>Ga0137308_100237_pt1 | contig 102297 bp, 103 predicted proteins | sample Inofrocosms_June_FD_97181 | JGI IMG/M metagenome (GOLD analysis project Ga0137308, IMG submission 97181) | Mouse cecal microbial communities from Vienna, Austria - N-Acetylneuraminic and N-Acetylglucosamine D2O microcosms_June | ecosystem: Host-associated > Mammals > Digestive system > Large...
TGTTAGTTGTTTTTTTACTATGCAAAAATGTTCTAAAATAAATGGGGAATCCGAAAAGTATACTTTTGGATTCCCTAATATTAATATAATTATTCTTGAACTACCGTAGATAATATCTGTGTAAGAGATTCAATTGCTAACGGTTCTAATCCGCTTCCGATGTTCTCAGCAGTACAGGAAAGAATACACCCATTATCCAGAGCTGTCCAGATCCGGTATCCCTCGATCCCCTCCAGCGAATAGGTGAAATAAGAGAACTGCTTCTCTCCGACAGCCTGTGTCTGCACTTCTCCGACAGCGCCGCCGTCAGAATTCGCACTCAAAAGATATTCCACTTCCTGCTGTGCTGTCGTCATGACAGTATTCTCGTCCTCTGTCATGAGACGCAGATTCAACTGTGTGCTGCTGGTGCCATCCGTACCTAATCGCTGAAATGCTACCTGATGTTCGGAACTGTATTCGGAATCATCGAAGCCTTCTGGTCTTGTCACAGATACACTGATACTCTTGTCATCAGTACAGAGAGCAGAAATCCCATCTTCCTTTGGTGTGTCTGTATCTGCGGAACCATTCGCCGTATCGGTAATATCTTCCGCATCTGCAGCATCAGTTACAGACTCTTCGACCTGATCCGATACAGCCTTCTTGTCTTCATTCTTTTTGTCTCCACAGCCTGTAAATACCATGCTTGCGACTGCGATCAGTCCTATTATGATAAGCTTTTTCATATGCACCTCATTCTTTATTCTAATCCTATATTACAATATTTGACAATAATTTGAACTTCTTACATTTTATCATGCTTCCGGTTACTTTTCAAGACTATACAAAAACAGATATTCTGCTATAGTAATAATGATAACTAGTGGATAATCATAGAAAGGAATTACCTATGGATTTAAAAGATAAGACCATTCTTCTGGGGGTTACCGGAGGAATCGCTGCTTATAAGAGCGCTTCTCTTGCAAGTATGTTAGTGAAAAAGGGTGCAGATGTCCGTGTGATCATGACGAAGAATGCCGTCAATTTTATCAATCCGATCACATTTGAAAGTCTGACAGGCCACAAATGTATCATCGACACATTTGACCGTAATTTTGAATTTAAGGTGGAACACATAGCGCTTGCCCAGAAAGCGGATGTGATCATGGTTGCCCCTGCAACGGCCAATGTCATCGCCAAGCTGGCACATGGTTTGGCAGACGATATGCTCACTACCACGATCCTTGCAAGCAAGGCGCCTAAGATTATTGCTCCGGCCATGAATACCGGTATGTATGAGAATCCGGTTACACAAGATAATCTGTCTGCTTTGAAACAATACGGTATGGAAGTGGTAGCTCCTGCGGAGGGTTATCTTGCATGCGGTGATATCGGATCGGGAAAGATGCCGGAACCGGAAGTCCTCTGTGGGCATATATTGCGGCGCTGTGCCTGCAGGAAGGATATGGCAGGGATGAAGGTGCTGGTTACTGCCGGACCGACGCAGGAGGCTATAGATCCTGTACGTTACATCTCCAATCATTCCTCCGGCAAGATGGGCTACAGTGTTGCCAGGGCGTGTATGCTCCGGGGAGCAGAGGTGATTCTGGTTACCGGCAAGACAGCTTTGGCGGCGCCGATGTTTGTAGATGTCGTACCGGTCATTTCTGCGAGGGAGATGTATGATGCGGTCATTTCAAGGAGCGGTGATATGGACATAATCATCAAGGCAGCCGCAGTTGCGGATTATCGACCCAAATACACCGCCTCAGAGAAGATGAAGAAATCAGATTCCGATCTTTCAATCTCGTTGGAACGCACAGATGATATTTTGAAATATCTGGGAGATCATAAGAAAACCGGACAGTTTTTGTGCGGCTTCTCTATGGAGACAGAGAATATGCTAGATAATTCCACAAAGAAGCTATATAAGAAGAATCTCGATATGATCGTTGCAAATAATTTAAAGATGCAGGGAGCAGGATTTGAGACGGATACGAATATCATTACCATGATTACGAAAAATGATGTGACAGAGCTTCCGATCATGGAGAAAGAAGAAGCCGCTTTTCATATATTAGATAAGATTCTGTCCATGGGATTCCCTGATCGGCAGTAAAATTGACGGATTTCCCATAAAAAGGGAGGATGCCGGGTCACCGCTATTCGCAGTACCCGGCATGTATTATGAAAAAGTTTATTCAAAAAATAGTATTTGTCTGATTGATAAGTTTAGTATAAATCAGACCTGTGAAGAAATAATGTTAAAGTAATGAAGGTTTTTTAAAAGATAAATGAACATTCTATGAACGGTATTATTTATGTAAGATTTTGCTGAGAACCGGTTGAAAAAAAACGTAAATGATTTATACTAATGTAATATGTGCAGTGATATTATATTTAGGAGGAAAATAGAATGAAATATATTTCATTTGCAATTCCATGCTTTAATTCGCAGAATTATATGTCCCGGGCTATCGACAGTCTCCTTACAGGCAAAGATGAGGTTGAGATCCTGATCGTAAATGACGGCTCCAGGGATCAGACATCAGAGATTGCCCATGAATATATGGAAAACTATCCCGATATTGTCAGAGTTATTGATAAAGAGAACGGAGGCCACGGTGATGCCGTCAATGCAGGTCTTGGCGCTGCTCAGGGGAAATATTTTAAAGTGGTGGACAGCGATGACTGGGTCGACGAAGAAGCATTGAAGAGGATACTCACGCTCATCAGGAACCTGGAAGAAGACGGGGAACAGATAGATATGCTTGTGTCGAATTTCGTATATGAGAAGGCAGGGGCATCTCATAAGAAATGTGTTCACTACCGCAATGCATTGCCGCAGGACGAGATCTTTCGGTGGGATGATATCGGCCATTTCCGGTTGGATCAATATATATTAATGCATTCGGTCATTTACCGGACGGATCTGCTGAAGCTGATACAAATGAAGCTGCCGAAGCATACATTTTATGTGGATAATATTTACGTATATTATCCGCTGCCCCATGTTCGTAAGATATATTATCTGGATATAGATTTTTATCGGTATTTTATCGGCAGAGACGACCAATCGGTGAATGAGAAGAATATGATCGCCAGGGCAGATCAGCAGATCTATGTCACCAAGACGATGATTGATATGTACGAGCTGGGAGAGATCTCAAGCAGGAAATTAAGGCTCTATATGGTCAATTATCTGGCAATCATGATGACTGTATCCTCCATTATCCTGATTCGCTCTAAGACAGAGGAGAATATCGAGAAGAAGAGAGAGCTATGGAGATATCTTAAGAAAAGAGACTGGAAGATGTACCTTAAGATCCGTTATGGGATTCTGGGCCAGACAATGAATATCCCCGGCAAGTCCGGCAGGAAGATATCATCTCTAGTGTACAGCGTAGCGAGGAGAATTATAGGGTTTAATTGACACCGTATCTGCATAATATGAATAATCTGGTTATTATGTCACATAATAGTAGGTAAGAATGAAGAAAAAGGAGTATGTGACATGGCGATTGATTTTAAAGAGAGTAAGACCAGAGTGAATCTTATGCGGGCATTTGCAGGAGAGAGCCAGGCAAGGAACCGGTATACGATTGCGGCGGATGCTGCAAAGAAGCAAGGCCTGTATTCAGTTCAGCAGGTATTTCTGTTCACGGCAGATCAGGAGAGAGCGCATGCAGAGCGTTACTATGATCTGCTCAAGAATCTTTCAGGGACTACCATCGAGATATGCGGAGGATATCCGGTGGATCATTTTGACGGTGTGGTAGAATTGCTGAAGAAGGCGGAACACAATGAGATGGAAGAGGCGGATGATGTTTATCAGGCTTTTGGCAATGAAGCGAAGACAGAGGGCTTCACGGAAGCTGCGGCCGCGTTTTTTCAAATTGCGGAGATCGAGGCGATTCATGCCAGGCGGTTTCGTAAGCTGGCTGAATTATTAGAGCAGAATAAGTTTTTTGAGAGTGATTCCAGCGGAAAATGGATGTGCATGAACTGCGGGCATATTCAGATTGGGAAGCTGGTTCCGGCAGAGTGTCCGGTATGCCGGCATGATCGGGGATATTTTATTCCGGTGGAGATTGCACCGTATCTGGGATTTGATTTTTTGACGAAGTAAAAATAATCAGGTAAAGAAGGAATTGTATGGCGAGCCAGAAGATTGAAAATTTGTTGAACTTAGCGTTGGATGCGACGCCAGGGGAGCGGGAAAAGTCCTTAGAATTGGATGTGGGATACGATTCGGCAGAGAATGAATGGGATCTTATCGTGAAGTATTCGGGAAGCCTTGAGAGGGTGAAGGAACTGGCAGCCAAGGTGGTAGAACTTCAGAATGAATATGCGATCGTTACGATTCGGGAGTCGGAGATTGAGAATCTTGCACAGATTCCGGAAATAGAATATATAGAAAAACCAAAAAGATTATTTTTTCAAGTTGCAAACGGAAGACGGGTATCTTGTATCGATACGGTACAGGATGCCCGTTTCGGATTATATGGACAGGGAGTTCTGACCGCGGTCATCGATTCAGGCATTGAGTACGAGAATGCAGATTTCCGCAATGAAGACGGAACAACGAGAATACGTGCGCTTTGGGATCAGTCGCTGGCCCCAGGAGAGGGTAGAATTCCGCCGGAGGGTTATGTCATGGGTGCAGAGTATACGGCAGAACAGATCAATGAAGCGTTGAATCAATCGACACTTATGGACCGAAGAAGGATTGTACCCAGTGAAGATATTTCCGGTCACGGGACTGCGGTGGCCGGAATCGCCGCCGGGAACGGCGGGAACAGCGGCGGAAGATATGCCGGGGTTGCACCCAGGAGCGAGCTTCTGGTGGTGAAGCTTGGCAATCCAAGGCAAGAGGGATTCCCTCGGACAACGGAGTTAATGCAGGGAATTGATTATGTGATAAGAAAGGCATTGGAACTTCGGATGCCGGTTGCGGTCAATATCAGTTTCGGCAATACTTACGGTTCCCATGACGGAACCTCTCTGTTGGAAAGATTTATTGACGATCTGTCAAATATATGGAAGAGCAGCATCTGTATTGGATCAGGGAATGAAGCGGCAAGCGCGGGTCATACGTCAGGGGTAATGACGCCGGGAAGGGAAGAGATCATTCAATTGGCAGTGCAGGACAGCCAGACGGCTATCAGCATTCAGTTGTGGAAAGAGTATACGGATATCGTGGATATATCGCTGATGACGCCAAGCGGTGTTACGGTGGGGCCGCTTCAGGAGATACTTGGACCGCAGAGGTTCGCGGTTGGAGGGACGGAGATTCTGCTCTATTATGGGGAGCCGAGTCCGTATAGCACGGCTCAGGAGATTTACATCGATATGCTTCCAAGGGAAACATATATTACGGGCGGGGTATGGAGGATCATCCTGACGCCGAGGAAGATTGTGTCTGGAGCGTATGAGCTATGGCTTCCCAGCGAGAATGTGCTGAATAAGGGAACGGGATTTTTATTTCCCACGGATCACACAACTCTTACGATTCCGTCTACGGCAGGCAGAGTGATCACGGTAGGGGCTTATAATGCATTGACGTTCGTCTATGCGGATTTTTCCGGAAGAGGATATACGAGAGAGACGAATCTGATAAAACCGGATATCGTGGCTCCGGGAGTAGATGTGACCGCGGCGGCGGTTGGAGGAGGCTACGCACAGTTTACGGGAACTTCCTTTGCGACTCCGTTTGTCACGGGCGGAGCGGCGCTGTTGATGGAATGGGGAATCGTGAGGGGAAATGACCCATACTTGTTTGGGGAGAAGGTGAAGGCGTATTTTAGGCGCGGGGCGAGGCCGTTGCCGGGATTTACGGAGTATCCGAATCCCCAGGTGGGGTATGGGGCGCTGTGTGTGAGGGATAGTATACCAGTATGAGTTTAGTAAATACATCGAATAATAAGTAACCAGCCCAATGACCGCCTGATTTTCCATCTGCTGCGTTGTCGTCAATCAACGTAGCCACCGCTACGCCTCATTCCTCCGCCTTGTATATGAAAAATCATTCTGCGTCATTTGGCTAGAAACTTTGAACAAGCAGATAAACTAAAAATGAAGATATTTTACAAGACGCAGGAAAAAATAAGAGGTAAAATGGCTTTTGAGGAGGCGATCCATATGAAGAAAGAAACAAGAACAGTGGTATATGATGATGAATTAAGGCTTGAAGCATACTGCTTTGAGGGAATTGTGCAGCCATTTCCGAGCCATTTCCATGAGCATTATGTTATAGGATTTGTGGAGAAGGGGGAGCGAGTGCTTTCTTGCAGGGACAGGGAATATGCCATAGAGAAAGGAAGTATAGTGCTTTTCAATCCGGGAGACAGTCATGCCTGCGTACAGAGTGACGGAGGGACATTTGATTACCGGGGCATCAACATTTCAAAAGAGATTATGCTTAATCTGGCGGAGGAAGTCACCGGGAAGAAAGTGCTTCCCGGTGGGAAACGGGAACTTCCGGGATTCTCGGAAAATGTTGTTTATGATGAGGAAGCAGCCTGCCACCTGCGGCCGCTCCATGAGATGGTCATGAAAGGGACAGGGGAGTTTAAGAAGGAGGAAACCCTGCTGTTCCTGCTTTCGTATCTTATCCAGAATTACGGGCAGCCCTTTGAAAGCTGCATTCAGGAGTGCAGGCAGGAGATTGAAAGAGCCTGTGAATACATGAGGGAGCATTTCACGGAGCGTATCTATTTAGACCAGATATGCCGCCGCGCAGGGCTTAGCAAATCAACGCTGCTGCGGGCATTTACGAAAGAGAAGGGGGTCACGCCATACCGCTACCTTGAGACAATCCGTATCAATGAAGCAAAAAAACTGCTGTCAGAAGGGATTCCCCCTGTGGAGGCAGCAATCAGGACAGGGTTTTCAGACCAGAGCCATTTTACGAATTATTTCAACCAGTTCATAGGGCTTGCACCGGGAACTTACCGTGAAATATTCTCGGAAAAAGACGAGGATGGTGGACAGCATGGGAAATAGCAGATCAGCCGGGCATTTGGCGGCACTGTTCACAATCATCATATGGGGAACAACATTCATATCCACCAAAGTCCTGCTTACGGATTTTAAGCCCGTGGAAATCCTGTTCTTCCGCTTTGTCATGGGCTTTGCGGCATTGTTTCTGGTTTGCCCGCATCGGTTGAAAACTGTGAGCCGCAGGCAGGAGGCGACATTCGTACTGGCAGGGCTGTGTGGGATATGTTTGTATTACCTGTTGGAGAATATCGCCCTTACATATACAATGGCTTCCAATGTGGGAGTTATCATATCGGTTGCTCCATTTTTCACAGCGATACTGTCGCGGCTATTCCTGAAATCGGAAGGGAAACTGCGGGCAAATTTTTTCACAGGTTTTGTGGTGGCAACGGCAGGTGTTGCACTGATCAGTTTTAACGGCTCTAAACTGGAACTGAACCCTGTGGGCGACCTGCTGGCAGTTCTGGCGGCTTTTGTATGGGCGTGTTATTCCATACTGACAAGAAAGATCAGCAGCTTTGGCTATCCGGTTATCCTTGCCACACGAAGGACATTTTTTTACGGCATCCTTTTTATGGTTCCGGCATTATTCCTTTTCGATTTCAGAATCGGGGTGGAACGGTTTGCTGATATGACGCATCTGCTCAATATCCTGTATCTGGGATTTGGGGCGTCCGCACTCTGTTTCGTTACATGGAATCTTGCGGTAAAGACGCTTGGGGCGGTTAAGACCAGTGTCTATATTTATATGGTTCCCGTCATAACAGTGGTGACATCTGTTTTGGCACTGAAAGAGCCAGTGACATGGATATCTGCCGTCGGAACTGTTATGGCGGTTGCGGGACTTTTCCTGTCTGAATACAGCGGAAGGGAGAGCCGGAAAATGAATGAGCCTAGAACTGCCGGAACAATATGGGCGGGCAGGCTTTCAGAAAGCCTATCTTTACCGTTGCTATCAAAAGGAGGCGAAATTTTCCAAAGATCAGGAGGATTGAGAATGGATTTACAGAATGAGAAATGTGTCATGGTGATTGACGAGAACCTGCCTTCTGGCATAATTGCAAACACGGCGGCTATTATGGGCATTACGCTTGGGAAGCAGATGCCGGAAGTTGTAGGTGTAGATGTGTATGATAAGACAGGTAACGGGCATTTGGGGATTATTGGATTTCCGGTGCCAATCTTAAAAGGTAATGTGGATGTGATCAAAGCCATCCGCAAAAAACTGTATGAGCCAGAGTTTTCTGAACTAACAGTGGTTGATTTCTCTGATTTGGCTCAGGGATGCAAGACCTATGATGAATTTATAGAAAAAATGAAGGATGTTTCAGAAGCGGAACTGAATTATTTTGGGATCGCCATTTGCGGTGCAAAAAAGAAGGTCAACAAATTGACAGGGAGCATGGCATTATTGAGATAATGATATAATCAGCATGCTTTCAAATAACTGAAAATTTCGTTGCATGAAAAGCCGGAGGATGAATATCGGAGAAGGTTAGTATGATAGAATTCACTGTTGACTTGAAGCGCACTTCATAGTTTATGATAGCAGAGAGAGGTAGATTTATATGTATTCAGCAAAAGAGGCAGCAGAAATAACAGGCTTATCAACAGCAACGCTAAGGTATTACGAAAAGGAGCAGTTATTGCCGCAGATTGCCAGAAACGATCAAAAGTATAGACAATATGCAGAAGAGGACATTGAGTGGATTAAAATGATACAGTGTATGCGTAGGGCAAATATACCAATTCAGTCCATTAAGGAATATGTCGCATTGCTGGTACAAGGTGGAGAAACCCTTGAACAGCGTTATGCTATGGTACAAAACCACTTGAAGGATATTAAAAACCAAATGACCAATTTACAGAATGCATTTATTTTAACACAGAAAAAATTATCTTTTTATGAAAAGCTTTTAAAGGATTCTTCTTATAAAAATATGTCATATGGCGAAGAATGGAAGTTATTTAATCATGGTGAAGACTAAGGAGGAAAAGAATATGCCTTACATTACAGTTGAAAGTGGAGCTTTATCAGATAACCAAAAGGAGGAATTGATAAAGCGATTGACGGAAGTATCTTCCGAGATTATGAAAACACCGCAGGAGTTTTTTGTTACGACAATTAAGGAAGTGCCGGACAAAAATTTTGGTATTGGCGGCAAAACGATTGACAAAGTAAAAGCGGAGTATATGCAGACATATAAGTGATTTTTTAGGGTAGGAAAGGGGTGACAGCGGGCAACCGTCAAGGCTGAAATGAATGGGTTTGCACCCGGCCTTGACCGCAGCCCGTCTTTGCTATTTTTCATCTGCTTACGATTAAAAGAATAACTCCTATAATGGAGAAAGTTTTCATTGACGGAATATAAAGCAGGCTAAATAGGAATGCCCTGACATTCTTACTATACTATAAACCTCATTGTGTAAAGATCCTACATTGCCAGTATGTAGTATGTCGATACTTTAAATTCCTTTGCCACACCTATGAGAATATCACTGCTGACCGTTCTCGTTTCGCCGCTGACAATGCGGCTCAACTGGGAAGCGGAAACGCCTATCTTCTCCGCAAGTTCTTTTTGTATGAGGTGGTTCCCGTTGCATAAATCGGAAATCCGCTGTCCGGGTGTTTTGGGTAAAGCCATGGACACGCATCTCCTCCGTATACTTCTATTATACAGAATGATTGCAAAAATGCAATTTCCAAAGTGTAAACTTCATCAAAATGCAATTCTCGCAAAATTCCGGGGATTGCATTTGTATTCATAATACGGTATGCTTTTATAACACGGGGATAACATATCAGAATACTGGAAGAAGAGAGGAAGAGTTATGAGAGAGGATTCATTTGTTTTAAAGGGGAATATTTGTTATGCCAAGACAAAGGATCAGTTGTCTGTTACAGATCAGGGATATCTGGTCTGCTGTCAGGGAGTTTCTAAGGGGGTGTATCCGGTGCTGCCCGAAGAATATCGGAATCTGCCGGTTACAGATTATCAGGATATGCTGATAGTCCCCGGAATGACAGATTTGCATATCCATGCACCCCAGTATCCCTTTCGGGGGCTGGGAATGGATCTGGAGCTTTTGGAGTGGCTTGATACCCATACATTCCCCGAAGAGAGCAGGTACAAGGATCTGGATTATGCCGAAAAGGCCTATGAGATCTTTGCAGAAGATCTTAAGCAGAGCGCGACTACGAGGGCGGTGGTATTCGGAACGGTGCACGTTCCGGCTACCGAACTTCTGATGGAGAAGCTGGAAGATACAGGACTGATTACTTATGTGGGCAAGGTCAATATGGATCAGAACAGTACGGATGATCTGAGGGAGACGGATGCGGTGACTTCTCTGGATATAACGGCAGCATGGATTGAGGAGACAAAAGAAAAGTATCAGAATACCCGGCCGATCCTTACACCGCGGTTTGCACCGACCTGCAGCGGTCCTTTGATGGAGGGATTAGGGAAACTGCAGCGGGAATATGGGCTTCCGGTTCAGTCCCATCTGTCGGAGAATCTGTCGGAGATTGAATGGGTGAAGGAATTATTCCCCTGGTCCTCATGCTATGGAGATGTCTATGAGCACTACGGTCTGTTCGGGGGACAGGCGAAGACGGTCATGGCCCACTGTGTACATTCTTCGGACACGGAGATGGAGCTTATGAAGAAAAAGGGTGTGTATGTGGCGCATTGTCCGCAGTCGAACATCAACCTGTCTTCAGGAATCGCACCAATCCGCAGATACCTGGAAGAAGGGATTCCGGTAGGACTTGGAACCGATATGGCGGGCGGCGCGAATATATCTATGTTCCGGTGTATGGCCGATGCTGTCGGTGTCTCTAAGCTGTATTGGAGGCTTGCGGATCAGGGGAAGAAACCTCTTGCGATGGAAGAAGTATTCTATCTGGCTACGAAGGGAGGAGGTTCTTTCTTTGGGAAAGCCGGAAGCTTTGAAGAGGGATATGAACTGGATGCACTGGTGCTTGACGATAATGGGATCCGCAGTACAAGGACGCTTGGAACGAAAGAGAGGTTGGAGCGCTGTATTTATCTGGCAGAAGAAGGCAAGAGACTGGCGGGCAAATATGCAGCAGGAAGGAAAGTGATATAGAATAAAATCGCTGTATCCCTCATGTTATGAGGGATACGCTTGATAGTACGAAATTTGTCGAAAAGCATATTGTTCAATCCATAGTACAGCATTCACCGCTATTTATGCAATGCTGTACCAGGATGAAGGAAGTCGGTAGATTGGGGAATCGGGGAGCAGGATTTGGTTTTTGAATGGGAGATGTAGCTATGGGAAAGGGCGCAGGCAGTGTATCCCTTATAGGCGGTGCAGACGGACCTACAAGTATTTTTATTGCCGGAAAAGGCGGCAGGGTAAAACTCACAACACGCATACAGAATTACTTCCGCAAATTAAAAAGGAACAGACTAAAAAAGTGGATTACCGTCGATCCCCATACACTGGAGGAAGTAGTGGAACTGCTGAAACGGGAGTACGGTGCGGTGGAGGTTTCTCAGCAGTCTTTTAATTATCAGGAACAGAAGAAGTGCTTAAAGGCATCCCTTGTAATGCGCCACCGCCCGGATTTACTTGGTGAACTGATGGATTTGAAGCCGCCCAAAAGGGAGGATATGGAAGCCTTAAAAACATTTTGGGGACAGATTCAGGAACGGGAGAAGATGGCAGTGGAAATTGCAGACGACATCTTCCCATTAGATTTCCACATATATGAGATTAGGGGAAGCTGCTTAAAAAGATATATCTGTATTACGGTGTCACTGCCGAGGATATAAAAAATGAGACGGAAAGGTACAAGTCGCTTTTGGCAATATTATGTTCATAAATATCTTATATATAGTATCAAATTTGTTGAATGAGGTTAGGGTTGATGAAAAAAGCAGCATTGATTTTCATGACTTTAGGCTATAAGACTATCATTTGGAATTTCACGGTTTCATAGCTCCAATCAAGGGAAGCGTTGGTGGAGCGGCTGAGAGGGGCGGAGAACTGATAAAGGATTTGTATTTTTATATTCTGCATGTTATTATTTTCTCAAAGGGGGAGATCACATGCAGAATATTTTGATTGTAGAAGATGACGCCCGGAACAACCAGATGCTCAAGGAGTATCTGGAGGGGCATGGATATATGTGTACACAGGCTTATTCCGGCAGCGAGGCGAAATTGTTATTCTCTATGGAAGAATATGATCTGGTTCTTCTGGATCTGATGCTTCCTGGAATCTCAGGGGAGGAACTTGTATCCGTATTCTCTAAGAAGACTCCTGTGATCGTGTTGTCCGCAAAGAGCGGGCTTGAAAGCAAGGTGGAGGTATTGTCTGCCGGGGCAGAGGATTATCTGTGCAAGCCCTTTGACCTGCCGGAGCTGTTGGTAAGGATACAGGTACAGTTCCGCCGTCGTGAGAGAGAAGAGGAGAAGACAGAAGCCAGACAGAGCCGCTGTGTAAACGGGGGAGAGAGTTCCGGAGAGATACCGGCATGGCAGACGTATTATTACCGCGAATGGACCTTGAATCCGGATACTCAGGAGATGACTGCGAATGGAGAGCTTATAGAATTGACAAAGCATGAATTCCTGATCATGGAGCTTCTAATCCGCAATCCCAGGCGTGTATTCACGAAGCAGATGATCTATGAGTATGCCTGGGGAGAAGAATATCTGGCTGAGGATAAAACCATCAACGTGCACATCAGCAACATTCGTTCCAAGCTTAAGAGAAGCGGAACGGATACGTATATTCAGACAGTGTGGGGAATGGGCTTTAAACTTTCTTAAACTTCTCTGAGCACTTTTTGAAAGCTTTTGTACTAGAATGTTTTCTGTAAGAAAGAAAAAGAATCATACAGAGAAGGAGATAATATGGTGAGTACAGAAGGACGGGATAAGTTAGCCATAGAGACCATGGCCCTTACAAAGATGTACAGAGACAAGGCGGCAGTAAAGAATGTGACGCTTAAGGTTCGAGAGGGAGAGATCTATGGATTTATCGGCAGAAACGGAGCGGGCAAATCGACGGCCCTTAAGATGGTCAGCGGTTTGGCAAGCCCGACAGAAGGAGAGATCCGGTTATTCGGGAAGCCGGTCAGCGATCCGGCCGTGCGGAGGAGACTGGGAGTTCTGATTGAAGCGGCAGGCTTGTATCCCAATATGACGGCAAGACAGAATGCGGTAATGAAAGCGAAATGCATGGGACTTGCAGATGAACGCAGTGTGGATACGGTACTTAAGGTCACAGGGCTTGCGGATACGGGCAGGAAGAAGGTGAAGCATTTCTCCATGGGGATGAAGCAGCGGCTAGGGGTTGCGCTGGCGCTTCTTGGAAACCCGGACCTGCTGCTTATGGACGAACCGATCAATGGCCTGGACCCGGAGGGAATCCGGGAACTTAGGCAGTTGATCTTAGAACTTCACGCGGAGGGGAAGACCATCTTGATAAGTTCTCATATCCTGGGGGAACTGAGCAAGATCGCTACCAGCTACGGAATCATCAAGGATGGAGAGTTGATCGAGCAGATCAGCAGGGAAGAACTGGAAGAAAAATGCCAGGACTATTTCAGGATTGAAGTGCAGGATGTACAGCGTGCGCTTGTTATGATACAGGAGACGTTCCCGGATGTGCAGGCAGAAGTGTCCGATGCCCGGTCGATCCGGCTGTATGGGGTGCAGGATGGGGCGGAGGTGAACCAGATGCTGATAGAGAACCGGGTTTCCGTGTATGAATCAGGATTCCATCATATGGACTTGGAAGAATATTTCTTAGAACGCATGGGTAAGGAAGGGGGGCGCTGATATGTTTAACCTGTTAAGTATGGATCTGTATCGGGTGAAGAGAAGTAAGTCTGTGTATGTATGCTTCTTGTTGCTGGCGGCGGCGACGGTACTGGTTTATGGAATAATGTGGCTGCTTGAGATGCCCAAGGGACAGGAGATCGCGCTGCGGATCGGGCTGCTTGTCCCGCAGGAAGTAACAGAAGCAGAGAGTATACTGGACGGCATAGATTCGTTGGGATTCTTCCGGCAGATCTGTCTGGACGGAGGGATGTATAACGTTGTATTCGGTATCTGGGTGATGTTGTTCATATGTGCGGATTTTCAGAGTGGTTTTATCAAAAATATTATGGCGCTGCATCAGAACCGGTGGAATTATATCGGAAGTAAGATTATGACAGCGTGGATCGTGGATGGCTGTTATCTGGTGCTGCATCTGTTGTTTGCGCTGCTGATGAACCGGCTGTTCGATGATCTGGTGCCGTATGCGGGGTGGAAGGATATCCTGTTTTATCTGTCATGGGTGTGGTTTGTGACGGCTGCATTTGCCGCGCTGATCATTTTCATCTGCGTGCTGACCCGAAGTGTGGCGGCAGGTTCACTGGCGGCAGTACTCTTGGGCGGCGGTCTGGTAGTGACGGCGCTGTATGGGGTATTGAATATGTTCAACATAGGAGACTGGCTGAAATATTCGATCTATTTGACTTGTGCGATGGGACCTCAGAAATATACTTCCGTGAAGAATCTCTATGTATATGTGGTAGGATTTGGATTCCTGATCTTGTATACTCTGATTGCAGGAATCGTCTTGAAGAAGAAAGATATTTAGCAGATAAGATTGTGCGGGAGGTAGATATGGTGATTGTACTTGGGGTAATGGGCGCTGTCTGTGTCGTATTGGCAATACGGTTCGTCCGCGTCATCTTTGCGGTACGCTCCTTAAGCAGGCAGATAGAGGAACTTGGGCGGGGCAGCCATATGGAGATTGGCGCGCAATACCGTCAGAGAGACATACTGACATTATGCAGACGGCTGAATCAGCTTGTAGAGTATTGGTTCCAGAGACAGAAGCGGCAGGAGAATGCGCAGAGGAAGATGAAGCAGAATATCACCGGCCTGGCCCATGATATCCGGACGCCCCTTACAGGAGCGGCGGGCTATATCCAGCTTGCACAGGAATGTGACGACGCTGTTAAGCAGGAACGGTATCTGCAGACGGCAGACGACCGCCTGAAAGAACTGGGAGCTATGTTGGAAGAATTGTTCCTGTATACCAAGCTGACCAGCGAGGAATTCAAATTGAATATGTCTGAGGTACAGGTATTGCCGCTGCTTGGGGATTGTCTGATTGGATTTTACCGTCAGTTCGAGGAGAGAGGGATTGAACCTGAGGTAGAATTCCAATCAGAGGGACTGAGGGTTTTGGCCGATGAAGAATGTCTTGGCAGGATCTTTTGCAACTTGATCCAGAATGCATTGCTGCATGGCAGGGGAGGAATTGTGATCAGGCAGAAGGGAGAGTGGCTGATCTTCGAGAATCTGGTGTCAGAGACCAGCAGGCCGGATACAGACCAGATATTTGAACGGTTCTACAAGGCGGATTCAGCCCGGAGGAAAGGCTCCTCCGGGCTTGGGCTGTTTATAGTAAAAGAACTGGCGGAGAAGATGGGAGGAAGCGTGCAGGCAGAGCTTCATGGGGAGAAACTATGGATTATGTTATTCTTAAAACAATCTGTGATGCATGCTAAGATAAATGAAATAAAATCTGCCGACATTTAGGAAAAAGTGTTTTGGAGGAAGAGACTATGGAATTATTGGAATTATATGATCTGATAGGTTTGCAGCCAGAGATGATAAAGACGCTGACATCGGCCGGTGACAGGATTGTTTTAGATCAGATTGAACCATATTTACAGGAATTGACGGATATACAGACAGCGCCCCAGGCCTATAGATATTTGAAAGATTTATTCGGAGAAGACAAAGACAACAAGGCTATGTTATACTGTCAGTTGGAATGTGCCCGAAGGACATATGACAGATATCAGGAGAAGCATATTGCGAAAGCTGTATATGCGGACACGATGAGATGCTTTACGAGGTTTATAGAGGAATGCAGGAAGAAAAACGGCAGGATGTTTTTTGATCGGGGATGGTGGACTTACAGGCAGATCAGTATGAATCTGTTCCGTATCGGGGAATTGGAATATCAGTTTAAGGAGCATGACGGTGAGAACGTGATTGCGCTTCATATACCGTCAGACGCAGACCTGTCAGAAGAGGCAGTTGATGAATCAATGAGACAGGCGGCAATATTTTTTCAGACTTATTACGAAGAGTATAAGTATAAAAAGTATACCTGTAATTCATGGCTGATGTCGCCGGCGTTGCGGCCGTTGCTGCCGGAAAGGTCGAATATATTATCTTTTCAAGAGCGTTTTGATATTGTACAGGAAGACAGAGAAGATCAGGAATATATCGAGTGGCTGTTTCAGGTTCCGGTTGATACGGATCATAGAGAACTGCCGGCAGATAGCAGCTTGCAGAAGAAGGTTAAGGAGCTGCTTCTAAGCGGGGGAGCAATTGGCTCGGCATATGGATTTATGGAGATTTAGAGATTGTAATTGACAAACCGACCGACGGTATGATAATATGAAAAACATACCAGAGGTATGTTAAGAAAAGGGAGAAACCATGGCAAGAAATAAGCATCCGGAGGAGACTGTTAATTTAATATTGGATGTTGCCTACCGCCTGTTCATGGAGAAGGGCTATGAGCATACGTCTATCCAGAATATCATTCATAACCTGGGCGGACTTAGCAAAGGTGCGATCTACCATCATTTCAAGTCGAAGGAAGATATACTGTATGCGGTTATGGACAGGATGATGGCTGAATCCAATAAGATGCTTGCCGATATCCGGGACCGCATGGACCTTAACGGTAAGGAGAAGCTTAAGGCGATCTTCAAAGCGTCATTGAACCGGCCGGTTCAGGATGAGATATTTACGGTAGCGCCCAATCTGCGCAACAATTCGAAGCTTCTGCTCAGTCTTCTTAAGGAAACCATAGAAGATGCGGCACCCAATTATATTCTGCCGATCATCCGGCAGGGGATCGCGGACGGCTCTATTGAGACGGACTACCCTAAGGAGCTTTCTGAGCTTATCATACTTGTGGGAAATATCTGGACGAATCCGATGATCTTCGACAGTTCAGAAGAAGAGATCTATCGCAAATTCAGGGTATATGGCCAGATGCTTAAGGGATTAGGCGTGGATATCGTAGATAGTGAGATGTCAGAGAGAGCGAGCAGGCTGGCAGCTATCTATCAGCAGAACAAGTAACATTCTGCCCTGGTATACGAAATACAGGGCAGATCATTTTGGGTCAATACGTACCGTCATGCGGTATGAAAATTGCAAGGAGGTATTATATGGAACAGAAGCTTTTTTCTAAGGATTTTACATTGGTTGTCATCGGGCAGATCATCTCTCTGTTCGGCAATGCTACATTGAGATTTGCGCTGCCCTTATATTTGCTGAATCTGACAGGATCATCAGCGCTGTACGGGACTGTGATGGCGTGTGCGTTCATACCGTCGATTCTGCTGTCGCCGGTGGGCGGCATCGTGGCAGACCGGGTGAATAAGAGAAATGTCATGGTGATATTGGATTTCTTCACGGCGGCGGTAATATTGGTGTTCTTCCTGCTTATGGATGGGGGGAATATCGTTGTCCTGCTGACGGCAACGCTGATGCTTCTGTATGGTATCGCGGGAGCCTATCAGCCGTCCGTGCAGGCGAGTATCCCGGCGTTGGCGGCTCCGGGCAATATTATGGCGGCGAATTCTATTATCAATACGATCAGCTCCTTTTCTTCTCTGACAGGTCCGGTGCTTGGGGGTATCCTATACAGTGCATACGGGATAAAGCCTGTCTTATGGGTATGTATGGTCTGTTTTGTCTTATCGGCAGTCATGGAGGTCTTCATACAGATACCGTTTCAGAGGCCGGCCTCGGAAGGGAGTATCTGGAAGATCGTCAAGGCCGATATGACAGAAAGCATCCGTTTTATCCGCAGAGATAAGCCTGTAATAGGGAAGACACTTCTGGTAGTATGCGGGATCAATCTGTTTCTGTCAGCCATGATCATTGTTGCGCTGCCGTATCTGGTAACGGAGGTATTTGCGCTGGAAGCGTCGCAGGCAAACAGGCTCTATGGTTATGCTCAGGGCGCCCTGGCGGCAGGAGGGCTGGCGGGAGGAATCGGTGCGGGCATATTTGCCAGGAAACTGTCGATCCAGAAGGCTGGAAGCCTCATCACTGCCAGCGCCTTATGTATATTTCCAATAGCTGCTGTGCTGATCTTGTTTTCGTCCGGGATGGTCAATTATCTTGTACTCACCGTATGCTGCTTTATTATTATGATACTATCGACGGTTTTTACGGTGCAGATGATGTCTTTCATGCAGGCGGAGACACCCCAGAACCTGACCGGGAAGGTGATCGCGGTGGCTCTTACGATCGCCATGTGTGCACAGCCGTTGGGAAATGCGCTGTATGGTGTGTTGTTTGAATTCTGTGAGGGATACGAATATGCGGTGGTTCTGTTTTCCGGCGTAACGTCGCTTGTGATTGCTGTGAGGGCGGGAAGTGTTTTTAGAAATTTTCGATAGCATTTATGTCAAACGGCAGATTAAATAGAACTTACTGTATATGGAACTGGCTGATCAGACGGTTCAGAGTCTTTGACTGATCGGATAGTTCATTGAAAATTCGTGAACTTCGCTGTTCAAGGAAAAGGCCGTAAGATACTCTTCTGCGGAAGCAGCATAGTCGTTGATAATGGAGGCTAAATAATACTCAAATTCCTTCTTGATTTTTTCATCTGCAAAGCTTATCATAATAAACTGTACACATAGAATACTTGATGATGGATGCCTGCGGGCGGCTTTGTCCGGTAAGATTTGATATCAGAGAGGAAAGCAGAATGGAGAATAAACAAAGAGAATATCTTTTTGACAATTATAAGGTGCTTTTGATCGTGCTGGTTGTGATCGGTCATTTTATTGAGCCTTGCTATGACCAGAACCCGTTCTTGTATGAGCTGAAATGGGGAATCGTGGCGTTTCATATGCCGGCGTTTATCTTCATTTCGGGATATTTCTCGAAGAAGGTTCCTTCAGTGAAGAAGCTGGTCAGCGGACTGGTGATCCCGTATTTTGTATATGAAGTGATTTATTACTTATTATATACGTTTGTTCTTGATAAAGAGACAGAGTTGTATTTTACCAGACCCAAATTCACCTTATGGTATCTGATGGCGTTATGTGTGTGGAGACTGGCGGCGCCCGTTGTCAGGAGGGTTCCTTATCATATGCCGATCACCCTGGCGGCAGGGCTGACAGTCGGATTGGTTGGGATCGGGAATTTCCTCTCGATTCCGCGGATCCTGTTCTTCTTCCCGTTTTTCCTGGCGGGAATGGAGTTTGACAGTGCGTGGCTTGCAAGATTCCGTAACCGGCAGGGGTATATGGGCGCTCTGGGAATCCTGGGGATTCTGGCGGTATTCTTATTTGCCGACGACTATCACCACCGGTTATCGGTTAAGGTGTTCTACGGACGGTATTCCTATGAGGAGCTTGGCTTATCCCCGGCAGAGGGGATATTGGTCCGAGTGGTGTGCTACGCCATCTCGTTTTTGCTGATCTATCTGTTCATGCTGGTGCTTCCGTCGAAGAAGAAGTCCTATTCCTATCTGGGGGAGCGGACGATGGCAGTCTATATCTTCCACGGATTGATCTATAGCTGTTTCAAGTACCGGTCGACTATCCTGGGGTCGGTGCGCAGCAACGGGGAGAGCATCTTGCTGATCCTGTTTTGCATAGCGCTGGTGTGGGCGGTATCCCGCAAGCCGTTTGTACGGCTTACGGATAAGATCGCACATTTGGTATAGTTTCATATTAGTGTGATGCACTTCGGTACCTGCGGTATCCAAGCAGGATTCCTCCGGTTCCGACTGCCAGAGCGATACACAGGTGCAATATGAGCTGTCCCCCGGAAAATGAGAATCCGGGATTCTGCGGGAGATACACCGGCATGGATGCCATGAAGTGGGTTACGAGCTTCGTGAGTCTTGGGCCAAGGATCCATGTAGGGGCAAATACCTTGATCCAGAAGACTGGCAGCAGGAATCCGGCGACAGAGATGACCAGCGCAAGGAAGGGGCTTTGGCAGAATGCGGAGACTCCCGCCGTAAGCCCGGTCAGGAGAATCGCCCCCGCAAGCCCAAGGAAGAAGAGGAATACCAGGAATCCTGCGGCTGTTTCCGGGTAATATCCATAAGCGAAGCTTAAGAGAGCGGACGAAGCGTCTAGTCCCTGAGTGCCGTAGACGTCAAGGTAGATTCCCCACAGATAGGCGGTCACTGCCAAGACTAGGACAACAGAGAAGAATAAGGCCGCCAGTATCTTCATCCAGATTCCGCTCTGTCTTCCTCTCCGCGTGGTTCTTAAGATATCCGCGGTTTTCAATTGGTATTCTTCTGAGAAGAGAGGAGTCAGCCCTATGATCAGCAGGATAAATAATACGATAATGGTCATGAGATATATTTCCGCAAGATCGCTCCAGCCGTAGATATAGTCGAACCGGATTCTGCCATGAAGAAGAGGTTCGGCATTGAATTCCCAGTCTTGCCCTGTGTAGAAATGGACCTGTCCCGGATCATACCCGTCGGTCTGCATAAAATTCGTGAATTCCTTCGATATAAACCAGTTGCAGTAATTCCCCAGCCGTGTCTTATCATCCTTATCATAAAAGAAAAATCCATATTCTTCATAGATCTGTTTCACCTTATCAAGAGTCAGGGTTCCGGCATAGAGCCGGGTCAGTTCCTGATCCTTCTTGATCGCTTCTGCGCCCCGGTAGGTCTTCCCGTCGATCGTCGAGGAGTAGGTGTTCTGCTCCGAATACAGACGGAAGGTGACGAACGCCAACAGAAGGGATACCCCCAGCCAGACGAGTTTGCGGGATGCGATCTTATAGAGCTCTTCTTTCCAGATTGTCCACATGTTCTGATACCTCCTCGAAATGATATAAATATACGTCCTCCAGGCCGGGATGTACCGGCACGGCGCCTTCGCGGGGACAGGCGTCCGAGACGATTCGGAGACGGACCTTCTCTCCCTCGTTCTTCAGATTGCTGACAGCGAAGATATCGTTCATACGCAGCGCTTCTTCCTGATCTGCCAGATATTCCCATACCCTGCCTTCTATATCCTTGGTGATCTCCCCAACGGCGCCCTGGCTTTCGATCCTGCCCTGCTTCATGAGAAGGATCTTATCCGCGATAAATTCCACATCGGAGACGATATGAGTGGACAGGATGATGATCCGTCCTTTGGACAGAGAACTGATGATATTGCGGAAGCGGATCCGTTCTTTGGGATCAAGCCCTGAGGTGGGTTCATCCAGGATCAGGATCTCCGGATCGTTAAGGAGGGCCTGAGCGATCCCCAGGCGTCTTATCATTCCGCCGGAAAATGTCTTGATCTTCGCACGCTGGTCTGCTTCAAGCCCTGTCAGGCGGAGCATTTCCTGCACCTTATCGCGGGAAAGATCTCTTGGGATCGCCTTGCATGCCGCCAGATATTCCAGGTATCTTCGGGCGGAGAAGTCAGGATAATAGCCAAAGTCCTGAGGCAGATATCCCAGCATACAGCGATAATCACCGTCTAATCTGCCGATCTCGGCGCCGTCATAGCGGATCTCTCCGGCGGTGGGCTTAAGTACGCCGCAGATCATGCGGAGCAAAGTGGTCTTCCCTGCACCGTTTGCGCCAAGGAAACCGTAGATTCCTTCTTTTAGACAGAGCGAGACATTGTCTACGGCAATCTTATTCTTGAAATGTTTGGTAATGCGGTCTAATGTCAGTTCAGGCATATATGATCCCCTCTTTCTATTTTCGTAAGTATAGAATATATTTCTGCGATCAGCACAGACAGGCCGGCGAAGGCCAGTATCTGCCATATGATCAGGTTTTCCGGCTCATATGCCGGTGCCCACAGTACCGGGAACAGTGCGAGGATACCGCAGAGCAGTCCAAGGGCGAAGGAGCGGAAGCCGTAGGAGGTGCTTCTTATGTGTACCAGCATGTGCAGGTACAGCGTATCTGACCACAGAAACGGAACCAGCATATAGAGCAAGGTTACTCCGATCCCCATGGTATTGTTATGGCCGGTAATTCCAAGAAACAGCGCCAGTATGATCAGATCGGCGATTCCTGCTTCCAGCATCCGGATACAGATCAGTTGTTTCAGGTTCAGGTAAAGTGTCTGCTCAAGCTCTGCCATATGCCAGGAAAACAGGCGTGCCGCATGATTTAAACAGATATTCCCGGCAAATACAAGGAACACGGAGCAGGCGGTAACTGAATTAAGGCTCCCGGTGTTCTCACGGCGAAGCCAAAGCGCCAGCAGCATGGCGGCTATGAGGACGCCTCCCTGGGTGAGCCATTGATCTAAGGGTCTGAAACGAAGCTGGTTCCATATGTGTTCCGGAAATGCCGGATAATGCCGGATTCGTTTCTTTAAAGCTTCCCGTCGGATGACGGCAAGGCTCTGGACTTTCCTTCGTTCGTCCAATGGAAATCGCCATTCATCGTCCTTTGGTATATGTGATGTCATAATAATCTCTCCTCTCTTTATAGATGTTCTCTGAAATCATCAGGATCCAGAAGTTTGCCAAGCTTCTGGAGTCCTTGCCTGATGCGGGATTTGACAGCATCATAAGAAGCGCCTGTCATCCGTGCGATCTCACGGTTCTTATATCCGTAGAAATGGTGGAGAAGTACGGCTTCACGCTGTGTCTGCGGGAGTGCAAGGAGCGCTTCGGCAAGTAAGACCGCGTTTTCAGAGGTTCTCGTGCGGCTGTCCGCATGCGGCGTTTCTGAACTTGTCAGAATACCGTGCCAGGCCGCGGAGTCAGGTATTTTCTCCTGCGAATGTGTCTTCGCGGCTGCCCGCATATATTCCCGGCATAGGTTCATGGCGATGGTCAGAAGATATCCTTTCAGGTTACGGTACCGATAATGGTCTACATATCTTATGAAGCGCAGGAATGTTTCCTGTGCCAGATCGTAGGCATCTTCCCGGCTGCCGGTCTGATAGCGGCAGAAATAGTATATGTCGTCATAGTATTTTTCGGCGATCTTGTTCAGATATTCTGTTTGTCCGTTTTGGATCCGCCGGATCAGTTCCTTATCTTCCAACACGAGGCTCATCTCCCTTATGTAAAACGTCTTACAATTAATATAACCTGTTTGACGGCAAAAAGGAGTTTATTTTGGCAAAATATTTTAAACGGTGCGGGAGAGAGTGGGAAATGCGCCGAAAACACGGGCATCTCCGTATTGACAGCTAATTGTACAATTGTTACAATATATATGTGAAAGAATGCTTACTATTTTATATGTATATATGAGGAGAGGACAGAGATGTACCATTGCCATATTCATTTCTATTTAACAGGTCATACATGCGGTACTTTTGATATTGTGAAGGAGATACGTCCTTTTGAGAATTTTACCCATGAGTTTATGGAGAGTGAGAGACCAGAAGAAGATCTGTCGTCCGGGGCAGACGTAATACTGGCGAATCTACAGGGTATGGACAGCGTGAGTGCAATGAAGACACTGGTTTCCGGGAAGAGGCCGGATGCCAGTCTTATTGTGCTTGCAGATAAGGAACAGATTCTGTTATTGGAAGAATATATGGAGGAGATCCATGATATATGGACGATGCCGATGACAGACGCCGAGAGCAGATTTCATATTCTCAGGTGGCTTAGGGAGTGTAAGACAGAGAAGGATTACTGGCAGACCAGCCATTTCTTTGAAGCAACGATCAATCATATCCCGAATCTGATCTGGTATAAGGATAAGAACGGGATACATGAGAAGGTCAACGACAGCTTCTGCAGGACGGTCAATAAGACGAAGAAGCAGGTAGAAGGACGCGGGCATGCGTATATCTGGGATGTGGAGTTCGACGATCCGGCCTGTATCGAGTCGGAGCGGGAGGTCATGAGCAAGAAGAAGACTTTCGTCTCTGAGGAGACGGTGATGACCGGTGATGGAACCAAGCTTTTGACGACTTATAAGTCTCCGCTGTATGATCTGGACGGGAGTGTGATGGGTACAGTCGGGGTCGCGATTGACGTGACTCAGGAGCGTGCCTATGAACAGGAGATCGTCAGGAAGAATCATACACTGGAGACGGTTTTCACCAGTATGGACTGCGGAATCCTCTGCCATTCTCTGGATGGAACACGTATCATCAGGGTTAACAGAGCGGCGCTCAATATCCTGGGATATGAATCTCATGAGGAGATGCTCGCGGAAGGATTTAACATGGTTGCGGATTCTGTCGTGGCTGAGGATAAGGGGAGGCTCAGGGAGTGTATCACGAGACTTAAGAAAGAGGGGGACAGCGTCAGTGTAGAATACAGCGTCCGGCATAAGGACGGGGTGCTTCTGCATGTGATGGGCAATATTAAGCTCCTTAAGGAGGACGGGGAACTGTTCTATCAGCGGTTCCTTCTGGACTGTACCCGTCAGAAGCAGCAGGAGAAAGAGAAGGAGAAGCATAATAAGGAACTGCTTCAGGCATTGAGCGTGGATTATAACATGGTCTGCTTCTTTGACCTTGACACAGGGAAGGGCAGACATCTGCAGGTCGCAGACGATCATATGCATATGTTTGATTCGATCTTCCATGGTGATCTGATGTTGGAAGAGTGCATGGAAACTTACATACAGAAGTTCGTGTATGAGGAAGACAGGGAGATGCTTAGATTAGCGGCGTCTGTAGACGGTCTTAAGAAAGAATTGTCGGACAAGAAACTCTGTATCGTGAATTACCGGACTTTGTGGAATGATGAGATGAGATATTTCCAGATGAAGGTCGTCCGGACCGGAGCATGGGAGAAGATCCAGGGAGTTGTCATGGGTTTCCGCAGTGTGGATGTGGAGATGCGCGAGGAGATGGAGAAGAAGAGTCTGCTTGAGGATGCCCTCATGCAGGCGAACAGAGCGAGCAAGGCGAAGAGCGTATTTCTGTCCAATATGTCTCATGATATCCGAACTCCGATGAATGCGATCGTTGGATTTACAGCTCTGGCGATCACGCATATCGAGCATAAGGAGAGGGTAGAAGAGTATCTGAAGAAGATCATGACATCAGGGAATCATCTGCTGAGTCTGATCAATGATGTGCTGGATATGAGCCGGATCGAGAGCGGCAAGATGCATCTGGATGAGAAGGAGTGCAGCCTGCCGGAGATTCTGCATGGGCTTAAAAATATTCTGCAGGCGGATGTCCACGCCAAGCAGTTGGAGTTATATATAGATACGGTGGATGTCTTCGATGAGGAGATCTATTGCGATAAGTTGCGGCTGAATCAGGTGTTGCTGAATCTGCTCAGCAATGCGGTAAAATATACAGGAGCAGGCGGCATCATCAGTCTTCGTATCACGGAGAAGCCGGGGGCGCCTGCCGGCAGCGCCAATTATGAATTTAATATCAAAGATACCGGTATCGGTATGAGTCAGGAGTTCGTTGATCATATCTTTGAACCCTTTGAAAGAGAACGGAATTCGACGATCAGCGGAATCCAGGGAACTGGCCTTGGGATGGCGATCACAAGGAATATTGTTGATATGATGAACGGTTCTATTGTGGTGAAGAGTGAGCAGAACGTGGGAACAGAGGTTACGGTCTCATTTACGTTCCGTCTGCATTCCGGGGAAAAGATTCCTCAGGATATCCCGCAGCTTAAGGGTTGCAGGGCGTTGGTCGTAGATGACGATTTCAATAGCTGTGACAGCGTTACTTATATGCTGGGGCAGATCGGAATGCGCGCAGAGTGGACCTTGTCAGGAAAAGAAGCGGTCTTACGCACCCGTCAGGCAGTCATGCGCGACAATATTTACAGTGTATACATTATTGACTGGCTGCTGCCGGATATGAACGGGGTAGAAGTTACACGAAGGATCCGCAAGGAGATGGGAGAAGATGTTCCGATCATTATTCTGACAGCTTATGACTGGACGGATATTGAGGATGAGGCAAGAGAAGCCGGAGTGACGGCATTCTGCAGTAAGCCGATCTTCTTATCAGAACTTAGGAGCTGTCTGCATTCGATCGTCAATGCAGAGGAAGAGGAACGTAAGGGCGGGCTTCTGGAGCAGAAATCCTTCCGCGCAGGCCGTATCCTTCTGGCAGAGGATAATGAATTGAATCAGGAGATTGCAGAGGCGATACTTGAGGAGGCGGGATTCACGCTGGAGGTCGCGAAAGACGGTCAGGAGGCGGTTGATATGCTTAAGGACTCTGAACCGGGGTATTACCAACTGGTGCTTATGGATGTGCAGATGCCGGTCATGGACGGGTATGAGGCGACCAGGACGATCCGTAAGCTTGAGAATCAGCGGCTTGCGTCCATACCGATCATAGCGATGACTGCCAATGCTTTTGAGGAGGACCGGCAGGAGGCATTAAAGAGCGGTATGAACGGGCATATTGCGAAGCCCATTGATGTGGAAGCTTTGTTTGATATTCTGGAGAAGGTGCTGACGTAGTGTGCAGAATGGTTGCAGAGGTGATAGAAGGGAAGCTTAAGGTGCGCTCGTCACTGATAGAAGCCCTGTCTCTTGAACGGCAGGGAAAACCAAGGATAGCGGCGGTCGGCGGAGGCGGGAAGACGACGCTGTTGAAACGGCTGGCGAAGGAATACCAGGCATCCGATGCGAAGCCGGCCGTGATCACAACGACACATATGAAGGCAGAGGATTTCCCGGGATTTCTGATCGACCCGTCTGTAGAAGAGATTCTGGAGACCCGGGAGCGTGTAGGGTGTGTATTTGCCGGAGCCAGAGCCGGGGAGGGAAAGATCAAGATTCTTCCTAAGGCCGTTCTTGAGCGTGTTCTTGAGATTCCTGGTCCCGTATTGATAGAGGCGGACGGGGCCAGGCGGCTTCCGGTTAAGATTCCGGCAGAGCATGAGCCGGCGCTTCTGCCCCAGATAACCTGTGTCCTGTCGGTATACGGGTTGGATGCGGTGGGAAGACGGATCAGTGAGGTATGTTTCCGGGCGGATCAGGCGGCAGATTTCCTGCAAAAGGACGTGGGGGATATACTTGAGCCGAAGGATATTGCGATGCTTGCTGTGAGTGACCAGGCAGGAAGAAAAGGAATTGCCGGATCTATGGAATATATGGTTGTACTGAATAAGGCAGATACGGCCAGACGGCAGGAGACGGCAGTGGATATCTGGCGGGAGATTAAGAATAGGAAATGCGGGAATACGAAGGTGCTTGTAACTTCAATGCAGGAAGCGCTTCCGGAGGAATATAAGAATGTATAGTTTTGACAAGAAGAACAAGAAGCCCCTGGGTGCACAGATCGAGGATGAATTGATGAAATATATCCTGCAGGAGCCGGTTGAGCCGGGACAGAAGATCCCGAATGAATTCGAGCTTGCAGAGCGGTTCGGCGTGGGGCGCAGCACGATCCGGGAAGCGGTAAAAGGGCTGGTATCCCGGGGGATACTGGAAGTGCGCAGAGGTTCCGGGACCTATGTGATCAGCACGAACACTCTGGATGAGGATCCTCTGGGATTTGGGAAGATGGAGGATAAGTATAAGATGGCGCTGGATCTGTTCGAGGTGCGTCTTATGATTGAACCGGAGATCGCGGCGATTGCCTGCAGGAATGCGGACGAGGACGAACTGGTCACGCTGAAGCGTCTGTGTGACGAGACGGAGCAACTATATCAGGGCGGACATAATCATATCAGCAAAGATATTGAATTTCATACCTGCATAGCGCGGTGCAGCAAGAATCAGGTGGTGGAGACACTGGTTCCGGTAATCAATACGGCTGTCTATACATTTGCCAATCTGACGCATCGTTTATTAAAAGAAGAAACGCTGCAGACCCACAGGGCTATCACGGAGGCAATATGTAAGAGGGATTCTGTAGGCGCCAAATGCGCTATGATGATGCATCTGACCTTTAATCGTCAGACGATTATGAGACTTCTTGAAGAAAGAGATAGGAAATCATGAATGGAAATGGGTATGTGGTAAGATGATACATCAGATGTATTTGCCTTTTTTCAAATGACTTAAAAAACAGAATAGATATAATGCACAAAATGGAAGCTTTTCATATGATGAAAAGTTTCTTTTTTTGTGCAAAAGATAGAATAAAGAATACATACATCAGATGTATTGCGGGAAAGTGAGTGAAATATTATAATAAAACCACAATAACATAAGACGTCGGATGTTATAAAACAAACAAATAGAGGAGGTAAGAATTATGGCTAGCGAAGCAGTAACATTGAATCCAACCAGATTGGTGATAGCGGCAATCGTAGGTCTCGCGGTATTACTTTTATTGATTATTAAGTTTAAGGTACAGGCAATGGTCTCCATTTTAGTGGGGGCGATCGTAATAGGTCTTGGGGCAGGAATGCCTTTTGAGGATATTGTAACAGCAGTAAATGACGGTATCGGTAATACGTTAAAGGGAATCGCCTTGTTGGTAGGTCTTGGCTCTATGTTCGGCGCCATATTAGAGGCGTCCGGAGGAGCGCAGACGCTGGCAGTCAGTATGGTAAAATGGTTCGGAGATAAGAAAGCAGCCTGGGCTCTTGGTATTACAGGATTGGTGATAGCCATGCCGGTCTTCTTCGATGCCGGATTGATCATCTTAATTCCGTTGGCATTTTCACTGGCAAAGAGAACGGGGCGTTCTTCGCTGTTCTATGCGATTCCGCTTCTGGCAGGACTTGCGGTGGGACATGCGTTCATCCCGCCGACACCGGGACCGGTTCTGGTGGCGACCATGTTAAATGTGGAGCTTGGATGGGTGATTATGGTGGGAGTTTTCTGCGGTGTTATATCTATGATCGTAGCCGGTCCTATATGGGGTTCAATCTGTGGAACGAAGTATATGATTCAGGTTCCGGAGCATGTGGCGCAACAGGGGGATTTTGATGAATCGAAGCTGCCGAATTTCTGGACGATTGTAGGAATCATCCTGATTCCGCTGGTGCTGATCATTTTGGATTCTGTAGCGGGCGTCGTACCGGCATTGAGCGCGTTTGCGCCGGTCTTCGGTTTCCTTGGAGAGCCGTTTGTGGCGCTCTTGATCGCGACAATCGCGGCGATGGTGATCTTAGGCCTGAAGCATGGATATAATATGGAAGAACTGGAGAAGATCATGACCAAATCCTTGGAGCCGACAGGGTTGATTCTTCTGGTAACGGCCTGCGGCGGTGTGCTCCGGTATATGCTCCAGTATTCCGGGCTTGGTGATCTGATTGGAAATGCAGTATCATCGGCTAATCTTCCGATCGTTGTGGTGGCATTTATCGTAGCTGCACTGGTTAGGATTTGTGTCGGTTCTTCAACGGTTGCCATGACAATGGCGGCAGGTATCATAGCTGCGATGCCCGGGATTGCAAACTTATCTCCATTGTATCTTGCCTGTACGACGGCAGCGGTGGCAGGAGGAGCAACTGTTTGTTCTCACTTCAATGATTCTGGTTTTTGGTTGGTTAAATCTCTGGTAGGAATGGATGAGAAGACGACTTTGAAGACCTGGACAATCATGGAAACACTTGTCGGAGGAACCGGATTTATCGTAGCATTCATAATATCATTTTTTTGCGTGATGCAATGTTGTATTGCTTTTTGAGAAAGGAGTAGAAAGATCATGGGATTAAGGAGTCAGGAAATGCGCAAAATTGCACCGGAGTTGGATCCGCTGCGTATCGGAACTGGATGGAGGCCTGAGGATCTGTCAAAGCCCCAGGTGTTGATCGAAAGCACCTATGGAGACAGTCATCCGGGAAGCGGCCATCTGAATATTCTGGTAGAAGCGGTCCGTGTGGGAATTGAAGAAGCGGGAGGATACGGCGCGCGTTACTATTGTACGGATATCTGCGACGGGGAGAGCCAGGGAACAGACGGGATCAATTACAGCCTGGCAAGCCGTGAGATGATCGCGAATATGATCGAGATTCATGCCAATGCAACGCCTTTTGACGCGGGGGTATACCTGGCAAGCTGTGACAAGGGGATGCCCGGGAATCTGATGGGGATTTCTAGAGTGGATATCCCTTCCGTAGTAGTGCCGGGAGGGACGATGAACGCAGGACCTAAGATGCTTACCCTGGAACAGTTGGGGATGTACAGCGCCAGATATCAGAGGGGAGAGATTGATGAGAAGACGCTTGAATGGGCGAAATGCAATGCATGCCCAAGCTGTGGCGCGTGTTCCTTCATCGGTACGGCTTCGACGATGCAGATCATGGCGGAGGCCTTAGGCCTTGCGCTTCCCGGAAGCGCATTGATGCCTGCGACGAGCCCGGATCTTCTGGCCTTTGCCCGGGAGGCGGGGAAGCAGGCGGTGAAGCTTGCTTCCATGCCGCATATGTGTCCGAGTGATATCGTTACCATGGACAGTTTTGAAAATGCGATCCTTGTGCATGCAGCTGTCTCAGGAAGCACCAATTGTCTTCTACATATCCCGGCGATTGCCCATGAATTCGACATAGAGATTACCGGTGATACTTTCGACCGCCTGCATCGGAATGCCCGGTATCTTCTGGATGTTCGTCCGGCAGGACGCTGGCCGGCAGAATGCTTCTATTATGCGGGCGGAGTACCGGCGATCATGGAGGAGATCCGTGATTATCTGCATCTGGACGTTATGACGGTAACCGGCAAGACACTGGGGGAGAATCTGGATGAACTGAGACGCAGCGGTTTTTATGAGAGATGTCAGAAATGGCTGCAGGAATTCAATCGGCGTTATCAGGTTTCGCTCTCCAGAGAGGATATCATTCGTCCTTATGAGAATGCGATCGGTACAGACGGAAGTATTGCTGTATTAAGAGGCAATCTGGCACCGGAAGGAGCTGTCATCAAGCATACGGCATGTCCGAAGGAGATGTTCAGGGCGGTCTTAAGGGCGAGACCGTTTGACAGTGAGGAAGAATGCCTGGATGCAGTGCTTAAGCATAAGGTCCGGAAAGGCGATGCGGTATTTATCCGCTACGAAGGACCTAAGGGGAGCGGGATGCCGGAGATGTTCTATACTTCTGAGGCGATCAGCAGCGACAAGGAGCTTGGGAAAAGTATCGCGCTGATCACGGACGGCCGTTTCTCCGGGGCCTCTACGGGACCTGTAATCGGACATTGCAGTCCGGAAGCGGTGGATGGCGGCCCGATCGCGCTTGTGGAAGAAGGTGATCTGATCGAGATCGATGTAGAAGAGCGGAAGCTGAATATCATCGGGATTGCGGGAGAGCGAAAGACCATGGAAGAAGTGGAAGCGATACTTGATGAGAGACGTAAAAGGTGGAAGCCGCGCAAACCAAAATACAAAAAGGGGGTTCTGCGTCTGTTCAGTGAACATGCGGTAAGCCCAATGAAGGGAGCGTATCTGGAATAGATTATGACACATGAAAATCCATTGTTAAAAGAGAATCAAACTTCACACAGGTTTCTCACCATTGGAGAGATCATGCTGCGCCTGACGCCGCCGAATTATGAGAAGATCAGGATGGCTGCAAATTTCGAGGCCAGCTATGGCGGGAGTGAGGCGAATATAGCTCTGGCTCTTGCCAATCTGGGGATAGACAGTACTTTTTTTACGGTAGTGCCGAATAACAGCCTTGGAAAAAGTGCTATCAGGATGCTTAGAAGTAATGATGTGCATTGCACGCCGGTGATCTTAAGCACGCCCGAGCAGACACCGACGCATCGTTTGGGAACATATTATCTGGAAGCCGGGTACGGGATCCGTGCCAGCAAGGTTATCTATGACCGGAGAAACAGTGCGATCACGGAATATGATTTTGATTCCTATGATTTCGATGCGCTGCTTGAGGGGTTTACCTGGCTGCATCTGAGCGGCATCACTCCGGCGCTTGGAATGAACTGCAGGGGGATGATCCTGCGTTGCCTGAAGGCTGCCAGGGAAAAAGGGATCATCACCAGCTTTGACGGGAATTTCCGCAGTACACTCTGGACATGGGAGGAGGCGAGGGATTTCTGTACAGAATGCCTGCCTTATATTGATGTATTATTTGGAATCGAACCGTATCATTTGTGGAAGGATGATGAGGATCACGGCAAAGGAGATCTTAAGGACGGATTGCCGTTTCAGCCAAGCTATGAGCAGCAGGATGAGAATTTTCAGGCATTCGTGAGAAGATATCCGAATTTGAGATGTATTGCCCGCCATGTACGGTATGCGCACAGCGGCAGTGAGAACAGCCTGAAAGCGTATATGTGGTATGAGGGGCATACCTTCGAGAGTAAGCTTTTCACCTTCAATATTCTTGACCGTGTCGGCGGAGGGGATGCCTTTGCCAGCGGGCTGATCTATGCGATGATGAATCATTACAGATCTATGGATATGGTGAATTTTGCGGTCGCGAGCAGTGCACTGAAGCATACGATCCGCGGGGATGCCAATATCACGGATGATGCGGAAGCAATACGGAATCTGATGAATATGAATTATGATATCAAACGGTAAACAGGAGGTAAAGGAAGATATGAATACAATTGCAGAACAATTCAGTAAATATGGGGTAGTGCCGGTAGTGGTGCTGGAGGATGCGAAGGATGCGCTCCCGTTAGCGAAAGCTCTTACAGAAGGAGGACTTCCCTGTGCCGAGGTGACCTTCCGGACGGAAGCGGCCGAAGAATCTATACGTCTGATGACCAAGGAGTATCCGGATATGCTCGTTGGGGCAGGTACGGTGCTGACGGTTGAACAGGTGGACCGTGCTGTGGCAGCAGGAGCCAGATTCATCGTGAGTCCGGGCTTTGATCCGGAGATCGTGGATGATTGCCTGGAAAAGGGGATTCCCGTATTCCCTGGATGTATCACTCCTTCCGAGTTGGCGCAGGCGGCAAAGCGCGGTCTGGAAGTAGTCAAGTTCTTTCCGGCAGAGCAGGCGGGCGGCGTTGCCATGATCAAGGCAATGGCGGCTCCGTATACGATGATGAAGTTCATGCCGACAGGCGGAATCAGCGCTAAGAATCTGAAGGATTACCTTAGCTGTGACAAGATTGTCTGCTGCGGCGGAAGCTGGATGGTCAAAGGGGATCTGGTTAAGAACAGAGAATTTGACAAGATCCGCGAGCTTACGAAGGAAGCAGTGGAGTTAGCATCATCTATCCGTAATTAAAGAGTTGAAATAAGAAGGGAGATAACAGGCAATGGAATTGAATTTGAGACCGGCAAAGGAATGCAGGTATGACGCGGTATCGTTGGGGGAAGTGATGCTGAGGCTGGACCCGGGGGAAGGACGGATCCGGGCGGCGCGAAGCTTCCGGGCATGGGAAGGCGGCGGAGAGTATAATGTGGTCCGCGGGCTTCGCAGATGTTTTGGGATGAAAACGGGTGTGATCACTGCATTTGCAGAGAATGAAGTAGGGCTTCTGATGGAAGATTTTATCCTGCAGGGCGGTGTAGATACATCTCTGATCAAGTGGATGAAGACCGACGGAATCGGAAGGATCTGCCGAAACGGACTGAACTTTACAGAGCGGGGATTCGGCATCCGGGGAGCGGTGGGATGCTCAGACCGTGCCAATACGGCGATCTCCAAGGCTGTGCCGGAGGATTTTGATTTTGAATATATCTTTGGAGAATTGGGGGTACGCTGGCTGCATACGGGCGGTATCTATGCGGCGTTGTCCGGGCAGGCAAGCGAGACGGCGCTTGCGGCGATAAAGACGGCGAAGAAGTACGGAACGGTCATCTCCTATGACCTGAATTACAGACCGTCTATGTGGAACGACATCGGAGGGCAGGAGAAGGCGCAGGAAGTAAACAAAGAGATTGCGAAATATGTAGATGTCATGATCGGGAATGAGGAGGACTTTACAGCCTGCCTTGGTTTCGAGATCGAAGGAAATGACGAGAACCTTAAGGAACTGAACCTTGACGGATACAAGAAGATGATCAATTGTGCGGCCGAGGTGTATCCGAATTTTAAGGTGGTTGCGACAACCCTGCGGGAGGTGAAGACCGCGACGGTCAACGACTGGAGCGCCATCTGCTGGGCGGACGGCCAGATCTATAAGGCGAAGGATTATAAGGGGCTGGAGATCATGGACCGTGTCGGCGGCGGGGATTCCTTTGCGTCCGGCCTGATCTATGGATTGATGACCACAGGCGATGCCCAGACGGCGGTCAATTACGGAGCGGCGCATGGTGCGCTTGCCATGACGACGCCGGGAGATACCACCATGGCGAGCAGAAAGGAAGTAGAAGCCATCATGGGCGGCGCCGGGGCAAGGGTGCAGAGATAAGAATGATGCGTTGATATTGCATTTGCGGATGCTTTCTCTTATAATGAATATACATAAGAGGAAGGAGCAGAGTGATGTGTGATGCGGTAGAACTGACCCGTGAACTGGTACGGATTGAGAGTACGAATCCAGGAGCGGGTGAGAGTGGAATAGAAGCATTTGTCAGGCAATATCTTGTAGATCTGAATATCGACCTGGCAGTTGATGAGGTGCTGCCGGGTCGTAATAATGTAGCGGCTACGATTCCAGTAAGTTGGGGAAATGAGCTTTCCTGCAGCTTGCCGGATGCTCCGGGACCGATGCTGGTACTTGTCTGCCATATGGATACGGTGGTAGCGGGAAAGGATTGGACGAGAGATCCTTTTGGAGGAGAACTTAAGGATGGCAAGATTTATGGCCGGGGCGCCTGCGATATGAAGGCGGGGCTTGCCTGTGCCTTGAGTGTGTTCCGCAAGACTGCAGAAGCGGCGGCCAAAGGAACTCTTCGCCTCCGCCGTCCCTTGCGTCTTCTGTGTACGGTAGATGAGGAAGCGGATATGCAGGGTGTAGAACATGCGATAGAAAGAGGTCTGGTGGGAAGGGATGACTGGGTGCTTGACTTGGAACCCACAGACGGGGAGATCCAGATGGCCCATAAGGGCAGATTTTGGCTTAGGGTGAATGTGCACGGGATCACGGCGCATGCCAGCAAGCCGGAGCAAGGTGCGGACGCGGTGGCTGCCGCGGCAGAGATGATCACATGCATCAGAGCGGCATTCGGACAACTTCCGGTGCATGATGAGATGGGTCCTTCAACGGTAACCTTCGGTCAGATTGCAGGAGGATATCAGCCTTATGTAGTTCCGGATGAATGTGAGCTCTGGATAGACTTTCGTCTGTCTCCGCCGACAGATGATAAGGAAGTGCTTAAGAGCGTGGAAGCGGCGGTCGATGAAGCTAAGAAGATGGTTCCGGGAATCAGGGTAGATTATCATGTGACGGGCAATCGGCCTTATATTGAGAAGAATGAGGCTTCTGTATTGCTTGAAGGGCTTAAGAAGTCGGTTAAGAAGGTGACGGGCAAAGAGTGTAAGGTGTGTGTATTCCCGGGATATACGGATACGGCCGTGATCGCCGGGAAGCTTGGGAACCGGGAGTGTATGTCTTATGGACCTGGAAGCTTAAGATATGCCCATAAGCCGGATGAGTTCGTAGAGGCTGCGGATATACGGCGCTGTGAGGCAGTGTTGGAGGCATTGGTGAAGAAGATGAATGATTGAAGGAGGGATAGAAGATGGCATTGATGCATGTAGATTTTTTCTCAGATGTCCTAGGGATGAGCATGAATATGGATGTGATCCTGCCGCAGAAGACCAGCAGGCAGATCGGCATGGAAGGAAGGGCGGAGAACGGGCAGTATAAGACGATGTATTTGTTGCATGGCATGAGTGACGACCAGACGACCTGGCAGCGCAGGACTTCCATCGAGCGTTATGTGAGCCGTCTTGGGATCGCGGTAGTGATGCCAACGACTCACTTGGGCTTTTATACGGATACAACCTACGGGATGAGGTACTGGACTTTTATTTCGGAGGAGCTGCCTTGCATCTGCCGTGAATTTTTCCCAAGGATGTCCCAGAAGAGAGAGGATACGCTGGCGGCGGGACTGTCTATGGGGGGCTACGGCGCATGGAAGCTGGGACTTCGGGCGGGTGCTACTTTTGGCGCCGCGGCGTCACTGTCCGGTGCGTTGGATATTGTGGAAGATTATAAGCGCAATATAACGGAACGGTCAGATGTATTGCCGTTGTTCCAGGGAATATTCGGCAGCGCCGGGCAGTTGGAGGGTTCGGATAACGATCTTCTTGCCCTGGCAGATAAGCTTGCGGCTTCGGATAAGGAGCGGCCGCGCCTGTTTGCGTGGTGCGGCACGGAAGATTTCTTATATCAGGGGAATCTAACAGCCTGGGAACATGTAAGAAAGCTTGGATATGATTTAAGCAGTAGTGAATCCGCAGGAGATCATCAGTGGAAATATTGGGATGAGAAGATCAAGGATGTGTTGTGCTGGTGGCTTGGGATAGATGCGGATCTTGGAGTGGATTAGTTCAGATCTTTGGCATTAAAAGTGAAAGGCACTGTTTTCGCGGTTAATAGACAGCGGCAGCAGTGCCTTTACTTGTCTTTATCTGGGCTGCCCGGTTATGTTTTTAGCTTTGCAAATAAGCTGTGTCATTGTTCCCATGGGGCAGTATACGCACCAGGAGCGAGGTTTGAATAGGACCATGGTAAGGAATCCTAATATGGTGGAGGTAAGCATCACACTGTAGAAGCCGAAAGCAAACTGGGCTACACCGTCGGAGAACAGGGCGCCGTGGTAAGCCCAATGCCAGGGCAGTTTGAATGTCCACAGCAGTGTTACCACAGTGCCAAGATTCTTAGCTCCGGCGAAGACCAGCCAGGTGTTCCACAGCATAAGGAAGAACATTACAAAGAAGAATATCAAAAATCCATACCGGAAACAGCCTGATCTCATCCAACCGGGGATGTCTTTTTTTCGTGACAGTCCGAACCTGCCGCCGATCAGGGAAAATAGCTGGCCTCTGCCGCAATATTTGTTGCAGTATGCCTTATTGCCCTTTATGACCGCTATGGCAAGAGGGATAAAAAAGCACAAAAGACCCAGCCATGCACAGAGGATATTAAAAAATCCAAGGATCAAGTAAGTAAGAGAGGCAATCCAAAGATAATCGTACCATTTCTTTTTTCTTTTCATTCTTCTGTCACCTCCAATGAGATAATGCTTGCAGGGCATTCTTTCGCGCATTTCCCGCATCCGATACATAACTCTCTGTCAATGACCGCATGGATGCCGTGGGGAACGGTGATCGCATTTCGCGGACAGACTTTTATGCAGCATCCGCAGGCAACACATTCCCGGATACTGACAGACGCTTTCCTTTTTGCCATGGTAAAACTCCTTTTGTTTTTTCTTTATTATACAGGGAGAAAAAGATTGAGTCTGTGACGAAGTCACTCACAGACAATTCCTGTAAAGGAATAGCATTGATGAGCAAGCACTAATGAGGAAAGAACAGGCGAGAATCAACTTGATCATTGGGAATAAGGTACAGGGCAAAACGCAAATGGGGACATAGTAAAATTTAATTTTACTATGTCCCTATTTGAATGTCTGCGACTAAGATATATAGCTAATTAAGCGTGGAACATGGTTCCGGTCTTGCCCTGCACAGCGTCTCTTGATTTCTCAAGGAGTGTGATCAGTGCGGTGCGCCCTTTCTTGGAGGAAGCGAAGTCGACAGCGGCCTGTACCTTCGGAAGCATGGAGCCGGGAGCGAAATGTCCTTCGCTGATATACTGGTTCGCCTCTTCTACGGAGATGTCGCCAAGCCACTTTTCGTCCGGCTTACCGAAGTTTAACGCGACCTTTTCTACCGCGGTGAGGATGATCAGGTAATCCGCATCTAGTTCTTTCGCAAGCAGGCAGCTTGCGAAGTCCTTGTCGATCACAGCGCTTGCGCCTTTCAGGTGGTTGCCCTGTCTGGTAACCGGGATTCCGCCGCCGCCGCCGGCAATCACAAGGTTTCCGGCATTCACCATGGTACGGATGGTCTCGATCTCGATGATCTCCACCGGTTTTGGGGAAGCTACCACACGGCGGTAGCCTCTTCCGGAATCTTCCTTCATGATATAGTGGAAGCTTTCTTCCATCTTCTTCGCCTGCCCGGCATCCACGAATTTGCCGATCGGTTTGGATGGATTCTGGAAAGCCGGGTCATTCTCATCTACACGGACCTGAGTGATCATGGTTGCTACCGGTACGTTGGTGATATTGCGGTTCAGCAATTCCTCGCGGAGCGCGTTCTGCAGGTCGTATCCGATATAGGCCTGACTCATGGCGACGCAGACTGACAGGGGAGTATTAGGCTGCGCCTCGTCCTCGTGGGTGAGGGCGATCATGGCGTTGTTCACCATGCCGACCTGGGGGCCGTTTCCGTGGGAAACTACAACTTCGCAGCCGTCTTCGATCAGGTCTACGATTGCTTTGGCGGTAATCTTCACGGCTGCCATCTGTTCAGGCAGAGTGTTGCCAAGGGCATTGCCGCCAAGGGCAATCACGACTCTTTTTTTCTTTTCCATAATATATCCTCCTGTAAAATCCTATTTAAATACTCGAGGAGTGCTCTTTTCTTCCAGTTTCTTAAGAACATCGGCCGGGTCGGCGAATTTTGCGAGGAAGATCATAGCGGCGATGATGTATGGCTTGAAGCTGGCTTCTTTGTATAACGGATCTCTGTAGCGGTCGAATACGGAAGCGTCAACCTCGCCTGTCTCACAGCTTACACCGGTGATGTCGGCCGGCAGACAGTGCATGTAGAGGGCCTTGCCGTCCTTCGTCGTAGCCATCAGTTCTTCTGTACAAGCCCAATCCTTGTATTCTGCGTTCTGTGCGAGCAGTTCTTTCTCCAGTGCCTTGATTCCCTCGGTGTCGCCGTTGCCGTAGAGCTCTGTACGTTTCTCCATGGCAGCAAACGGCGCCCAGCTCTTTGGATATACGATATCAGCATCCTTGAATGCTTCTGCCATGTTGTTGGTCTTAGTAAATGTACCGCCGGATTTCTCAGCGTTCTTGGCAGCGACTTCTTCTACCTCCGGGAAGATCTCGTATCCTTCCGGGTGAGCCAGAACAACGTCCATGCCGAAACGTGTCATCAGTCCGATGATTCCCTGCGGAACGGACAGCGGCTTGCCGTAAGAAGGAGAGTAAGCCCAGGTCATGGCAAGCTTCTTGCCTTTTAAGTTCTCGACACCGCCGAACTCGTGGATGATGTGGAGCATGTCGGCCATGGCCTGTGTCGGGTGGTCGATGTCACACTGCAGGTTCACGAGCGTAGGCTTCTGCTCAAGGATTCCGTCCTTGTTGCCCTGTGTTACGGCGTCAACAACTTCGTGCATGTAAGCATTTCCCTTACCGATATACATATCGTCGCGGATACCGATCACGTCAGCCATAAAGGAGATCATGTTAGCCGTCTCGCGGACTGTCTCGCCGTGAGCAACCTGAGACTTGCCTTCGTCAAGATCCTGAACTTCCAGGCCAAGCAGGTTACAAGCGGAAGCGAAGGAGAAGCGTGTACGGGTAGAATTGTCACGGAATAAGGAGATGCCAAGCCCGCTCTCGAATACCTTCGTAGAGATGTTGTTCTCTCTCATGAAACGAAGCGCGTCAGCGATTGTAAATACCGCCTCGATCTCATCATCCGTCTTCTCCCATGTTAAGAAGAAATCTCCATTGTACATCTCTTTAAAGTTTAATGCATTTAACTTATCGATATAATCCTGTAATGTTTTCATAATCATAATCCTCCGAATTTTAATATTTTATTGTGGTACTTATTTATATAGTTCGCTATGTTTTATTTGCAATATTCTGTAGGAAGAACAGCGTATACAGCCGCACATGTTACAAGATCCTGCTTCCAGGTCTTCTCGTTCGGTGCGTGGGCCTGAGCCTCTGCGCCGGGTCCGAATCCGATACACGGGATTCCGTTTCTTCCCATGATAGATACACCGTTGGTAGAGAAGGTCCATTTGTCAACCAGCGGACGGGCCTTTCTCATCTCAAGTGTCTCGGCGGCGCCGATACGGTCGTCGCCGTAGAGATTCTTGTAGGAAGCTTCCAGAGCCTTGGTTACCTTGTGATCCTTCGGGATCGCCCAGGTCGGGAAGTAGCACTCGATCTCATAGACACATCCTGTGTAGGACGGACGATCGTAGTTGTACATAGATACCGTCACATCATCACCATACTTCTGAACGCTTGGCAGGGCGCGGATCTCGTCGAGGCAGCTCTCCCAGGTCTCGCCGAATGTCATGCGGCGGTCAAGAGAGATCGCACAGGAATCAGCAACTGCGCAGCGGCTGGGTGAGGTGTAGAAGATCTGGGATACAGTTACGGTACCGCGTCCAAGGAAACGAGCCTCTTCCCAATCTGGGTTGTACTTGGCATCTAACATCTTAACAAGCCCCTTGATCTCGGTTCCGTCTTCTGCGTCGTTCTCATTCAATGCGCGGACATCCTGAAGGATATCTGCCATCTTGTAGATCGCGTTGTCTCCGCGCTCTGGAGCAGAACCATGGCAGGATACACCCTTAACGTCTACGCGGATCTCCATACGTCCTCTCTGTCCGCGGTAGATGCCGCCGTCCGTCGGTTCTGTGGAAACAACGAATTCCGGACGGACCTTATCTTCATTGATGATATATTGCCAGCAGAGTCCGTCACAGTCTTCTTCCTGAACAGTTCCCACAACCATGATCTTGCAGCCTTCCGGGATCAGGCCAAGGTCTTTCATGATCTTAGCGCCGTACACGGAGGATACGATACCGCCGCACTGGTCAGACACGCCGCGTCCGCCTATCTCTGTCTCGTTCTCATAACCTTCATATGGGTCGAAGTTCCAGTTCTCGATATTGCCGATACCGACTGTATCAATATGTGCATCGTATGCGATGATCTTGCCGCCGGTCCCCATGTAGCCGATTACATTTCCCTGCGGGTCGATCTGGACCTCATCGAATCCGACCTTCCTCATCTCGTCAGCGATCGTAGTAATGTGAGCCTTCTCATCACAGCTCTCGCCCGGATTCTTCACGATTGCACGTAAGAAAGCAGTCATATCCTTCTCATACCCCTGTGCAGCTTCTTTTACTTTGTTAAAGTCTAACATGTTTCTTCTCCTTTATTATATTATTATGTATATTGTATCCAAGATAAAATTTCACGAATTGCCTGGAATCACCGTAACAGTTCAGATACCTCCATGGTTACGAATCACCTTCCAGATACCTCTTATAATCCTGCAAATGGTTCCTTATCGGATCCGCATAATCCTTCCCAGGTAATCTCGCGGTAACGGTCCGGATCAGTATCGCCTTCGGAGGATACCAGAAGGACTTCGGAATCTGCGTCTAACTTCAAGGCTTCCTTGATATCCTTGTATTCCGGCTTCGTCATCAGCGCGTGCACCAGCCCCATAGTGACAGAACCAGACTCACCGGAGATGACCTGTGTATCACCTTTGGCCGGAGCGCCGTAGATACGCGAGCCGTTCGCGCTTACCCAGTCGGGGCAGGAGACGAATGCGTCGGCGTGGTTCCTTAAGATATCCCAGGATACGGTGTTGGCCTCGCCGCAGGCAAGACCTGCCATGATGGTCAGCATGTCGCCGGTCACATCCACACGGCTTCCGTCGCCCTGCATAGCGGAGCGGTAGAGACAGTCTGCCGCATTAGCTTCCACAACGACCATGACCGGAGGATTCTCCTTGAAGCGGTTCGCGAAGTATCCGACAACCGCGCCGGCCAGTGATCCAACGCCTGCCTGGATAAATATGTGAGTCGGGCGGCATCCGTCTTCGGCTAACTGCTGGTCGGCTTCCATGGCAAGTGTTCCGTAACCCTGCATGATCCAGGTCGGGATCTCCTCATAACCTTCCCAAGCGGTGTCCTGTACCATAATACCGTGCTCTGTGTTCTCGGCTTCCTTAGCTGCCATACGTACACAGTCATCGTAGTTCAGGTTCTCGATGGTAACGGTCGCATTCTCCTTTGCGATGTTCTCAAGCCTGGTCTGGGTGGTACCCTTCGGCATTCTTACGACACATTTCTGTCCCAGCTTGTTGGCAGCCCATGCGATTCCGCGTCCGTGATTTCCGTCGGTAGCGGTGAAGAAGGTCGCCTGACCGAATTCTTCTCTTAATTTCTCGGAAGTAAGTACGTTATAAGGAATCTCACTTACATCCTTGCCTGTCTGCTGTGCGATATATCTCGCGATTGCATAAGATCCTCCAAGTACCTTGAATGCATTCAGGCCGAAGCGGTATGACTCGTCTTTGACATAGAGACGTCTAAGTCCCAAGTGATCGGCCAGACCGGATAAGCGGGTCAGAGGCGTGACCTCATACTGAGGGAAGCTCTTGTGGAAATTACTTGCCTTCTCCATTTCTTCCACAGACATATTCTGAACCTGCTTATCATCGCTTTTGGCAATGTTGTTGAGCGTCCATTTGATTGTTCCAGTGCTGCTCATTTTTCTAAAAACCTCCTTATAATATGAAATAACTATTTGTTGATGTCTACATAGCTGTAGAGTGTGTACTTGGAGATGCCGAAATATTTCGCTACTTTATCTCCTGATTTTGTAATTAGGAACGCGCCTGCATCGTTAAGGAAATTAATCGCCTTGATCTTATCCTCCTTCGTCATAAGCGGTACAGGTACTCCTACCAGGGCAACGGACTGTTCGATTAGCTCGGATAACAGCTTGTTGACGTCATGGGTGATGACGTTAGGTGAACTCTGCTCTGCGTGTGCATCCGAATCTGCACAGCTTGTGAGGGAGTGGATGCTGCTTTCTATCGCAAGGAGATTCGTGATATCGTAATTGATAGAAAGGATATAGTGCAAGTCTCCGTTGTCATCATTGATATAGATGGTGCTGGATTTGAAGATCCGTCCGCTCTCGGTTCTGGTCAGGTAAGCAAGTCTGTCCTTAAGCGGTCCCTTCTGATGCTTGAGAGCGCTTAATACTGCTCCGGACGGACCATCGCCGATCTGACGGCCGGTGAGGTTCCCGTTCTCGATATGTACGATAGAACTGTTCGCCGGTTCGGCAGTCAGGTCGTGTACAACAATCTCGCAGTTCTCTCCGAACTGCGCTGCGAGTCCGGCCGCAATCTGTTTTAACATATCTAATCTGGATATTGCCATGTGGATACCTCCGTTTCTTCGTTCTTCAATTTTCATTTTTTCGGTCTCTCTACGTCCATCATAGCACAAAAAAATAAAAAAGCAATAGAAAAATAAAAAAATTTTTAGATATGCAAAAATATTTTTGTATTTGAAAATGTACAATCCCAGCCACAGCAAGGCTTTGCGGAATTGTGTGATAAAAAATTTTTGTGAAACAAAAAAAATATTAAGATATAGATTGCACTTTGAGCAATTTGATGTTATTATAGAGTCAACAGGAACGGAAATTGTTAAAAACTAATGAAAGAATATGGAAGGATGCAGGATTGGTCTCTCTGAAATTACTAATTTAAGCAGATGTTCCGATTTGAGAAAAGGAGGAAATAAAAAAAGAGATGAGCAGAGAATCAATAAGTGGAGCCTCGGGCGAATTATTCAGAATCGATGGAAAGCCGTCGGCCTCACAGGCAATTCCATTGGCGCTGCAGCATGTAGTGGCGATGATTGTAGGATGTGTGACACCGGCGATCATTGTGGCAGGGGTGGCGGGATTGTCATCGGCAGATTCTATCATATTGATACAGGCGGCGTTGGTTATGTCTGCGCTGACTACCTTTATCCAGTTATTTCCGCTGCGCAAGGGGGCGCTTGCCATCGGTTCCGGACCTCCGATCATTATGGGGATTAGCTTCGCTTATGTACCGACAATGCAGGCGATTGCCGGAGATTATGATGTGGCGACGATTCTGGGCGCACAGATCGTGGGCGGTGTGATAGCGATTATCGTTGGGATCTTCATTAAGCAGATCCGTAAGTTTTTCCCGCCGCTGATCACAGGCACGGTAGTATTTGCCATCGGATTGTCACTGTATCCGACTGCGATCAACTATATGGCAGGCGGCGCGGGCAGTGAGAATTACGGTTCCTGGCAGAACTGGGTTGTAGCATTTATCACGCTGATCATTGTAACGGCGCTGAATCATTATGGGAAGGGAATCTGGAAATTATCTTCTATATTAACAGGCATTGTTGTGGGTTACGTGATCTCGCTGTTTTTCGGAATGGTAGATTTCTCGTCCGTTGCGGCGGCATCCTGCTTCCAGCTTCCGAGGGTGATGCATTTCGGGATCACATTTGAGCCGTCATCCTGTGTGGCAATCGGCGTATTATTTGCCATCAACTCCATCCAGGCAATCGGCGACTTCTCGGCAACGACGACCGGAGGGCTGGATCGGATGCCGACGGACGGGGAACTGAACGGGGGAATTGTTGCTTATGGGATCAGCAATATCCTCTGTGCATTCTTCGGCGGGCTGCCGACTGCTACATACAGCCAGAATGTGGGGATTGTGGGAGCTACGAAGGTGGTGGCGAAGAGAGTATTCGCGATGGCGGCAGGGATCTTGCTGATTGCGGGACTGATCCCCAAGTTCTCGTCGGTACTCACGACGATTCCTTCATGCGTTCTTGGCGGAGCCACCGTATCCGTATTTGCATCCATTGCAATGACAGGTGTGAAGCTAATCACGGCGTCGCCGATGAATTACCGCAATACAACCATCGTAGGGCTTGCCATTGCACTTGGAATGGGGATCACCCAGGCGAATACGGCGCTGGCGGCATTCCCGGCATGGGTGACGACTATATTCGGCAAATCACCGGTGGTACTGGCAACGATCACGGCAATTATCCTGAACTTGGTGCTTCCCAGGGATATGGAATATGAAGAAGTGCTGGATCAGGTGAAGTAACGATACATGATATTGAAGTTTAAGGAGGAGACGATATGTTAATAATAGGAAACGGTAAAGTGATCACAAGAGATGCAGTCCGTCCATTTCTTGCAAATGGAGCGGTGGCGATCGAGAGAACGAAGATCGCCGCAGTAGGGACCTTGGAAGAGATTCGGGAGAAGTATAAGGATGCGGAATATATTGACGCCAAAGGTGGGATCATCATGCCGGCGTTTATCAATACCCACGAGCACATTTACAGTGCTATGGCAAGAGGGCTTAGTATCAAAGGCTATAATCCGCAGGGATTTCTTGATATCCTGGACGGACAGTGGTGGACCATTGACCGGAAGCTGACGCTTGAGCAGACGAAATACAGCGCGATGGATACCATGATTTCCTGTATCAGAAATGGTGTGACGACTATCTTTGACCATCATGCAAGCTTTGGGCATATCAAAGACAGCCTGTTTACTATAGCGGATGCGGCGAAGGAATTGGGAGTAAGGTCTTGTCTGTGTTATGAGATCTCCGACAGGGACGGGATGGATAAGGCAAGAGAAGCAGTGATGGAGAATGCTGAATTTATCCGGTATGCCCTGAAGGATGATTCTGATATGCTTGCCGGAATGATGGGAATGCACGCGCAGTTCACCATATCTGACGAGACCATGGAGCTTGCGGCGGCAAATAAGCCGGATGAGGTGGGATACCATATCCACGTGGCAGAGGGGATCGAGGACCTTCACGACTGTCTGAAGAAATACGGCAAGCGAATTGTTGACCGGCTGATGGACTTCGGTATTCTGGGCGAGAAGACGCTGCTTGGACACTGTATCTACATTAATTCCCATGAGATGGACCTGATCAAGGATACCAATACTATGGTGGTCCATAATCCGGAGTCCAATATGGGCAATGCCTGCGGCTGCCCGCCGACCATGGAGCTGGTTCAACGCGGAATCCTGGCAGGGCTTGGTACGGACGGATATACCCACGATATGACAGAGTCCTATAAGGTGGCGAACGTGCTCCACAAGCATCATCTGTGCGACGCGAACGCGGCATGGGGCGAGGTACCCAGGATGCTGTTTGAGAATAATGCGGCGATCGCGAACCGTTATTTCAAGACGCCGCTTGGAGTCCTGAAAGAAGGTGCGGCAGGGGATGTGATCGTTGTGGATTACGATCCGCCGACTTACCTGGACGAGAATAACATCAACGGACATATCTTATTCGGAATGACCGGACGTGATGTTGTGACGACGGTCGGCAATGGTAAGGTGCTTATGAAGAACAGAGAAGTACAGGTTGCGGATGTAGAAGAGACCATGGCCAAATGCCGTGAGGAGTCTGCGAAGCTGTGGAAGAGCATCAATGGATAAGGAAGGTCAGGTGACCTTGACGGAATAGTAAATTAGATGGAAAATAGATCATACAGGAGGAATGGATATGAGTGATATTATGACATGTATGCCCTTTGAACAGTTACTGAACTGGATTCGGAGAGAGCATGACGAGAAGAATACGGTATTTGGAGTACATAGGCCCTATGTGGCGGACAGCAAGAAGGCGCAGACTATATTTGGACGTAAGCTTGAGACGCCGATTGGACCGGCGGCAGGCCCTAATAGCCAGCTTGCGCAGAATATTGCGGCAGCCTACTATGCAGGGAGCCGGTTCTTCGAATTGAAGACGGTGCAGATCATGGACGGGGCCGAGCTTGCCGCATGTGTGAATAAGCCCTGCATCAAGGCGGATGACGAATGCTATAACTGTGAGTGGTCCACAGAGCTCTATGTGCCGCAGGCGCAGGAGGAGTACATCAAGGCATGGTTCCTGCTTGCGTTCATGGCGAAGGAATACGGACTTGGAAGTATGGACGGCTATCAGTTCAATATCAGTGTGGGCTATGATCTGGCAGGCATCAAGTCCGAGAAGGTGAACACATTCATCGAGAGTATGAAGGATGCGGGCCAGACGGAGACATTTAAGGAATGCAGGGAAGTGCTTCTTGCCCATGTGGGAGAGTATCAGAATGTGACGAAGGAAGATGTTGAGAGCATTACTCCTTATATCTGCAATTCGGCCACGATCTCCACGCTTCACGGATGTCCGCCGCAGGAGATTGAGAGTATTGCCAATTATCTGTTGACAGAGAAGAAGATGAATACATTTATCAAATGTAACCCGACCCTTCTGGGGTATGATTTTGCCCGTGAGACATTAGACAGGATGGGGTATGATTATATTGCATTCGGAAGATTCCATTTCGAAGACGACCTGCAGTATGAGGATGCGGTGCCGATGCTCACAAGGCTGATGAAGCTGTCCGGTGAGATGGGGCTTGAGTTCGGAGTGAAGATCACCAACACCTTCCCGGTAGACGTGAAGGCCGATGAGCTTCCAAGCGAGGAAATGTATATGTCCGGCAAGTCCCTGTATCCGCTGTCAATCTCTCTGGCGGCAAAACTGTCGGAAGAGTTTGGCGGGAAGCTTCGGATTGCATATTCAGGCGGAGCGGATGCATTTAATATAGAAAGAATTGTGGGAAGCGGGGTATGGCCGGTGACGGTTGCCACAACCATACTGAAACCGGGCGGATATCAGAGACTTTCTCAGATGGCGGAAGCACTGGACGCTATGGGAGTCAAGGCGTTCGACGGAATTGATGTGAAGGCGCTCTCTAAGGTTGCGAAAGACGCGGTCGCAGATCCGCACCATGTGAAGCCTGCGAAGCTTCCGATATCCAGGAAGTCCAACGAGAGAGTTCCGCTTCTTGACTGCTATACCGCGCCGTGCGAGGATGCCTGTCCGATCCATCAGGAGATCACGACCTATGTACAGTTGGCGGGAGAGGGCAGGTATAAGGAAGCGTTAGAGGTGATCCTGAACAAGAACGCGCTGCCGTTCATCACAGGAACCATCTGTGCGCACGGATGTCAGAGCCATTGTAACCGTAATTTCTACGAGACTCCGGTTCAGATCCGTGATACCAAGCTTACCTGTGCTGAGAATGCGTATGACGAAGTGATCGGCAAAATAAAGCCTCTTGGCAATTGTGACAAGAAGGTAGCAGTCGTAGGCGGCGGTCCAGCAGGCATGGCGGCGGCATATTACCTTGCGAGAATGGGAGCAGAGGTCACCATCTTCGAGAAGCGCGGCAGGCTCGGCGGTATCGTGAGCGCCGTGATTCCGGATTTTCGTATCGATGACAGCGTGATCGGCAAAGACGTATCCCTTCTGGAAAGATTAGGGGTGAAGATCCTTACCAATACATGGGCGCCGAATGTAGAAGAACTTAAGAAGGAATATGACGATGTGATCCTGGCTGTGGGTGCGTATGAGAGAGGGCAGCTTAAGCTTGGGGGCGAGGAGGCAGTAAATGCACTGGCATTCCTGGAAGAATTCAATGAGAAGAAGGGCAAGGTAGACCTTGGCAGGAATGTAGTGGTCATCGGCGGCGGAAATACGGCGATGGATACCGCAAGAGCGGCCAAGAGATGCGAAGGTGTAGAACATGTATATCTGGTATACAGAAGGACCAAACGTTATATGCCGGCTGACGAACACGAACTGCTGCTTGCCGTCGAGGATGGCGTAGAATTCAAGGAGCTTCTCGCTCCTGTGAAGACAGAAGACGGTAAGTTGATCTGCAAGGTGACAAAGCTTGGCGAGCGGGATGCTTCCGGACGTGCGGGCGTGACAGAGACAGACGAGACGGTATCCATCCCGGCAGATACGGTGATCGCCGCGGTGGGCGAGAGGGTTCCGACCAGCTATTATCAGGCAAATGGACTGAACGTGGACGACCGCGGACGTGTGAAGACAAGTCAGGAATTAGAGAGCAGCATCAAAGGCGTATATGTGATCGGTGACGGCTTATACGGCCCGTCACTGGTAGTAAAGGGAATGGCGAACGCCATGACGGCGGCAGAGGCGATCGTGGGCGCTCCGGTATCCGGCGATATGAGCAGACTGGCAGATACGGTTGCTATATATAGGAAGAAGGGGATCCTGGCGGAGCCGGGAGACGGCAAGGAGGCGAACCGCTGCCTGGGCTGTTCAACTGTATGTGAGAATTGTGTGGATGTGTGTCCGAACCGTGCGAATATCTCCGTCAAGGTTCCGGGCATGGCGAAGGCACAGGTGATTCACGTGGATTATATGTGTAACGAATGCGGGAACTGCAAGGTATTCTGTCCGTACGCGAGTGCGCCGTATCTGGATAAATTCACCTTATTTGCCAATGTGGTGGATATGGCGGACAGCAAGAACGACGGCTTTACCGTATTGGATAAGGATGCGTTGGAGTGCAGGGTGAGATTTGTCGGGAAGGAAATGGTGTGGAAGAAGGGCGAAGCCACAGAAGTACCGGAAGGACTTCAGAAACTGATCGAGGCGGTATGCGAGGATTATAGTTATCTGTTGGGATAAGAAGAGAAGCGGATTACAGGAGCGGATGGTATGAGAACGATCATAAAGAACGGGCATATTTTTACAGAATCAGAAGATTACCAGGCTGATATATTGATTGAGGACGAGAAGATCGTCTGTGTTGGGCGGGAGCTTTCGGGAGATGAGGCCGAAGTTATTGATGCAAAGGGATGTTATATCCTTCCGGGAGCCGTGGATGTACATACTCATATGGACCTGGATGTGGGTATCTCCCGTGCGGTGGACGACTTCTATGACGGAACGGTGGCGGCTGCCTGCGGAGGCACCACCGCCATCGTGGACCACATGGCGTTTGGTCCGGCGGGAGTACCGCTGCATTACCAGTTTGAGGTCTATAAGAGGCTTGCCGAAGGGAAGGCTGTGATTGATTATGGCTTCCACGGAACGGCCCAGCATGTGAACGAAGAGATCTTGCGTGAACTGGAAACCATGGCAGAAGACGGGATCCCCAGCGTGAAGGTATACCTGACCTATGGGTTCAAGTTAAATGACGCGGATGTGCTGCGGATCCTGCAGAAGATGAAGGAGATCGGCGGGGTTACGGCATTCCATTGTGAGAATCATGAGGTGGTGGAATTCCTGAAGCAGAAATATAAGCTGGAAGGTAAGACCGCGCCTGTCTACCATGCCAAGAGCCGCCCTAACCTTGCCGAAGCGGAGGCAGTAAGCCGCGTGCTGAAACTGGCGCGGATGGCAGATGATGCTCCGGTATATATCGTACATCTGTCCTGTAAGGAGAGCTTAGAAGCGGTCAGAGATGCCAGAAGGCATGGTCAGAAGAATATATTTGCAGAGACCTGCCCTCAATATCTGGTGCTGACGGAGGAGTGTTACCGGAGGGAAGACGGACTGAAATACATCCTGTCGCCTCCGCTCAGGACCAGGGAGGATTGCACGGCGCTGTGGGAAGGGATTGCAGACGGGACGATCCAGGTGGTCGCGACGGACCACTGTCCTTTTAACTATGGCATAGAGAAACAGATGGGGAAGGATGATTTTACTGCCTGTCCCAACGGTGCGCCCGGAGTGGAAGAACGGCTGATGCTGATGTTTTCCGAGGGGGCGGCGAAGGGCAGGATCACTATGAATCAGTTGGTGAGGGCGCTCTGCACAGAGCCGTCCAAGATCTACGGGATGTATCCTGAGAAAGGAGTGATCCAGCCGGGGGCGGATGCGGATCTTGTCATCCTGGATCCAAGGGGAAGCTATGTGATGACGCAGAAGAGGATGCATGGTGCGGCGGATTACACCGCTTATGAGGGGATGCAGATCACCGGAGAGATCCGAAAAGTTCTGCAAAGAGGCAATGTGATCTCAGATGGCGGAAAGTTCCTGGGTAAGAAAGGCAGCGGGCGGTTTATCAGGCGCAAAGGCTTAAATTGATTGAAAAGGCGGGTGGAACGAATGAAGGTATTGATCAAGGGAGCAGGCGATCTGGCTACGGGTATTGCATATGAATGCTGGCTTGCCGGATATGAAGTATTGATGACAGAGATAGAGATCCCTCTTGCCGTGAGAAGGGCGGTTTCCTTCTCGCGGGCAGTCTATGAAGGAGAGGCGAAGGTCGAGGATGCGACGGGAGTTCTTGTCCATAGTATTGAAGAAGCCCTTAAGGTTACAGGGGCGGGGAAGATCGCCGTCATCGTGGATGAACATGCGGATATCAGGAAAGAATACCGGCCGGACGTCCTTGTGGACGGTATCATGGCGAAGAAGAATGTCGGGACCAGTATCGAAGATGCACCGGTAGTGGTGGCGATCGGACCGGGATTCGAGGCCGGCGTCGACTGTCATTATGTGGTCGAGACGCAGAGAGGCCCGACACTTGGACATGTGATCCGTAGAGGAAGTGCCCTTCCCAATACAGGAGTTCCAGGAGAGGTAGGCGGTTATACGCGAGAACGGCTGATCCAGGCGTCTGCCGACGGCAGGATGGAGCCGGTTGCAAGAATTGCAGATGTGGTGGAAAAAGGACAGATCGTAGCCAGGACCGGCGGCGTTCCGGTCTATGCGCAGATGTCCGGAATCGTGCGCGGGATGCTCCAGGAAGGTGTAGAAGTGACAAAGGGCCTGAAGATTGGAGATATAGACGCCAGAAAAAAAGAGGCTTATTGTTATGAGATATCAGATAAAGCCAGACGCATCGGCCAGGGAGTGATAGAGGCGATCTCATCCGCTCAGAATTGAAGTCTGCGAGGCAGATTTTTGACAGATTACGGAAAAAGAAGGTGAGAAATTAATGTATGCATTTACAGTAAACGGTCAGGTTGTCACGGCTGTTAAGAAGCAGACGCTTCTTCGGTTCTTGAGGGATGAACTGCATCTGACTTCGGTGAAGGACGGTTGCAGCCAGGGCGCTTGCGGAGCATGTACTGTTATCATAGACGGGAAGACCTGTAAGGCCTGTGTTCCGACGACGGACCGGCTTGAGGGTAAGAATATATTGACGGTGGAAGGCTTAAGCGAGTGGGAATCAGAGGTATTTACCTATGCTTACGGCGAGGCCGGAGCGGTTCAGTGCGGGTTCTGTATCCCGGGGATGGTGATGTGCACGAAGGCTCTTTTGGATGTGAATCCGGATCCTACGGAAGCTGAGATCAAGTATGCGATCCGCAATAATTATTGCCGCTGTACCGGTTATGTGAAGATTATTGCAGCGGTAAAGCTTGCGGCGAAGATCCTGCGGGAAGGCGTGATACCGGCAAAGAGCGAGGACGACTGGAAGGTCGGTTCCCGCGTGCACCGTCTCGATGTGGAGGAGAAGGTGCTTGGATTCGGGAAATACCCGGATGACTTCTATATGGACGGAATGTGCTATGGTTCTGCTCTTCGAAGTAAGTACCCAAGAGCAAGGGTAATATCTATTGACGCTTCGGCGGCGAAAGCGCTGCCGGGTGTGATTGCCGTGCTTACTGCAGAGGATATACCCGGGGAGAATAAGATCGGACATTTGAAGCACGACCAGTATACGCTGATACCGGTGGGCGGGCTGACCCATTATCTGGGAGATGCCGTCGCGCTGGTTGCGGCAGAAGATATGGAGACGGTGGAGAAGGCAAAGAAGCTCATCAAGGTAGAATACGAGGTGCTTCCGGCGGTACATAGTATAGAAGAAGCGAAAGCCATGGATGCGCCGATTGTATTTGACGAGGAAGAATCTAATGTGCAGGCGCATAAGCATGTGAGCCGGGGAAATGCAAAGGAAGCTATCAAGAACGCGAAGCATGTGATCACGCAGCATTTTGAGACGCCGTGGACGGAGCATGCGTTCCTGGAACCGGAATGTGCCGTGGCATATATAGACGAAGACGGGGACGTGAGGATCATTTCTACGGATCAGGATGCGTACTGTACCTTCCATGAGTGCAGCCTGATGCTTGGAACCGATAAGGTGAAGGCGGAGAATGCGTTGGTGGGCGGCGGTTTCGGCGGCAAGGAGGATATGACGGTGCAGCATCATGCGGCGCTTCTTGCGTACCGTACCGGGCGTCCGGTGAAGGTAAGGCTTACACGGGCGGAATCCTTGCTGATCCACCCCAAGAGGCATCATTTTGTGATGGATTTCACCATGGGATGTGACGAGAACGGCAAGATACTCGGCGTGAAGGCCAAGGTGGCTTCCGATACGGGGGCATTCGCTTCCCTTGGAGGACCGGTTCTGGAGCGGGCGTGTACCCATGCGGCGGGACCGTATGCTTATGAGAATTTTGAGATCGAAGGGACGGCATATTATACCAACAATCCGCCAGCAGGAGCGTTCCGGGGATTCGGTGTGACGCAGACTTGCTTCGCGACGGAGACTCTGTTAAATATGATGGCGGACGAGATCGGCATTACACCATGGGAGATCCGTTACCGCAATGCCATCCGTCCGGGCGGCGTGCTGCCTAACGGGCAGATCGTGGATGAATCCACCGGGCTTGCAGAGACATTGGAGGCAGTAAAGGAAGAGTATGACGCGGCAATGGCGGCAGGGAAACTCGTGGGTCTCGCTTGTGCCATGAAGAATGCCGGTGTGGGTGTTGGGATTCCTGACTGGGGCCGTGCGAAGCTGATCGTGGAGGAAGATCAGAAGCTCCATATCTATGCCGGAGCTTCCTGCATCGGGCAGGGACTTGGAACGGTGCTTGTCCAGATGGTGGTCTCCAATACGGATCTTAGGCGGGACGATATCGTCTATGAACGGAGTAATACCTGGATCGCGCCGGATTCCGGCACGACCTCCGGCTCCAGGCAGACCATGATCACGGGAGAAGCAGTAAGGCGCGCCTGTGAGAAGCTGATGGAGGCAAAGAAGGACGGGAAGACGCTCGCCGATCTTGCAGGGCAGGAGTTCTACGGAGAATATCTGGCGAAGACAGACCCTCTGGGTGCGGATGTACCAAATCCGGTGTCCCATGTGGCTTACGGGTATGCGACGCAGGTGTGCATCCTGGACCCTAAGAGCAGGAAGATCGACACCATGATCGCCGCCCATGATGTAGGCAAGGCGGTGAATCCGCTGTCCTGTGAAGGGCAGATCGAGGGAGGCGTGGTGATGTCTCTTGGATTTGCCTTGACGGAGCGGTATCCTATCGACGAGAACTGCAAGCCGATTGACAAATTCGGTGCGCTGGGACTGTTCCGTGCCCATGAGATCCCGAAGATCGAGGCGATCGTGATCGATAAGCCGGGACTGAACGTCGCCTGCGGAGCCATTGGTATCGGAGAGATCACGTCGATCCCTACGGCGCCGGCAGTGACGGACGCGTATTACCGGCTGGATGGAGAGCGGAGATTCACCCTGCCGATTTCCGGCACACCATATGAAAGGAAGGGATCATGATGGCAGTAAAGAAGAAATTCCCCTATCGTGCGGCGGTGGTGGCGTGTAACGGCGATTGTCCGGCAAGCGCGGGATTCAGGTGCAGTTACGGTTGTGTGGGCTGCGGTAATTGTGCCGCAGTCTGTAAGTTCGGCGCCGTCTCTCTGAATGCGAACGGCGTGGCAGAAGTGGATGAGGAGCGGTGTATTGCCTGCGGCATGTGTGTGAAGGTCTGTCCGCAGCAGGTGATCCGCATCCATGAGTGCGCCAACTCTATCGTGGTGAAATGTTCGAATCAGGACAAAGGGAAGGATGCAAGAGAGGTCTGCCAGACAAGCTGTATCGGCTGCGGGATCTGTGAGCGGACCTGCACGGCGGAGGCGGTAAAGGTCGTTGATAACTGTGCGAAGATCAGCGAAGAGAATTGCTTAAGCTGCGGGATGTGCGCGGTGAAGTGCCCAAGAGGGGTGATTGCGGATCTGAGAGGGATTCTGACATAGAAGTGAATAATAGCGGATCTTGTGTCGCATATGCTGAGTTTTGCGGTTTGTAATCGCAAAACTCATTGACTTTCCGGTCGCTGCGGAAAGTCTACGATACTCAAAATGATTATGGATAAGCTCGAACATGAGCGAAATATTCCGGCAAAGCGTATTATATGCTGCCGTTACGATTCAATGGAATATGAGGATATGACGGCGAAGCAGATGTACGCCCAGTTAAAAGGGCAGCTTTCGCCTGATGGGAAAACATATCTGTTCCTTGATGAGATTCAGGAAATCGAAGGTTGGGAAAGGGTTGTAAATTTGCTTTCGTCAGATTTTGATGTCGACTTGTATATAACGGGTTCTAACTCTCGAATGATGTCCTCCGAGATATCAACTTATCTTACAGGGAGATATGTTTCCTTTCGGATTTTCACCCTATCATTCGATGAATACCTGATGTTCAAGGCAAAGTATGCCGCCGTGGAGAATTCCAAAACAGAACTTGCGAACTATGTCCGCTTAGGGGGTTTTCCGGCAACCCATTTGCAGGCGTATTCTCAGGATGAAATCTATACGATTGTCAGGGATATATATAATTCAACGGTTTTTTCAGATATTGTAAGACGGAATCAGATCAGGAAGATCGACCAGTTGGAGCGTGTTGTAAAATACACCTTCAATAATGTAGGTAATACCTTTTCTGCAAAGTCGATTGCGGACTACTTGAAATCGGAGCGTCGGTCTCTTGACAATGAGACAGTCTACAGCTATTTGGATAAGCTGGAGAAGGCATATCTGCTCCACCGATGTTCCCGGTATGATCTGCAGGGCAAGGAAATTCTGAAAACGCAGGAGAAATTCTATCTTGCAGATGTTGCTCTGCGGTACAGTGTTCTTGGATATAATACAGACAGCGTTGCTTCAAGCCTTGAAAATATAGTGTATCTGGAGTTGTGCAGGCGCGGGTATACCGTTAATGTGGGTAAAACCGGAGATGGTGAAATTGATTTTGTGGCTGCAAGGCAAAATGAAAAAGTATATGTTCAGATCACACAGGAAATCAGATCCGAAAAGACGGAAAAACGGGAGTATGATCGTTTGCTGGAAATACACGATAATTACCCTAAATATATTCTTACGACAGATGAATTCGCAGGAGGAAATTACGAGGGCATTAAGACAATGCATATAGCGGATTTCCTGCTTAGTTCCGAACTGGAGTATTGATGTTAACAAATCGGGCAGAACTGTACGGTTTTGTTGGTAGTGTCCGGGCAGTGGAAGTATTATAATCAGGGTATATCATATTTCAGGAGGTAATACCATGGGGTTAGGAAATCATTTATTTCATGCACGGAAGAAAAAGGGGCTGTCACAGGAAGAGGTTGCTGAAAAGCTTGGGATAAGCAGGCAGACCGTTTCAAAATGGGAGACGGATGAAACGCTCCCCGATATCTGCCAGTCAAAGAGGCTGGCCGTCCTGTATGGACTGTCACTGGATGAGTTGGTGGAGTTTGATATTGACATCAAAGAGGTACAGGAAGTGATCGACCGAACCAGCGAGGAGGTATCGGATAAGATTGACTGGACGAAGGCATGGAGCAGAAAATATCCGATTCTGTCCCGGTATCAGGAGGAAGTGGATACGGCCTGTTATGCCACGGAGTTGGATAAGCTGTTAAGGGATCTGGAAAAGAAATACGGGTACAGTGAACTGGATTCTATGCTTGTCCTGAAGGATATCCTGGCATCAGTCTGGAAAAAGAAAAGCAGCAGATAATTTCCGGTATTTACCGGAATAACAGATATTTATGTAGGGCATCCGTTGAAAGAGATCTGTGGAGCCGGAGGGTGAGTTTAAGATGCCCCGAACGTGACGGATAAGAAATTTCCCGGTAATCCCACAAAGTCTTACCGTACACAGGAGCCTTTGACCGTATGGAGTTTCAAGCTTGCCTCAGGGATTTTAGGGAAATAGAGAGTGATTTTTAGCGGGATATCCTGTATAATGGGAAGCATGGATCAGAATTTGCGGGAGGTACGAAACTATGAGGAATATGATTGCATACTGCGGACTGGATTGTGAGAAATGTGACGCATATCTTGCGACAATCCATGATGATCAGGCATTACGCGAGAAAACAGCAAAACTGTGGGCAGAGTTAAATCATGCGTCTATTTTGCCGGAACATATTAACTGTAAGGGTTGTCGTGTGGATGGAGTTAAGACCGTATATTGTGAGAGCCTTTGCAATATTCGCCAGTGTGCGCTGAAAAAGGACATGACGACATGTGGCTGCTGTCCGAATGTGGAAACATGTCAGACTGTTGGGGAGATTATTTCCAATTATCCGGATGCTCTAAAAAACTTAGTTCATTCGTAAGTTTATCAGTAATGGCATCTGGAAGATCAGAGAGGTTATCAGAATGATATTAGAAACGGAACGCCTGATTTTAAGGAAGTTTACAGAGAAGGATATGGAAGCTCTTTTTCTTATTTTGAAAGATGAAGAGGTGAATCAGTTCCTTCCATGGTATCCTGTAAAAAATTTGGAAGAAACAAAGAAATTTTATGAGGAACGGTATGCTTCAAAATATGCACGGCCGCAGGTATATGCCTATGCGATCTGCTTGAAGGAAGATGATTTTCCTATTGGTTACATCAAAGTTGACATGGAAGAGCACCATGATTTTGGATACGGGCTGCGTAAGGAATTTTGGCATAGAGGGATTGTTACAGAAGCAGGAAAGGCAGTAGTAGAACAAGTAAAGAAAGATGGATTGCCCTATATTACAGCGACGCATGACAGAAATAATCCAAGAAGCGGTAATGTTATGAAAGTCTGATAACCATTTTATTGAGGAATTATAAATTGGACTGACAGCTTCCGCCGAAGGGTTAATAAACGGGAAATTAGTGGCTGCAGGAAGGAGAATGGCATGGCGGAATTAACATCTATGATGAATATTGGTAAGGAGATGGCAAGGAAGCTGGATTCCGTGGGAATTGGTTCGGCGGAGGAATTGGTCCGTCTGGGGGCGGAACAGGCTTTCCTGAAAGTGAAGGAAAGATATCCGAATGTCTGTCTGGTTCATCTGTATGCGTTGGAGGGTGCAGTCTGTAATGTGGAGTTCAATAGTCTTTTGGAGGGCAGGAAAAGGGAATTGAAAGAGTTCAGCGATTTTTTAAAGGGTTGACGGGAAGGTGAGTTTTACGTTGAGAAAATTATAAGGAAATAGAGAGTGATTTTTAGTGAGATATCCTGTATAATGGAAAGCATTGATCAGAATTTGGCGAGGGAAAATGTATGATTAGAATAAGACCATATAAAGCTTCGGATGCAGATACAATATTATCGTGGTGCCAGGATGAAAAAGCATTTTATCAATGGACAGCAGGTGTACTTGGTAATTATCCTATAACACAAAATGAATTTTGTTTTGTTGAATCTCTAATGCCGTTTACTGCATTTGATGAGGCAGGAATTGTTGGCTTTTTTACACTAAGGAACCCGAATGAATCACTGGATGAATTGCGTTTTGGCTTTGTTATTGTTAATCCTAACAAGAGAGGAAAAGGCTATGGAAAAGCTATGCTCCGGTTAGGTCTAAAATTTGTATTTGAAATATATGGAGCAAGAAGAGTATCATTGGGTGTTTTTGAGAATAATCTTCCAGCTTATTATTGTTATAAAGCAGTCGGTTTTAGCGATGTAGTTCTTGATACAACAGAAAAATACTGTATTCTGGGTGAAGAATGGAAGTGCAAAGAATTGATTATGGAAAAATAGACTAAATACAGCAACGAAAGGAAAGGATGTTGTTATGTCAATGAATACAGCGGAAGCATTTGAATTGTTATTTGATAAAAATAATAAGACGGCATACAAGGCATTACAGGAATTGCAGAAAGAAAGTGTGGAAACGGACAAGGTCTATCCTTATATGGATAAGCTGGGGGATATGCTTGAGAGTGATAATTCTTATATCCGTACCAGGGGGCTTGCTCTGATTGCCTATAATGCAAGATGGGATAGGGATAATAAGATTGATGAGATTATTGATGAGTATTTGAAGCATATAACGGATGTCAAGCCGATTACGGCAAGACAGTGTATAAAGTTGCTGCCGATGATCGCGAAGGATAAGCCGGAGTTGAGAAATGATATTTGTATGGCGCTGCAGAGGGCGGATATATCTTTTTATGAGGACAGTATGCGGCCGCTTGTTTATAAAGATATTCAAAAGGCGTTAAATGCTGTACTAGTTGATGGGGTATAGGGAATGTATATTACTGTAAAAGAAGCTGTTGAAAAAAAGGTATCAGAAGATCTGTTGGCGCTTATAGATCGTAAAAAAAAGGAATTGGATTCGAAGAGACCGCTGACACAAGGCGAAGTAGAGCGGCTTACAGAGGAATTTGTTGTTGAGTATACGTATAATTCTAATGCGATTGAGGGAAATACTCTGACTCTGAGAGAAACAGATATGGTTTTGCGCGGATTGACGATAGACAAGAAACCTTTGAAAGACCATATGGAAGCTGTTGGACATAAAGAAGCATTTGAATTCGTAAGGGATTTGGTAGAGGATAATGTTCCGTTATCAGAGAGCATTATTAAACAAATTCATTATTTAGTGCTGGCGGATAAAAGAGAAGATCGAGGCGTATATCGCAGAGTTCCGGTCAGGATCATGGGTGCAAAGCATGAGCCGGTACTACCTTATTTAATACAGACACAGATGGAAAAACTATTGGAACAGTATCGGAATAGTACGGAGCATATTATTCCGAGATTGGCGAGATTTCATATTGAATTTGAAGGGATACATCCCTTCATCGACGGGAACGGCCGCACAGGGCGTTTACTTGTGAATTTGGAATTGATGAAAGCAGGGTATCCGCCGATTGATATTAAATTTACAGACAGAATTGCGTATTATAATGCCTTTGATGAATACCATGGGAAGAGTGATCTAAGTGCAATGGAGAAATTGTTTGCGGGATATTTGAATGAACGGCTGGATTGGTATTTAACTTTATGAACGAAGAGAAAATCTATTAGAATAACCATCAGTCCGGAGCACCAGGCTGGTGGTTATTATAGCTTAGTCGCTGATCTCGCTCAGATAGCGGTATATGGTTGCGGTAGAGCAGGAGAACTTCTTTGCAACGAAAGAAATCGCACCCTTCAATTGGAATAATCCCTGCTCTTGGAGCTGCTCAATGATATCTTTACGCTCGTGCTGGTTCAGCCGGTCGATCGGCGTTGTCAGCGATGCGGTGGCGTCATCGAAGATCTTCTGCATCAGTGACGAGATATCCATGGAGAAATTCTCCGTGATCACATCGGGAGAGGCAGGCATTACGGCAGGTGATTCCTGAATCGTATCATGTTCAGCCGGGCCGCGTGTCAGGAAAGAGCCGGGATGTACTATATCAAGCATCTTTCCATTCAGTTCTTGGAAGCGGCTGTCATCAAAATTGATACATAAGAAACCGATAGGAGTTCCCTTATCATCCTTAATAAACATAGTAGAAGAACGCAGAACATGTCCGTTTACGGCAATTCCCCTGTAGTTGCATAAAAAATCATTTGACTCATAGGCCTTGGATGAAAGCATTTGAAGTGAGGCATCAGTTAGGGGGCTTCCAACTTGGCGTCCGCTGATGTGACCGTTGGCGATTGCGACAATAGCTTGATGCTCCGGGTTCAGGTCCTGCAGGACAACCTCATAATCCGGGCCGAGAGTCTTCCCAAGAAATTCAACAATAGTAACGTATTGTTGAAGGTTGTTAGATCTCATAACATTACTCCATTTCAATTGTAGCTATATTTGAAAGTTTCTCTAGTCAATTTTATTATCTCACGGTATCTGAGAAAATTCAATACAAAATTTTATATATAAAGCAATGTAACTTGACATATTTTCTAAAAAGTGATAAATTATTATTACAATAATAAAATAACTAAATATCTATAAAGAAAGAAGGAAAAACTACAATGAAAACAATTTTAAACACAGACAAGGCACCTGCAGCAATCGGACCATATTCACAGGGGATCAACACAGGAAACCTGATGTTCTTATCCGGACAGCTTCCGATCTGCCCGGCAGAGGGGAAGATCGTGGCGGCAGATATCGAGGGACAGACGAAGCAGTCCTTAGAGAACGTGAAATCTATCCTGGAGTCTGCAGGATGCACCATGGACAATGTGGTAAAGACAACGGTTCTTCTGAGCGATATCGCGAATTTTGGCAAGATGAACGAGGTGTATAAGGGTTTCTTCAGCGAAGGGAATTATCCGGCAAGATCTGCGTTCCAGGTAGCTGCGCTTCCGCAGGGAGCATTGGTTGAGATCGAGGTTGTTGCGCTTAAGGCAGAGTAGAGATACTAAAAAGACATAAGATGAAGGAGATGGCTTTGAGATAGAAGAGGTCGTCTCCTTTTTTAATTTGGAAACTATTCCTCTTATATCTTAGATTTATCTTGCACATTCTATAAGAGAATTATAGAATAGTTAAAAAGGTTTTGTAAGGTATGGAGTTAAATAGCGATGATAGAGCATAATATTGAGTGTGGCACCGACATGACGCCGGAACAAAAACATGCGGTTGACTGTCTGGGTAAGGTAATGGGAGATGTGGATGAGTCTGGCGACATGTTATGGAATGCAATTATAAAGTTCCAGGGCTATCCTTTCTATACGGCGAAGAATCTGGAATTCTTCTATATTATCAAGGGGAATGAGATGTTCGTGACAAGGAAGGATAAGTCTATCACGAGAGCCAGCGTCATGACGGCGTTTTATAAGGCGTTAGAGCTTGGAGGGGTAGTGACGGGTCCGAAGAAATTAGGAACCTTCGGAGCCAGTTATCTGTATCCGGTTTTTCAGAAGATTGGTGTGATTAAGAATTAAGGAATAGGGAAAGACAGAATGAGCAGAGGAACGGAATTTTTGGAATATGTGACAGGTCAGTTAGAGCATAGAATCCGGGAGCTTGATGAGACGATCCGGGAGGTAAGGAAGGATATCTCGGAGATGAATGAGTATTACTGGGAGAACTATGCCGAGATGGACCAGTACGGATATGAGGATTATGATAACCAGCAGGCGCTTCTTGCGCAGGTCAACGCAAGCCAGGAGCATCAGAAGCAGCGTCATAGATGGAAGAAGATGTTGGATTCGCCTTTCTTTGGAAGTGTGGATTTTGTATATGACGGTGATGAGGAAGCGGAGAGCTTCTATATCGGGATTGGGAATTTTGCGAAGGAGAGAGGGAGTGTACCGTTGATCTATGACTGGCGCGCCCCGGTCAGCGGCCTGTTCTATGATTATGATAAGGGACTGGCTTCTTACGAGGCCCCGGGAGGGCTGATGGAAGGGGAGATTCTGTCCAAATGGCAGTATAAGATCAGTAACGGTAAGATGATCTATGAATTCGAGAGCGATATCAAGATTGATGATGAGATCCTGAAGCAGGAGTTAAGCGTCAGCGGAGACATCCAGCTTAAGAATATCGTCCGGACCATTCAGAAGGAGCAGAATGCGATCATACGCAATACGAAGGACAAGATCCTGATTATCCAAGGGGCTGCCGGCAGTGGAAAGACCTCTATAGCGCTGCACCGGATCGCATATCTCCTGTATCATGACAGAGGGCATCTGAAATCATCGAATATCCTGATCCTGTCTCCGAACAGTGTGTTTTCGGATTACATTTCACATATTCTGCCGGAGCTTGGAGAAGAGAATATACAGGAGATGAGCTTTGATCTCTTCGCATACAGGGAGCTTAGAGAGACTGCCGCGGATTGTGAGGACCGGTGGGATCAGATTGAGAGACAGATCGCGGCCGGTACGGAAAAGGAAACGGCAAGAGGGGAAGAAGCCAGATACAGATGGAAGCAGTCCAGGGATTATGTATCGGCAGTGGAGGGCTTTCTGGTAGAGCTTGAGGATCGGTTGGTAGATTTTAAGGATATTCAGCATAAAGGTATGGTTAAGAGGGCGGAAGAGGTCCTCCGGATGTTTTATTTTCAATATCAGAATATACCGCTTCTTTCCCGAATGGATGCGGTGATGGAATATTTTGTAGATGAGTATGAGACGCTGCATGGCTGTGAGCTTCCGGATGAGGATATGGAGAGTGTCAGGGAGCAGTTCTACAGCATGTATGTGACCAGAGATCTGTATGAGATCTATAACTGGCTTCTGGAAGAGTATGGATGGCACAGGCTGCCTGGTCTGCCCCGCGAGGAGCGCATGCTGGCTTATGAGGATGTCTATCCGCTCCTTTACCTGAGATACCGTCTGTTCACTGTGACGGAACACAGGAATATCCGTCATCTGGTCATTGATGAGATGCAGGATTATTCTTATCTGCAGTATGTGATCCTGGAGAAAATGTTCTCCTGCAATATGACCATACTTGGAGATAAGGCCCAGACGATAGATGCCAAGGTACAGGATGTTATGACATTTCTCCCGAAGCTCTTAGGCAGGAAGGCGCGTAAGATCGAGTTGAACAGGAGTTATCGGAATACCTGTGAGATCACGGAATATGCCAGCCGGATTGCGGGAATAACCGGGATCGAATATATGAAGCGGCATGGGAAGAATGTGGAAGAGATCAAGTGCACAGCCTGTGAGGATGCGGTAGAGTGTATACTCAGTAGGATAGCGCCTGGCGAAGGCGGATATGAGACGGCTGCGGTACTGACGATGACAGAGCGGGAGGCGCGCAGAGTCTATGATGCTGTTAAGGCAGTCAGGAATGATGTGTCTTATATTGACCGGGACAGCAGTAATTTCCGAAAGGGAGTTACGGTCACAACATTCTATATGGCAAAAGGGCTGGAATTCGATCAGGTTTTTGTGATGGGCGGGGATAGGGGGAATCCGTTCTTCACACAGTTCCGGTATATCTGCGCGACACGTGCGCTGCATGAATTGTATGTGATGGATTACCAGTAATATTAGAAAAAGTAATGTGGGTATTTAAAAATATAAGGATAGTTATCAAAACAGGATGTCATTTACACTTGTATATTGAAAAAAATTGTGATAAAGTAATACCGTTTGTAAAATTGAGTGGTTAAAGGTCAATTCTGGGAGGGTATTGCGAATATGGATTACAATAGAATTGTGCAGTCGATTTTAGACGTGGGAGAGGCGATGCTGCAGAGCGGCGCCGAGAATTTCAGGCTGGAGGACAGTCTGTACAGAATGTGCAGGAGTTATGGATTTGTAAGATATGACGTATATGCGATTCCGAGCAATCTCCAGATCACGGTGGAGACGCCGGAGGGAGAGATCATTACACAGATCCGTCATATAGAGTCGACAGACATTGATTTCGACCGTCTGGATTATCTGAACAATCTATCCAGATATGTGTGCGCCAATAAGCCGGATGAGAAGAAGTTCCATGAGGAATATCAGAAGGTGATGAACCGGGAAGGGCAGCACCCGGCAGTGAAATATTTCGCGGGAGTCATGGGAGGAACCGGGTTTGCAGTATTCTTCGGATGTAATCTTATGGATGCGGTCATTGCGGTGCTGGTATCGCTGATGATCGTTGTTGTCGGAGAATGGCTTGGGAAGAGAGAGAGCAACCTGCTGGTTTATAATATGATTCTTTCGTTTCTGTCGGAAATGATCATCCTGTCGGCGGTACGTCTGGGGATCGGGAGTCATCCGGACCGGGTGATGATAGGGATCGTTATGCTGCTGATCAGCGGACTTGGAGTCACGAACGGGATCAGGGATGTGCTGCAGAGAGATTTCATATCCGGCGCGCTGCACATTATGAATTCTATGCTTGGCGCGGCGGGAATCGCCTTTGGGATCGCGCTTGCCATCATGATTCTTGACGGCGCGGCTTCTGATGGATTTATCCTGAACCACAATATACCGATTCAGTTATTATCCTGTACGGTCGCCTGTATCGGATTCGCGCTGTGGTTCAAGATCCGTGGAAGACAGGTCTTATATTCGGGGATCGGCGCTTTTTTTACCTGGGGAATCTATATCGTGGTCTACGCGGTGCGTCCGAGTAATTTCCTGGCAACGCTGGTTGCGGCTGTGTTCGTGGCGTTCTATGCATTTTTCATGTCAAGGATTAACAGGGCGCCGTCTACGATCTTTCTCACGGCTTCGGTATTCCCGTTGATTCCGGGACCGAATCTGTACTATATGATGTATGGGTGCGTGAGCAAGGATGTTGAGTTGGCCTTTGGGGAAATGATCGTTCTCTTTGCGACCTGTCTTGCGATCGCGTTCGGCTTTATCATTGTGGATGTGGCGTCTAGAAGCATTATGCACATGCTGAAGACAGATTATCATATCGGAAAGAGCGTTGGAAAGAGTTCACACACGGAGACAATTTGACAGATGAGATAAATGAGGTATACTTTTAGTAGAAGAAGAAAGGGGAAATGATGATGAAGGTTGCAGTTACTTATGAAAATGGTAATATTTTCCAGCATTTTGGCCATACGGAGGCATTCAAGATCTATGACATCGAAGACGGCAGGATTGCGGCTTCCCGGGTTGAGGATACGAATGGCAGCGGCCATGGAGCGTTAGCCGGCGTATTGAAGGAATGGAAGGTAGACACACTGATCTGCGGAGGGATCGGAGCCGGAGCGCAGACCGCGCTGGCAGAGGCGGGCATTAAGCTGTACGGCGGTGCGTCCGGAAGCGCAGACGCGGCTGTGGAAGCGCTGCTTGCAGGGAATCTTGTCTACAATCCTGATGTACAGTGCGGTCATCATGGAGAGAATCATCATGGCGGCGGATGCGGCAGCCATGGATGCGGCGGAGAACATCACTGCGGATAAAAAAGAGGACGTAGTAAATGATAATTTTACTACGTCCTAAATTATGTGCTGTCTGATTATTCTTTGATGCGGTCGAGTTCCGAGAGATTAATACCGGAAAAAGTAAGTATAACCTTCAATTCGATGTACCTTGTCTTCATGGCCTTATAGGAATGTATCATTTGCTTTGCTGATTTCATTATATCGATCGGTAATAGCAATGTAAAGACTGAAATCCGTAAAAATAAAAATACCCGCAAGCCTTCTGAAATCGAAGCTTCCGAGCATTCTTATGTACGTTATAGAACAGGGGATGAGGGAATCGAACCCCCGCCAAAGGTTTTGGAGACCCCTATCATACCACTTGACCAATCCCCTATGTGTCTCAATCGCACTAGATATTTATACCACATAATGTCTATATTTGTCAAGTGCCAAATTGCATTATTTATTCGGCACTTGATATTTTTTGAAATATACGGTCTATTTTGCCGTCTGAGTTATACTTACCATTCCGATGTTTGATTTTTTAAATACACTGATCAAGACCTTTCCAAGCGCCAGCACCAATATCGCCGCGGCAATTGCTTCCGGGATACCGGATGCGGTCACGGTTCCCATTACCAGCCCCCATACGGCGGTTACAGCCACTTCTTTGGCTTCGGCATACTGCTGCGCAAAGAGCAGGTAGATACTTCCCATGACTGTGATGGTGTTGACCATGGAGCCGACGAACCCAACGATTGGAAGGGCGATGATCTGATTCACCTTCAATCTGGTGAAAAGGATCCACAGCCATCCGGCCGCCACCCCGATCAGGATCCTGCAGCCGACAGAAACCCATATGGCCTTGAGCGCTCCTGGAATCCCCGATGTACTCATGAAAGGGGAGAAGGCGAAAGATAGAAGGGTTGGCGCCATGGTATTGCTGATCAGTGAGCAGATACCAAATACCGCGCCGAGAATCGCTCCGGCCGAAGGTCCCAGAAGGACTGCACCGATGATCACGGGAATGTGAACAGTTGTCGCCTTAATGATTGGAAGCTGGATCATACCGAGCGGCGTATTCGCCAGCACGATGACGATTGCCGCCATAAGTGCAACACTGACCATCCAACGAGTGTCATGTCTTTGTTTCTTCATTATTCAATTCCTCCTTGTTATCATTCTCACTCTAGTGAGATACAATACAATACTGGAATATTATAGCATTCAATCGCCGGAAGGACAAGGGACAAAATTCTGTAATTTTTTCACACATTTAACATGATTTTCTGTTATACTGACTAAAATGCTATTTAGATTTCATAACGGAGACAGGGAGGCTTAAATATATGGATAGGATCAAGATATTAGTAGTAGATGATGAGAGCAGGATGCGCAAGCTTTTGAAGGATTTCCTGGAGAGGGAGGGATACCGGGTCATAGAAGCTGCAGACGGATTGGAAGCCATGGAGAGATTCTACGAGGACAAAGAGATTGCGCTTCTGATCCTGGATGTGATGATGCCGAATATGGACGGATGGCAGGTATGCCGTGAGGTGAGGCAGTCTTCGAAGGTGCCGATCATCATGCTGACAGCGCGCTCTGAGGAGAGGGACGAGCTGCAGGGATTTGAGCTGGGAGTGGACGAGTATATATCCAAGCCGTTCAGCCCCAAGATTCTTGTTGCCAGGGCAGAGGCGATTCTTAGAAGAGCGCATGCGTTAGACGCGGAGCAGACGCTTAACGCAGGCGGGATCAGTGTTGATAAGTCGGCGCATCAGGTGAAGATAGACGGCGCAGAGACAGAACTAAGTTACAAGGAATTTGAGCTTTTAACTTATTTTATCGAGAATCAGGGAATTGCGTTGTCCAGGGAGAAGATTTTGAACAATGTGTGGAATTATGACTATTTCGGTGATGCAAGAACGATTGATACCCATGTGAAGAAACTTCGGAATAAGCTCGGAGACAAGGGAAATTATATCAAGACGATCTGGGGCATGGGGTATAAGTTCGAGGTGGAATAATTATGAAACATTCAATCAAGCGTCAGATGATGGTTGTTTTTCTCGGTCTGATGATCTGTCTTGTGGCGGCTCTTTTCATTATCAATATTCGATTCCTGGAGCCGTATTATATCGATGATAAGAAGACACAGTTCATCGAGATGTACGAGGCGCTCGATCAAGCTGTGTCCAATGGTGCACTGAAAAGCGGAAATGCGTCGGGGGAACTGGCTTATCTGGCGGAGAAGAATAACATATCGTTTCTTGTAGAGGATCATTCCGGCAGGTTCTATACGAATGTGCATGATAAGGAGCAGCTTAAGAACCAGCTCTTGGGGTATCTTCTGAATCAGGCACAGAAGAACAGCAGGGTTCTTGAGAGTACGGATAAGTATCAGATCACACAATCATGGAGTCCATGGAATCAGACGGATTATATCGAGATGTGGGGGAAGTTCGGGGATGGAAGTCAGTTCCTGATCAGAAGCCCGCTTGAGAGTATCAAGGAGAGCGCGGCGATCTCTAACCGTTTCCTTCTGCTGATTGGGAGCGTACTGCTTCTGCTGTCGGTGATTTCTGTCTGGTATTTCTCCAGGAGACTGACAGATCCGATCCTGGAGCTGGCCGAATTATCGGAGAAGATGGCAGATCTGGACTTTGATGCCAAATATACCAGCGGGGGCAGCAATGAGATCGGGGAGCTTGGGGCGAATTTTAACCGGATGTCGGAGAAGCTTGAGAGCACCATATCAGAGCTGAAGAGCGCCAATAACAGGCTGCTTAAGGACATTGAACAGAAAGAGAAGCTTGAAGAGATGCGGAATGATTTCCTTGGCAATGTATCGCATGAACTGAAGACCCCGATCGCACTGATCCAGGGGTATGCGGAAGGGCTTAAGGAAGGAGTTAATGAGGATGAGCAGAGCCGGGAATTCTACTGTGATGTCATTATGGATGAGGCTGTGAAGATGAACCAGATGGTGAAGAATCTTCTGGCCCTGAACCAGTTGGAATTCGGAGACGAGGATATCGTATTCGAGCGGTTTGATCTTACGGAGCTGGTGAAGGGAGTCCTTAAGAGCATGGAGATCTTAGCGCAGCAGGAAGGGCTATCTGTGATCTTCCGGCAGGAAGAACCGGTCTATGTGTGGGCGGACGAGTTCAAGGCAGAGCAGGTCGTCCGGAATTATGTAAGTAATGCGTTCCATCACGCGAAGCAGGAGAAGGTGGTGGAAGTGAAGATACGAACAGAAGAAGGCAAGGCCAGGGTGACTGTGTTCAATACGGGGACGCCGATTGCCGATTCGGATATCAGGCATATATGGGAGAAATTCTATAAGGCAGACAAGGCCCATACAAGAGAGTACGGAGGCAACGGGATCGGTCTGTCGATCGTGAAGGCGATCATGGAGTCTTTTCATCAGAAGTATGGGGTAAATAATTATGACAATGGTGTTGAATTCTGGTTTGAACTTGATGTACAATAGATTCAGTAAATACGAAGGAAGGACGGGTACGAAGGGTGATAGCAATACTTGACTATGATGCCGGTAATATCAAGAGCGTAGAGAAGGCCGTGCAGTTATTGGGGCAGGAAGTAACCATTACTAGAGACAGGAGAGAGGTCCTGAATGCGGATAAGGTCATACTTCCAGGTGTCGGCGCATTCGGAGATGCGATGGGGAAGATCAGACAGTATGGACTCTATGAGGTAATCCATGAGGTGGTGGAGCAGGGAACGCCGTTTCTTGGAATCTGCCTGGGTTTGCAGCTCTTATTCGAACGTAGCGAGGAGTCCCCGGGAGTGGAAGGGCTTGGAATATTGAAGGGTGAGATCTTACGTATACCGGAGACGCCGGGACTTAAGATACCGCATATGGGATGGAATTCACTGGAGTTCAGGAATAACGGGAGATTATTTGAGAATCTTCCGGAAGAGTCTTATGTGTATTTTGTTCATTCTTATTATCTGAGAGCAGCGGACGAGAAGATAGTGACGGCGGTTACGGAATACGGCACACAGATCCATGCATCCGTAGAACAGGGCAATGTATTCGCCTGTCAGTTCCATCCGGAGAAGAGCAGTGATGCAGGGATTCAGATACTTAAGAATTTTGTGGCGATAGAGTGATTGGACGGGGGTTAATATGCATACGAAGAGAATTATTCCATGTCTGGATGTGAACCGCGGACGGGTAGTGAAGGGTGTGAACTTCGTGGACCTTAAGGATGCGGGTGATCCGGTGGAGATTGGACAGGCATACGATAAGGCAGGTGCGGATGAACTGGTATTCTTAGATATTACGGCATCCTCTGACGCGAGGGGAACGGTGGTGGATATGGTCCGCAAGGTGGCGGAGACGGTGTTTATCCCATTTACGGTGGGCGGCGGTATCCGGACGGTTGATGATTTCAAGGCGCTTCTGAGAGAGGGAGCGGATAAGATATCGATTAATTCATCGGCGATCAATACGCCGGAGCTGATCAGCGACGCTGCGGATAAGTTCGGCAGCCAGTGCGTGGTGGTGGCGATCGACGCGAAGAGGAGGGCAGACGGAAGCGGCTGGAACATCTATAAGAACGGCGGCCGCATTGATGTGGGTATTGACGCGCTTGAGTGGGCAGTGAGGGTCGAGAAGTCAGGCGCGGGAGAGATCCTTCTTACCAGTATGGATTGCGACGGGACCAAAGCGGGCTATGACCTTGAACTTACCAGGGCGGTTGCAGATGCGGTGTCGATACCGGTTATCGCATCAGGAGGCGCGGGAGAGCTTCGGCATTTTCATGAAGCGCTTACGGACGGCAGGGCGGATGCTGCGCTGGCGGCGTCTTTGTTCCATTATAAGGAACTGGAGATCAGGGAAGTGAAGGAGTATCTTCGCGGGAGAGATGTACCGGTGCGTCTATAGAAGGGGGATAAGTGATGGCAGCGATTAATAACGACTGGCTGGAAGCGTTGAAGGATGAATTCCGTAAGCCATATTATAAGCAATTATTTGAAACTGTGAACCAGGAATATAAGACAAAGCTTATATTTCCGCCGTCAGATGATATCTTTAATGCGTTTCATCTGACGCCTCTGCATAATGTGAAGGTCGTGATATTGGGCCAGGACCCGTACCATAATCACGGGCAGGCCCACGGGCTGTGCTTTTCCGTGAAGAAGGGGGTGGAGGTGCCTCCGTCTCTGGTAAATATTTATCAAGAGCTGCATGATGATCTTGGATGCCGGATCCCGGAGCATGGATGCCTTACGAAATGGGCCGAGCAGGGTGTGCTGATGCTCAATACGGTGCTTACGGTACGGGCGCATCAGGCCAATTCCCACCGCGGGATCGGCTGGGAGGAATTCACTGATGCGGCGATCCGGGCGCTTAACGGGCAGGACCGGCCGATCGTATTCATCCTGTGGGGGTCGCCGGCGCAGCGCAAGGAGAAGATGCTGACGAATCCGAACCATCTGATACTGAAGGCGCCTCATCCAAGTCCGCTGTCGGCTTACAGGGGATTCTTCGGGAGCAGGCCGTTCAGTCAGACCAACGCATTTCTTGAGGGGCATGGAGTCGCGCCGGTGGACTGGCAGATTGAGTAAGGAGGCAATAGGATGGGGAAGCAGTATGATCTGGTTATTATCGGCGCCGGGCCGGGAGGTTATGTGGCAGCGAAGAAGGCGGCAAAATTGGGGATGTCCGTCGCAATTATTGATAAAGGGGATGTAGGAGGCACCTGTGTCAACCGCGGATGTATTCCGACAAAGGCGCTGATCTATTCGGCAACGCTGTACCGGGATATGGTTGATTGTGAGAAGTTTGGACTGTATGCCAGGGACGTAGGCTTCGATCTGCAGAAGATCTATGAATACAAGAGCCTGTCCGCGGAAACCATGAGAAAGGATCTTGAACATGAATTTGCCGGGCTTGGTATTATTTCCGTCAGGGGGACGGCGACGGTACAGAATGACAGAAGAGTGAGAGTTGCGCGGGAGGATGGAACGACAGAGTATTTCACAGGGAAATATATCTTGATCGCGACAGGGGCGAAAGCGCGGATGATCGATATCCCGGGGATGGACCTTCCGGGAGTGATGACAAGCGAGGAATTGCTATTGTCAAATGAGAGCAGATATCCAAGGCTCCTGATCCTTGGGGGCGGTGTGATAGGAATCGAGCTGGCTACGGTGTTCAATGCTCTTGGCGGGAAGGTGACGATCGTGGAGGTATCAGACCGTCTTCTGCCGAATATGGATAAGGAATTCTCAGATACGCTGGAAGAGATCTTAACAAAGCGTGGGATACGGATCTATAAGGAAAGCATTCTGGAGGAGGTTGCAAAGAAAGAAGAGGGACTTAAGTGCCGCTACGTGTACCAGGGGAAGAACCGGGAGACGGAAGTGGATGCAGTGCTGGTATCTGTGGGAAGGACGGCGAATACAGAAGGGCTGTTTGACCCGGATGTGCCGATAAGGATGGAGAACGGACGTATCGTGGTGGACGATTTCTTTGCGACGAACATACCGGGGATCTATGCGGTAGGAGATGTTGTTGGAGGAATCCAGCTTGCGCATGTGGCTTCCGCGCAGGCGACTTATGTGGTAGAGCGTATGAATGATGTGCCGCCGTCGGTTATCGTTGAGATGGTGCCAAGTTGCCTGTTTGTCCCCATCTCTATTGTGCCGAGCTGCCTGTATACAGACCCGGAGATCGCGTCTGTCGGGATCACGGAAGAAGAGGCGCGGAGAAAGGGTGTGCCGATTCGCTGCGGAAGATATGTGATGGATGTGAACGGACAGTCTATCATTTCCAAAGAGGAACAGGGATTTATTAAGATATTATTTGCGGCGGACAGTGATGTAATCTTAGGAGCGCAGCTCATGTGTCCCCGTGCGACGGATATGATCGGGGAGCTTGCCACGGCGATTGCCAACGGCCTGACTTCCTCGCAGCTCATGTATGCGATGCGGGCGCATCCGACTTATAATGAGGCGATATCCTGCGCGGTGGAGAACAGCCGGGACAACAGCTCAGACAGATCTGCGTACTAGTACATCGTTGCATTAATTCTTGAGTAATAAGCACTTGCTATCCATGCCATCTGCACGCCTTCGAACCTAGATGTAGCCCGCTACACCGTCGGTTCGTAGACGCACAGCTGACACGAATATCAAGCACTATTACTTCAAGATTAATGCAATGATGTACTGGTTTGATGGAGAGTGTCCGCATGCGATAGCCGAGAACACTGGATAGGGAGAAGAGAAGATAATGATGGGAAAGCCAGAGAGTACAGCGGCAGCAGAAGAGATGTTTGCCGGATGGCAGGAAACCCTGATCTGGTCCTGCCTTCAGGGTGTGATGGGTGAGATCTATACAGACCATGCGGTCAATCCGTCATCTGCGATGGCTTTGCTTGGGGACTTCTGTTTTCTGGCGGGAGTCCCAAGCGAGGAGCTTACCCGGTTTCGGCCGGAAGGATGCAGTCAGGAATTTGTCATTATGGTGCCCCGGGATGAAGGATGGGCACAGATGATAGAAGGGTGTTACAAGGATAAGGCAAAGAAGGTTATCCGGTATGCATTTCACAAGGGGCCGGATACATTTTGCAGGAGGAAGCTTGAGGAGATGGTCTCGGCCCTTCCGGCTGAATATACTCTTCGAATGCTTGATGAGGATATATTTCATTGGTGCCGGGAGGATCAGGGAACGAAGGAACGGGAGTGGTGCCGGGACTGGGTATCGCAGTATGCGGATTATGAGATGTACAGGAGATATGGATTAGGTGTTGTTGCAGTGGAAGACGGGGAGCCGGTATCGGGCGCTTCGTCTTATTCCTCTTATCGGGGAGGAATTGAGATTGAGATCGATACCAGACCGGATCATCGGCGGAGAGGGCTTGCCCGTGTCTGCGGGGCGAAACTGATATTGGAGTGTCTTAAGAGGGGCTTATATCCAAGCTGGGATGCGCAGAATCTGTGGTCAAAGGCGCTTGCTGAGAGCCTGGGTTATCGGTTTGACCGTCCGTACACGGCGTATGAGATATGGGGATGGAATCAGCTATGAAGATATTGAGCCGAGATGTAATCAAGTATTTTGCGATGCTTACCATGCTGCTGAACCATATTGCTAATGTATTCCTGACACCGGGAACGCTGTTGTACGAATTCTTTCTGAATATCGGTTATTTTACGGCAGTTACCATGTGTTATTTTCTGGTGGAGGGGTATGGATATACGCATTCCAGGAGGGAATATGCACGCAGGCTGCTGGTATTTGCGGGAGTATCACAGATTCCGTATAGTATGGCGTTTGCCGGGGATAGCTGGATTGAGTTTTCAGGATTCAACATGATATTTACGTTATTCTTGTGTTTTCTGCTTATCTGTATTCTGGAACAGGAGAAGGTGCGGACGATGAGGGTCCTGGGAATCACAGTGATCTTCATGATATGCGTGTTCTGCGACTGGTCCGTGCTTGCGCCGGCATTTACCGTGCTCTTTGTGTGGGCGAAGGATTCCGAGAGGAAGAAGCGGACCGCGTTTCTTACGGCGATGGTATTGTTCGGCGGAATGATATTCTTGGGAGGAATAGGGAGGATCTCGATCGCCATGAATCTGATGTATGCGGTGTTTGGGATGCTTGGAGTCGGATTGTCGGGGATCGTGATCCTGTATTTCTATAACGGCAGGCGGATGGAGAAGGGAAGAAAGTTCTCGAAATGGTTCTTCTATTGGTTCTATCCGGTGCATTTGCTGGTAATTGGGATTGTGAGGACACTGATATGATATATATGAATCATTACGATTCGCCGCTTGGAGGTATTACGGTTTCAAGCAATGGCAGAGAGATTACGGGACTTTGGTTTGACGGACAGAAATACTTTGGAGATACATTGTCAAAGGATTACGAAGAAAAGCCGCTGCCTGTATTTGATGGGGTAAAAGAGTGGCTCGATATTTATTTCGGCGGAAAAGAACCTGATTTTACGCCGCCGATGTCGATGGTTACAACCCCTTTCCGTAAATCTGTATGGGACATCTTGCTTACGATACCATATGGTCAGACGATGACCTATGGTGAGATCGCTGATAAGATCGCGAAGCAGAATGGGACTGCTAAGATGTCTGCGCAGGCGGTGGGCGGAGCGGTAGGGCATAATTCCATATCCCTGGTCATTCCCTGCCACAGGGTTGTGGGGACGAATGGGAGCCTTACCGGGTATGCAGGCGGGATTGAGAAAAAGAAACGGCTGCTTGCTTTGGAAGGGGTAGATATATCGGCATTTTTTGTTCCGAAGAAGGGGACGGCATTGTAAATAGGAGGTAGATGATATGGCTGAAAAGGAGAGAATAGAAAAACAGTTTGATTTTATACGCGAGATTGACAAGGAGAAGTTTATCGGGCGGCAGACGTATCTTTCGGATGCCAGGAGAAAGGAGAATGACGCAGAGCATGCATGGCATATGGCGATCATGACGGTCCTCTTGAGCGAATATTCTAATGAAGAGATCGATGTATTGAAGACGGTGACGATGCTCTTGATCCACGATCTGGTGGAGATCGATGCCGGCGATACCTATGCCTATGACGAAGAGGGCAATAAGACCAAGAGGGCGAGGGAACTGGCGGCGGCGGACAGGATATTCGGCCTTCTGCCGAAGGATCAGGGCAGCAGGTTCCGTGCGCTGTGGGATGAATTTGAAGCCAGGGAGACGGCAGAGGCGAAATTCGCCCATGCCATGGATCATGTTCAGCCCTTGATGCTGAATGCGGCGACAGAGGGGAAGAGCTGGATCGAACACGGAGTGCGGTTAAGCCAGGTACTTAAGAGGAATCAAAGTACGGGGGATGGATCGGAAGAATTGTGGGAGTATGCATATGAGAATTTCATCAGCCCTAACCTTGAGAAGGGGAGAATAGAGAAGGATTAGATATGCTTAAGATTGCAGTCTGTGATGATGAGAAATACTATAGAGAGCAAATACATACTCAGCTTCTTCTGTATCTTAAGACTTGTGGACTGGACGCCTCGGTAGATCTCTTCTCTTCCGGGGAAGAATTCCTTGCAGACAGGGAGAACCTTGTCGGATATGATATTGTCTTCCTGGACATCAACATGGAGGACATAGACGGGATCCAGACGGCGATGGAGATGCGTAAGTTTCAGTCAGAGACTTGTATCGTACTGGTGACCGCATTCCTGAATTATGCGCTGGAAGGATATAAGGTCGGGGCGGTCCGATATATCATGAAGGATGCTCTTGAGATGCAGATGACAGAATGCATGGATGCGGTCTTGAAGAAGATGCAGATCCGTCAGGTTACGTTTCCTTTTGTCGAGGGCGAGAGAACACTGTATACTGATAATATCATCTATATAGAGAGTCAGGGACATAAGTGTATGTTTCTATATATGGAGAAAGAGATTGGGACTTACCAAATCTATGAGAAGTTGGATAAGATTGAAGAGATGCTGTCGGGATATGGGTTTCTAAGGACACATAAAAGTTTCCTTGTAAACATGAAACATGTCAGAACGATCAGTAATTATCTGGTGACCCTGGACTCGGGAGAGGAACTTCCGGTGCCGAGACTTCGGTTTCGCAAGGTGAAGGAAGAGTTTGTAGCGTATAAGGGGGCGATGTAGATGGAGCTGATCTCAAGAAGTCTGGCAGGCAGTCTGCTTACAGGGATCGGATGCAGCATCTTTTTCGGGACGGTTTTACCCCGCAGGGGACGGAGCGAGTGTCTGTCGACTCTGGCATTTGCGGCGGGATTTTTCCTGATTGCCGTGACAGAGGCGCCGGGGCATCTGCTTCAGCCTGTCCGGGTGGTCATATTGCTTGGTATCGTCATACAGATTTTTTACAAGGGAAATCTTGGAAAGATCATACTGCTTGCTATATTCTGGTGTGCGCTTTATTGGGTAATGAATCTGCTGGCGCTGTCGGCGATTTATGTGCTGCCCCGGCCGTATGAGAGTATTCCTAGTCTGTCAGACTGGCTGTGCGATATTCTGCTCATATGCCTGACGCTTATCTTTCGCTATAAATGCAGGGATTGGTCGGACAGCTTTGGCAGGACCGGGTGGAGCCGTTTCGGATGGTTTCCGGTGATTAGTATTCTGGTGACAACGCTGTTGTCAATGTATATATGGTATACGGATTCGATCCGTGCGGACAGCGGCGGTCTACTGGCGGCCGCTGTTGGTTATTGCGTGATCAATGTGCTTGCTTTTTATTTTATCGGAAATATCCTGGAGAAGGAGGCGCAGGTGCAAAAGGCCCGTCTTATGCAGGAGAAGCTTGAAAATCAGATGGAAATGTACCGGAATACGCAGGAGAGCGAGACGCGCTGCCGGAGGTATCTGCACGATTACAAAAATCAATTGGGATGTATACACGGAATGCTTAAGGCAGGGGAGGTTGAGGAGGCCCTTGATTACATCGAAGAATTGAACAGCGGCATCCGAAAAGGCGAGGACTGCGTCGACACGAATCATCTGGTGGTCAATACGGTGCTGAACCAGAAGTACCAATACGCCAGAGAGAGAGGCATTACGATGGTGATGTCGGTAAATGATCTGTCCGGGCTTACGATGAGCAAGGAAGATATCGTTGCCCTGCTTGTGAATCTGTTAGACAACGCCGTCGAGGCCTGCGAGAAGCTTGACGGCAATAAGATCATACAGTTTAAGATGATGCTGGAAGAGGAGGAACTGACGGTCTCCGTGCGTAATCCGGTGAAAGAGCCGGTTGTGATAAAAGGAAAGAGAATCCTCACAACGAAGAGGGAAAAGGATGAACACGGGATAGGATTCCTCAATATTAATTCGGTGATCGAGAAGAATCATGGTACAAGCATTCTGAAATGCCAGGACGGCTGGTTTTATTTCTCGGCAGTGCTGCACATTTAGCGCGGCAGCTCAGACGAACTGTTCTGTTTAGCGCCTTTTTATGCTGTCTGACCGTCGGTTCATGCACGGCGGATTGCTATGTCTGAATGGAAGGAATAAGATATACTTGAAGACGGGATTCGGGAATCCGGTTTTTAAGTATATGCAGAAAACGGAGGTTTGGACTTATGAGGACAGTAAAATATGACGGAACGGGAGACTACGGAACAGAAGCAGGCAGGAACAGAAGCACGGAAGGGAAAGCTATGGCGGTTAAAAGGCATGTGAATACACATGTAAATACAGTGGTAATTGCTGTGCTTCTGACAGTTTTTCTTCTTCTTACGGCCTGCGCCGGGAAGATGAAGAATCAGACTGCAGATACCCCAAGGGAGGCGGCGCAGCAGACGATGGAGGCGATAAAGGGGCTGGATCTTAAGACCTTTAATGAATGTACGGATAATTACGAGGGAGCCTGCCTGAATATGATCGGATTTCCGGTTGAGAAGGAGTACAAGGTATTCAGTGAATTATTACAGACGCATTTTTTTAAAGGCAGGCATTACAGGGAGAACCACAGGTTTGCAGAGAAGGTTGTAGAAGAATTGACCTGGAAAGTCGGCGAGATAGAAGAAGACGGGGATAAGGCCCGGATCAGGATGACGTTTGCCAACAAAGATATGTCGGAAGCGATGGGGCGTTATGCCTTAGGGATCGTGGAGGATATGATCGAAGATACAGAGATCGGAGCAGCTTCTATTATCAGGAATGTGGGAGATATGATCAACTACAGGGATGACGACCTGATCCGCTGTATCGATGAGACGGAGAACACCTGGACAGAAGAGATTGACGTTACGGCGTATAGAGAGGGCGGCGCATGGAAGATTCATCTTAGCGATGAATTGATCAATGCTTTCATGGGGAATATCAATTCGGACGAATACCCGGAAGAGATAGAGGATCGTCTGACGGAATTAGAAGAAGCGTACGAAGAGAAGGCGGCGCGGTGGGCCGAAGAAATGTTTTGGTAGAGAAGGAGCGAAAAGAATATTGGTTGGCTTTGCCTTGTAGAATGGTTCTTGCTGTGATAAACTGAGATACAGAAAATAATTATGAAAGGGCCAGGTAACGAAAGGTGAGTATACAGACATCAGAAGAAAATGCAGGTACTCTGCGGGGGCTGCGGATACAGACGCTTAGCTTATGGATGGTTGCGGTTACGATCATAGTCTCTGTGCTGATCGGAGAAGGGATCGTCCGTGTAATGCACGATTACAAAAAGCTGGCGGACATGACAGAGGAATACATATATATACAGGAGGAGGCGGAGAATTTACTGTTAGGGTCGAATTACCTGACGGATCAGGTACGTCTCTTTGCCGTTACGAAAGACTCTGCCTATGTAGAGAAATATTTTACAGAGGTAGAGGAGACAAAGAGAAGAGATACGGCGCTTGAAGCGCTTGAAAAACACATGGACGGGAAGGACGACGAGATTCTGGATGCATCCCGGAGAGCGTTGGAATTATCCAATGAGCTTATGGAGATGGAGATGCATGCCATGAAGCTTGCGGCGTTATCTGCAGATGACGATATAAGTATGTTTCCGCCGGAGGTTAAGGACTATCCGCTGACAGAAGAAGAACTGTCCTTTGCAGAAGAAGAGAAGTCAGACGTTGCCGTCGGATTAGTGTTCAGCGGGGAATACAGGGATATGAAGAAGCTGATAGAAGAGAATATATCAGTTGTCACAGAAAGGGTAATTACAATCTGTGAAGAAGGGCAGGCGAAGAGCGAAAATGAGATGAGAAATGCGCTCATCTGCCAGAGTATCTATACGGTTCTGATCGTAGCATTGGTGATCTTCTCTTATATTATGATCGCTGTGCTGATTCTGAGACCGATCCGTTTATATGTGAATTGTATCAAGAATAATAATTTTCTGCAAATTACAGGAGCTTATGAGTTTAAATATCTTGCGGCCACATATAACAATGTATATGAGATGACCATGGAACAGCAGAATATGCTCCGTCAGAAGGCGGAACGGGATGCGTTAACGGGTCTTTTGAACCGGCAGTCATTTGAGCAGTTGAAGGAGCGCCTCCGCAATCCGGTAAAAAAGCTGGCTTTTTTGTTGGTAGATGTGGATGTGTTCAAAGCGATCAATGATAATTACGGACATGATGTGGGCGATCAGGCGCTTATTAAGGTTGCGAATCTTCTGGAGGATAATTTCAGAAAAGCAGATTATGTACTCAGGATCGGCGGAGATGAATTCGCGGTTATCATGGAAAAAATGACCGCAGATAAGAAACAGATCATTCGGGATAAGATTGACGCGGTCAACGAGATCCTTCAGCATCCCCAGGGAGATTTCCCCAAGTATTCGCTCAGCGTCGGCATTGCATTTTCCGAGCAGGGCTTCCATGACGACTTGTTCCGTCAGACGGATACTGCGCTGTATCATACCAAAGAGAACGGAAGATGCGGTTATACCTTTTATGATGAGCTGGGTGACGTAGTGTCAGACAAGTGATGCGGGTATTTAGGTTGATGCAAAATACATAGCATGCTATAATAAAGAAGCGAGGAGTACATCCAGATGGAGCAGATTACATATGAATGGATTCGTTCCCGCCGCAAGACGATTGCGATTCAGATCAAAGAGGGCGGAAAAGTGGTTGTGCGGACTCCGTACTCCATATCCAGAAAACAGGTAGAAGATTTCCTGAGAGAGAAGCAAGACTGGATCGTTAAGAATCAAAAACAGTTCCATAGGGCGCAGGAAAATAGGATGGTTATCACGGAAGAGATCCGCCGCGAAGGCGTCGAAAGGGCGCTTCGGGTCTTCCCGGAGCGGACGGATCATTATGCCCGGCTGATGGGAATATCTTATGGCAGGATAACCATCCGGGAACAGAAGACAAGATGGGGGAGCTGCAGCAGCAAAGGCAATCTTAACTTCAACTGGAAGCTTGTGCTTATGCCGATGGATCTTCTGGATTATGTGGTCGTACATGAACTGGCACACAGAAGAGAGATGAATCATTCTAAAGATTTCTGGAGAATTGTGGAAGAAGTGCTCCCGGACTACCGGGAGCGAAGGAAAAGACTGAACAATTTTTCAAGTATGCTATGATATCAGAAGGTCGTTAAGAATCAGGAGAGACAGAGTATAATATGAAAAAGCCGTATTTCCCATTATTTACAGACATATCACAGAAGAAGATCCTTATCGTCGGCGCAGGAAAGATCGCACAGCGGAGGGTAGAGACTCTGCTGGAATTTGCAGATAATATCCGGGTCGCAGCCCCCCAGGCTACCGGGAGGATTCGGCAGTTATATGAAGAGAAACGTATCCTGTGGATACAGGATATCTACCGTGAAGATCTGCTGGAAGGAGCAGACCTGGTTCTTGCAGCCACAGACGACGCCGTATGCAACGAACAGGTTATAGAAGACTGCCGAATGCGCGGAATCCCCGTCAATACATCCCACAAAAAGGAACTATGCGACTTCTATTTTCCGGCGATCGTCCGGCAAGGGGACTTAACCATCGGTATCAGCTCCGGCGGGTGCAATCATTCAGAAGTAAAAGCAACTCGCAAGAAGCTTGAAAGAACTCTAAAGTAATATAAAACTGTCAGCGAAGTCCTTCAAGTATATCCTTTGCCGCCCGCGACCTCGCATAGATCTGATAATCCGGCTCGCGGATATCCTCCAGATAGTGTGCATCCGAGCTGCTGATCATCTTACATTGCAGAAAATACGGATGTTCCTTCTGTATCTGGTGCAGATGGTCAAATGCACTGATCTCTGCACAGGTAAAACGGCTGTCCGGCGGTACGAACCCTAAGTTTGACAGAAGGCTTGTGGTAGATTTGTCAATGTGGGCGGGATACGCGATACCGCGGTAAGCTTCAACCAGGTCGAATACCTGATCGAAAGAGATATCTGTTGCGCCGATCAGCAGGCGTTCTACATTGCCCGTTACCTGATCGTCCGCGTCCATGATCTGTTGTTTTCCGAAAATATCTTCCCTGTTCTTAATAGGAAGAAGATGCTCGTATACATACCTGTCAAATGCCATTGCGTCGCCAAGGGCAGGAAAGAGACAGACAATGTGCACTTCCTCAGCAGTCGTCAGTTCCATTCCCGGGATGACGGTGATGCCGTACTCTTCGCCATGCTTCAGGATGGCGGGACAGTTCTTGCAGGAATTGTGGTCGGTCAGCGCGATCACGTCCAGTCCCTTGACGGCTGCCATGCCTGCGATATTGGCAGGGGTCATATCATCATCTCCGCAGGGAGAGAGGCAGGAATGAATGTGCAGATCGTAGTACAGAGGTATCATGACAATAGCTCCTGTATCTTAAGCGCGGCATCAAAGACCGGAAGCTCTGTGGTAAATACTGCGATTCCCTCTTGTTCGGCGCAGTCAAGTTCCGCGTCCTGGAATGTTATGCCTTCGGCAAGGACGATGCAGGAGATGTCCGCCAGGGACGCAACTGCCAGGGTATTCCGGTTGCCCATCACGGTAACCCATGCGCTATTAGAGGGCGCTCTGCCCATGGCAATGCTTAGAAGATCACAGCAGAATACTTTGCCGATATTTTTCGAGGGATCGCCGGCGGTCTTCAGGGTGAACAGGCTGGCGTCGATCAGTGTCTGGGTGGTTATCATAATCATCGCTCCTTCTTGCTTAGTTCAGTGGTAAGTTTCTGGATATAATCTTCCAGAAGGTGTATCGAATCGTCATTGTTGCTGCAGCTTAGGTTCAGAGAACGCGTCAGAAATGAGATCTCTTTTGACAAGGAACCGATATATTCATGGAAGATATAGATGCAGTCGTTCCGCGTGGCTTCCCCCCGGACGATATCTTCTGCCAGTGCGCGGCAGGTCGGCGCGCCGCAGGAGCCGCAGTCCAGTCCCGGAAGCTGTTCCGTCAGTTCTTCAACAAGCCCCATCATCTCCAGACTCTCACGGAAGGATTCCCCAAGCCGGAAGACAGGTTCATATTCGATACATTCATTCCAGCGATAGTCAATATCCTTAAGGTCCTCCATATCGTTAGAATGGGTTCTTGCGACAGGAAGAATCCGGTTCAGTTTCTTGGTCTTGGCAATTGCGATATAAGGATTCTCCACGTTCAGCGGGCCGCCTACACATCCGCCGTCGCATGCGTTCAGCTCTACGAATTTCAATCCGTGGAATTTCTCGTCTTCTAAGTCGCTTAATACTCTCAGCGTACTCATGATCCCGTCGCATGCGAGATAATTGTCAGTAATCAGCCCCGCGGCTTCACCGCCGGCATTATTCCAGCCGATACCGATGCGCCCGGAAGAAGCAAGAGGCTTTAACCGGGATTCATTGTCCGTCATGTGTTCCAGAAGGGCAGGATAGACATCCTTGATTGCCAGCACCTTGTCGACCGAACTTTTCTCAATACCCAGCGGAGACTTCACATAGGCAACCTTAGACGGACAGGGCGAGATGAAGAAGATGCCGATTTTTTCAGGAGCATATCCGGTCTTCTTGACAGCCCGTTTCCGTGCGATTTCCGCCGCGATCTCGATGGGCGGCTTGATCGGAAGAAGCCGGGGGATCAATGTCGGGAATTTCACACGGATCAGTCGGATGACCGCGGGACAAGAGGTGCTTATAAATGGCGCGTCTTCCATATGTTCCCGGATATAGGTGCGGGAAGCCTCAGATACTAGTTCTGCGGCGGCGCTGACTTCGAATACGTCGTTGAATCCGATGGAGAGAAGTGCGTTGAGCACGATGTCTATATTCTTCAGATTATTAAACTGTGCGTACAGGGAAGGGGCCGGCAGCGCGACCGTATACCGGTAATCGCGGATGTCCCGGATGGAATCATAGGACACGGTCTGCGCATGGTGCGGGCAGTATCTTAAGCACCGGCCGCAGTCAATGCAGAATTCGGGGGTAATGCTTGCTTTCCCGTTATGTACGCGTATGGCCTGTGTCGGACAGTATTTGATGCAGTTGATACATCCGGTACAGGCTTCCCCATCGAGCTGCACAGAATGGATGAATTTGTTCAAGCTTCTCCCTCCCCTTTGATAAATTGTCAGAGACGGACGTCCATGGTGACGGTAGTGCCGACTCCGACTGTAGAATCTATATTCATATAATCTGTATATTTCTTCATATTAGGCAGTCCCATACCGGCGCCGAAGCCCAGTGACCGAACTTCTTCCGGAGCAGTGGAATAGCCGTTCTCCATCGCCTTGTCAATGTCGGCAATCCCGGGACCGGTATCGGCAAGGATCATGCGGATCTTCTCGGAAGAGATCTCAACCGTAATCGTACCGCCGTCGGCATGGATGACCATATTGATCTCGCCTTCGTACATGGCAATCGAGACCTTGCGGATAGTATTGCTGTCAAGTCCCATCTTCTTTAGTTTGTTCTTCACACTGCTGCTTGCTTCCCCGGCACGGGTAAAATCATCTCCGGGAATCGTGTAGTTGAATGTCAGAAGTTCCTCCATGAATTATGCACCTCCAAGTAATCCGTTGCTGTATAGTATGCCGCATGCGGTGAACATTCCGTGGCCTGTATAGAGGATGACGATCTCTTTCTCTTCTGCCAGGGAGAGGATGTTCTGATCAGGAATCTTATTTCTCACAAATATGATGCAGACGATGTCGAGCATCTCGGCGGTCCGAACGACCTGCGGATTGCACAGACCCGTGATCAACGCGGAGTGATCGGTGGCAAATGCGAGTACATCGCTCATCATATCTGACGAGAATGCATAGTTGACTTCATGTTCCAGATATTTGCTTCCATACAAAATATCTGCATCCAGTAAGGTTTTGATTGTTTCGATTGTCATATATACCTCCATGAAGAGCTGTTTTCCCGCGGGCGCAAGCCGGGCGGGAATGCTTGCATGTACATTTAACGGCTGCGGGGAAGAATCTGCCCGGCATATTTTTTAGTATAGCATTGACAAAAGTGAAATTCAACCCAAATTTGTACAACTTATACAAAAATAGAGAAATAGATTTGTATATATTTTAACAAAATAGATAGTGAATTAACAAACGAAATTGTTGGAAAATTAACGCAATTTCAAGAATTTAGTTGTAGATTTTTGAAAATTTGTGTGATAGAATGAAAAACAATGGAATGTAAAACACGTTACCAAAAAATAACCAAGGGAGGTAAAATACTAATGCTTTCTAACAAATCTACAGTTCAGTTCAATGGAACAGAAGCTCAGGAGAAAGAACTGTTAGAGATGATCCATGAATTAAAGGATGAAAAGGGCGCGCTGATGCCGATCATGCAGAGGGCGCAGGATATCTACGGATATCTGCCTTATGAGGTTCAGAAGATCATTTCTGATGAGACGGGAATTCCGCTGGAGAAGATCTACGGAGTTGCCACATTCTATTCCCAGTTTAATTTGAATCCGAAGGGACGCTACCGCATATCAGTCTGTCTTGGAACCGCCTGTTATGTGAAGGGTTCCGGGGACATCTATAATAAGCTGATGGAGAAGCTTGGGATCGTCGGAGGAGAATGTACTCCGGACGGCAAGTTCTCTCTGGACGCCTGCCGCTGCGTAGGTGCCTGCGGCCTTGCTCCGGTTATGATGATCAATGACGAGGTATACGGCCGGCTTACGGTGGACGATATTGACGATATTCTGGCCAAATATGAATAGGTATGATGACGGAGATCGCGTTGAATATTTTGGACGTAGCGGAGAATTCTGTACGTGCGAAGGCCAGTTACATAGAGATTGACGTGTCGGCGGATACCGCAGAGGACACGCTGAAGATAGAGATCAGAGATAATGGATGCGGGATGAGTAAGGAACAGGCCGGGAAGGTCACGGATCCTTTTTTTACGACAAGGGCTACCCGGAAGGTAGGACTTGGGATTCCGTTTTTCAAGCAGGCGGCCGAAGGGACAGGAGGAAGCTTTGAGATCGTGTCCGAAGAAGGGGAAGGAACGGCCGTGAAAGCGGTTTTCGGTCTGTCGCATATAGACAGGATGCCCTTGGGCGATGTGAATTCTACGATCTATACGTTGGTAGTATTCAATGAAGAAATTGATTTTCACTATAGATATGCATGTGATGAGAGGGAATTTGTGTTGGATACGAGAGAGATGAAGCAGATATTGGGCGGTCTGTCGTTTCGCAATGCAGAAGTGTCGGAATTTATCAAAGAATATCTGAACACAAATCAAACAGAAGTAAATGCCGGAAGGATACTGTAATGAAGTCTTCCGACGATCTGCCGCCGAACGAAGGTGAGGGGGCGCTGCAAAAAAGGAGGAATTAAGATAGAATGAAATCTCTGGAAGAATTAAAAGCAATTAGAGAAAGAAATCAGGGCAAGGTCGGTGTGCGCTCTGAGAATGAGACGCAGACGAGAGTTGTGGTAGGTATGGCGACCTGCGGGATCGCAAGCGGCGCAAGGCCGGTGCTGACTGCTCTTTCCGACGCGGTGCAGAAGGAGTCTCTGGCAGAGAAGATCAGTGTGACTCCGACCGGATGTATCGGGCTGTGTCAGTATGAGCCGATTGTAGAGGTTATAGAACCGGGCAAAGAGAAGGTTACATATATTAAGATGGACCCTGAGAAGGCGATGGAAGTATTCGAGCGCCATCTGAAGCAGGGACAGGCAGTTGCCAAGTATACGCTGGCGGCTCAGCAATTATAGACAAAGGAGGAACAAAGACTTATGTATCGTTCGCACGTCTTGGTATGCGGTGGAACAGGATGTACTTCCTCTGGCAGCCAGAAGATCAGGGAAAGATTAGAAGAAGAGATTAAGAGAAACGGACTGGAGAATGAAGTCGGTGTGGTAAAGACCGGCTGTTTTGGTCTGTGCGCGTTAGGGCCGATCATGATCGTGTATCCGGAAGGCTCTTTCTATGCCATGGTGAAGGAAGAGGATATCCCGGAGATCGTATCCGAACATTTATTGAAAGGAAGAGTTGTAAAACGTCTGCTGTACGATGAGACAGTGAAGAGCAATGACGAGATTCTGCCTCTGCAGGAGACGCAGTTCTATAAGAAGCAGCACAGAGTTGCCCTCCGTAACTGCGGTGTGATCAATCCTGAGAATATTGAGGAATATATTGGAACCCGCGGTTATGAAGCGCTTGGTACGGTGCTGACGTCGAAGAAGCCAGAAGAGGTGATCCAGATCATCTTAGACAGCGGACTTCGCGGGCGCGGGGGAGCAGGCTTTCCAACAGGGCTTAAGTGGAAGTTCGCGGCGGCTAATCATGCCGATCAGAAGTATGTCTGCTGTAACGCGGACGAGGGCGATCCGGGCGCGTTCATGGACCGTTCCGTATTGGAAGGCGATCCTCACGTAGTATTGGAGGCAATGGCGATCGCCGGCTATGCCATCGGTGCGTCGCAGGGGTATATCTATGTCCGTGCGGAATATCCGATCGCGGTTGAGAGACTGAATATAGCCATTGATCAGGCGAGGGAGTATGGCCTGCTGGGTAAGAATATATTTGATTCGGGATTCGATTTTGATATCGAACTTCGTCTGGGTGCGGGAGCATTCGTCTGCGGCGAGGAGACGGCGCTTATGACTTCAATCGAAGGTAACAGAGGCGAGCCGCGTCCGCGTCCGCCGTTCCCGGCTCTTAAGGGACTGTTCCAGAAGCCGACCATCCTGAACAATGTCGAGACATTGGCGAATATTCCGCAGATCATCTTGAACGGCGCGGACTGGTTCGCATCCATGGGAACAGAGAAGTCTAAGGGGACGAAGGTATTTGCCCTTGGAGGAAAGGTTAAGAATACAGGACTTGTAGAGATCCCGATGGGAACGACGCTCCGCGAGATCGTAGAGGAGATTGGCGGCGGTATCCCGAACGGGAAGAAGTTTAAGGCGGCTCAGACTGGCGGTCCGTCCGGCGGATGTATTCCGGCAGAACATTTTGACGTGCCGATCGATTATGACAACCTGATCGCCATCGGGTCCATGATGGGTTCCGGCGGATTGATCGTTATGGATGAAGACACCTGTATGGTTGATATTGCGAAGTTCTTCCTGGAGTTCACGGTAGATGAATCCTGCGGCAAGTGTACGCCGTGCCGTATCGGAACCAGGCGTATGTTGGAGATCTTAGAGAAGATCACCAACGGCCAGGGAACCATGGAAGATTTAGATAAGCTGGAGGATCTGGCGGCACATCTGAAGTCCAATTCCCTGTGCGCGCTCGGACAGACTGCTCCGAACCCGGTGCTTTCCACCTTACGTTACTTTAAGGACGAATACATAGCGCATATCGTTGACAAGAAGTGTCCCGCAGGCGTATGTAAGGCGCTTCTTTCCTACAAGATCGACGCAGACAAGTGTAAGGGCTGTACCTTATGTGCAAGGACTTGTCCGAATGACGCGATTTCAGGCTCCGTAAGAGAACCGCATGTGATCAATCAGGATAAGTGCGTGAAATGCGGCGCTTGTATGGAAAAATGCCGTTTCGGTGCAATTTACAAAGAGTAATGGAGGATGGAGAATATGGAAAATATTAATCTTAAAATCAACGGTCTTGATGTATCCGCTCCTGCAGGCTCTACGATCCTTGAAGCAGCGCACCTTGCAGGAATCAAGATACCGACCTTGTGTTATCTGAAGGAAATCAATGAGATCGGCGCATGCCGTATGTGCGTGGTCGAGGTAAAGGGAGCAAGAAATCTGGTGGCTGCCTGCGTACACCCGATCAATGAAGGGATGGAGGTATACACCCATACTCCGAAGCTGATCGAATCCAGGAAGAAGACCCTGCAGCTTCTCCTTTCCAACCATGATAAGAAATGTCTGTCATGTGTGAGGAGCGGGAATTGTGAGCTGCAGCAGTTATGCCGTGAGTACGGCGTGGATGATGAGGATTTCTATGAAGGCGCGGTGAATCACTATGAGCTGGATGATTCCGCGGCTCACATGATCCGTGACAATAACAAGTGTATCTTATGCCGCCGCTGCGTGGCTGTCTGCGAGAAGACGCAGGGCATCGGCGTGATCGGCCCGAATAACCGCGGATTTGCGACCATGATCGGCTCGGCATTCGAGATGGGGCTTGGTGAGACAAGCTGTGTATCCTGCGGTCAGTGTATCGCTGTCTGTCCGACGGGCGCGCTGTATGAGAAGGATTATACAAGCCAGATCATCGAGGCGATCGCGGATCCAGAGAAATATGTGGTAGTACAGACCGCTCCGTCTGTCCGTGCGGGACTTGGCGAAGAATTCGGCTATCCTATGGGAACAGATGTGGAAGGCAAGATGGCGGCAGCGCTGAGAAGGCTCGGATTCGACAAGGTATTCGATACAGACTGGGCGGCAGACCTTACTATTATGGAAGAGGCAACAGAATTGCTCGACCGTGTTAAGAACGGCGGCGTATTGCCGATGATCACTTCCTGTTCACCGGGATGGATCAAATATTGCGAGCATTACTTCCCGGATATGACGGAGAATCTGTCAACCTGCAAGTCTCCGCAGCAGATGTTCGGCGCGATGCTGAAGACCTATTTCGCAGAGAAGGAAGGAATCGATCCGAAGAAGATCGTATCCGTCAGCGTGATGCCTTGTACGGCGAAGAAGTTCGAGATCGGAAGAGACGACCAGAGCGCAGCGGGCGTACCGGATGTGGACATTGCGATCACGACCAGAGAGCTTGCCAGAATGATCAAGCGCTGCGGTATTGAGTTCACAGAGCTTCCAGACGAAGAATTCGATAATCCGATGGGTGAATCTACAGGAGCCGGAGTGATCTTCGGAGCGACCGGCGGCGTTATGGAGGCGGCTCTTCGTACGGCGGTAGAAGTGCTGACAGGCGAAGAACTTGCGAGTCTGGAATTCACGGATGTCCGCGGAACGGAAGGAATCAAGGAAGCGTCTTACAACGTAGCGGGCATGGATGTGAAGGTTGCGGTTGCCTCAGGACTTGGCAATGCCAGAGAGTTGCTGAATAAGGTGAAGGCAGGCGAGGCAGATTATCACTTCATTGAGATTATGGGATGTCCGGGCGGATGTGTCAACGGCGGCGGCCAGCCTCAGGTATCCGGCGATGTCCGCAACTTTACGGATGTTCGGGGTATCCGTGCGGGCGTACTGTACCTCAACGACGAGGCGAAGGCGATCCGGAAGTCTCATGAGAATCCGGAGATCAAGAAGCTCTATGACGAGTATCTCGGAAAACCGGGCAGCCATAAGGCCCATGAGACGCTTCATACCAGCTATGTGAAGAGAAGCGTGAATTAAGTATCTAAGTATCTTGACGGTACGGCATTGCAGGCGGCGTGAACGCCGCGCGGTGCTGTGCCGTCTGTTTGAGTTCCTGTGCGTATTGCCGTTTCGGCTGAGCGGTGAAAAAAGAAGTTCTCTGTTTGCCTGTTTTGCACTTTTGACCGCTGGAATCACATCATCAAATACAATGCACCGTTTGGGGGCAGTCTGTAATCTCTTTGCCGCAAGCTCAAACACATCTGGAAATTCCTTGCCGCGCATTACCTCGTCCGTGGAACAAAAGGATGTATTTCTTGTCGAATAGTATCAGTGTAGTACAGGTAAGGATGGCAGCTTCGGTAATGTTCAGGGATCAATTGAATGAAGACAGAGTTCGGACAATCAACCGGATGCACCGGGATATGAAGATTTATTTTACATAGTGTGTATAAGGAAGCTTTTCGGGATTCTTGCAGAGATGGGAGACATTATGAGGTTTGATGATTACTATACGACACGAGCCAACTTTTTACTATGGTAATCATCGAATCAAAAATCTTGGAAATAAATCCCACGACTCAGAAGTGGAGCATACGGGACTTGAACCCGTGGCCTCCACACTGCCAGTGTGGCGCGCTCCCAACTGCGCTAATGCCCCATATGGAGATTATAGCACAGATGGGAGCTTGAAGAAAGTAGTATTTTAAAACTTTTAGAATAAATTTTTCAGCAGACAACAATAATCTTACGCGGCGTGGTCTGGGGCGGAATGCTCCTTGTAGTAGTCGTGTAATATACGATCAGAGTCTGCGCCTCGAGTGAACAGTTATAAGGCTGGCCGTTTGATGTGACGATCTCGGTAGAACGTCCGATATTCAACTGCAGTGCGCCGTCGAGAGAGGTAAGGCTCCGGTCGAATTGCCCCGCATAGAGGGTTTCCTGCGGATTTCGCCGCCCAATGAATATGGCCTGGTATCTGGGCGGGAAGATGAGTGGGATCGGAAGGTCGGCATCATAGAACGCCGTGACATTCATCCCGATCCGTAAGCGGACTTCACTGATCACATAGGTGTCGGGACTTACGATGAAGTTCTGGATCCCGTCTGAATTGCGGATCGTGATCTCCTGCATACAGCAATTGTTATCAAATTCGGAGATATTTTGTATCACTCCGTTTACAGGAATCAAATTGTTTGAAGGCATAATAAACACTCCATTTTTCATTAGTATATGCAGGATACGGCTTAATGTGTGATCAGTGTTCTTCCGGCTTGATAGCGGCGGCCCTTGCGCCTGGCGGCAGGAAATGATATAGCTCCTCATAGGATTCGAGTTCTTCTGCGGAAACCGGTTCGGAAGGGATCAGGCCGGTACAGTCCTGGGAAGAGGCAGCATTAGACAGATAATCATATTCGTCAATGATTTTCTGATTCTCTTTATCTATTTTCTTATCATTCATAGCAATAAATCCTCCGGTTTATAAGTTTTAGTTTAGATTGTGTAGAAAAAGAAAAATATATACTGTATAATATTTCCATGTATTGAAGAAAAATATATAATTTATGGAAAGAAGGATGACAGTTTATGAATATTGAAATTGATACCCATTCCCATACACTGGCCAGCGGACATGCGTACAATACGATCCATGAGATGGCGGCGGCCGCAGCCAATCGGGGGCTTAAGGGTCTTGCGATCACGGAACATGCAGTAAAGATGCCGGGAACCTGCCATATCTTTTATTTTCAGAATCTCAGAGTGGTCCCAAGGCATCAGTGTGGGATTGAACTCTTGCTTGGGACGGAGCTTAATATCCTGAACGAAGCCGGAGAGGTGGATCTTGCACAGGAAGTGTTAAGGGAGATGGATATCGCCATTGCCAGCATTCATCTTCCGTGTTATAAGGGAGAATATTCAGAGGAACGGATCACGCAGGCGTATGTGAATGCCATGCAGAATGAATATGTGGACATCATCGGACATCCGGACGACGGAAGGATACCGGTGGATATGGGAGTTCTGGCGGCAGAGGCGAAGCGGACGGGGACATTGCTGGAGGTGAATAACTCTTCTCTGCGTCCGGAAGGATTCCGGGTGAATACGATGGAAAATTGCCGCAAGATGCTTCTGGAATGTAAGAAACAGGGGGTCATGGTCGTTCTGGGAACGGATTCCCATGTGGACGCGGATATCGCAAATTACGAGTATGCATACCGGATCTTAGAAGAGACGGATTTCCCGGAAGAACTGGTTGCCAACACGACGCTTGCCAAGCTGAAATCGTCATTAAAACGAAATAAAAAGGTATAGACTTTATAAATTCACTGTGCTAAAATGTAACAGTAGTGAAAGTGTTACGGAGGAAATGGTGCTATGAGTAAGAAAATCAGGACGGAGGCGGTAGATTATCTTTTTCGTGCGATATTAAGCCTTGAGAACAAAGAAGAATGTTATACATTTTTCGAGGATATCTGTACGATTAATGAGTTGCTGTCACTGACGCAGCGTTTTGAGGTGGCGAAGATGTTAAGAGAACGCAAGACGTATCTTGAGATCGCGGAGAAGACGGGGGCTTCTACGGCTACGATCAGCAGAGTGAATCGTTCGTTAAACTATGGCAATGACGGGTATGATATGGTATTTGAGAGGATTAACAAGGAAGAATAAGAGATTAAGATCAGGAAGAAATAAGACGGGTAAAGCCTTATTTCTTCTTTTTCTCATGTACCGGTTCAGGAAGCTCGTCTATTAATTTCTCGATCAGCAGCTTCTTCACATATACATCGAAGCTTAGTGAACAGATGAAGGAGAAGATCTGAAGATAATCCCGGTCCTCTTCATCTGCGTCAGGGAAACTCTCGACAGCCGAATTATAAGATCTGGCAACATCCTTCTGCAGCGTATCAATCCTTGACTTCTCAAGGCGGCAGATCTCTTCGTAGATGGAGGTCATATTAATCTCCTCTCCGGTATCAAAATACTTCTCCGTGACAGGATTCAAAAGTGTCTCGATATCCTTGATCGCCAGGATATTCTTGAAATAATAGATAAATATCATGACCAGAACATGTTCTTTGGAGTATTTCTTTTTGACTGGAGGAGGAAGGAGATTATTCTTGGCATAATTGTTAATCATGGTCTTGGTCAGGATCTTGTCTTCCTCGTGACGCTTGGTGGAACGAAGCTGCTCCTCCATGAAAGTGGTTACCTGATCCATGTACAGGTCTATATTCGGAATATCGCGCGGACGTACATATTCTATGCGTGAAATGCTGGACAGAATGCTGTTGAGCATGTCCTTTGTATTAATTGTCATAATATCACCCCAATGCAACTATTATATAGTTTTTAAAACTATATGACAAGGATTTTTTGAATACTATATTAAAATTTAATATTTTATGTTATAACAGATAGGAAGGAGGGAGAATATGAATGCACTGAAGAAATTATTTGCTCCGGTTGATATGACTGTGGGGACACCTTGGGAAGATATTTTGCTTTTTACGGTTCCAATGTTAATTGGGAATATTGCCCAGCAGCTTTACAACACAGTAGACAGTGTTGTGGTGGGGAATTATGTCGGTGATAATGCGCTGGCGGCGGTCGGAAGCGCAGGACCGATCTTGAATCTTCTGATCGTACTTTTTATCGGGATCAGTGTGGGAGCCAGTATTATGGTGTCCCAGTATTTTGGCGCGAGGAAACGGGAAGATCTATCTATTGCGATCGCGAACAGTATTGTGTTGACAGGAATCTCTTCTGTTATCGTTATGATCCTGGCAACGGTGGCGGCAAGGCCGCTCCTGGTTCTGCTGAAGACGCCGGACAGTATCCTTGACTGGTGCACTTCTTATTTGAGGATCTTGTTCCTGGGCATTTCGGGGCTTGCGTTCTACAACATTCTAAGTGGGATCTTAAGAGGACTTGGAGATTCCATCTCCGCACTGTGGTATCTGATCGTATCAAGTGTGCTGAACATCATCCTGGATCTGGTCTTCGTGATACGATTCGATATGGGAGTCAGCGGAGTGGCGCTGGCGACAGTGATCGCGCAGGCAATCTCAGCGGTGTTATGTCTTCTCAAGTTAATGCGGATGAAGGATTTGTTTGATTTTAAGGCGCGGTATTTTAAACTGACCAGACAGCATGGATACAATATTATACGTCTGGGGCTCCCGTCCGGCATCACCCAGGCAATCATGTCCATGGCGATGCTGGTGGTACAGTCACTAACCAACAGCTTCGGCGAACAGTTTATCGCATCGAACGTGATTGTCATGCGTGTGGACGGCTTCGCTATGCTGCCGAATTTTTCCTTTGGTACGGCTATGACGACTTATGCCGGACAGAATGTGGGTGCGCGTGCTTATGACCGTGTGACGCAGGGAGCAAGACAGGGAACATTTATGGCGATCGGATTCTCGGCATCTATCACAGCTTTGATATTGCTTTTCGGCAGGCATCTGATGGCGATTTTTACGAATACGGAGGATCTGGTGATATTGAGTATGAATATGATGCGCATCCTTGCTGTGGGCTATATCGCCATGGCGATCATCCAGAGTTTGTCCGGTGTGATGCGCGGTGCGGGAGATACGATGACGCCTATGTGGATCTCCATTGTGATGACTATATTCCTGAGGGTGCCGATTGCGTATGGACTGGTCTATCTGACGAGAAGCGCAGAATTTCCGGGCGGACGAAGGGAGAGTATCTATGTTTCGCTTTTGATCTCATGGGTACTTGGAGCGGTCATTACCGGGATATTCTATAAACGGGGGAGATGGAGAGAGAAAGCGATTTAGATTTTGTGCGTAAATCACTTGAAATCCCGTTTCCAACGAGTTATAATAAGTTACATGAATAGAGAATCTTCAGGGCAGGGTGTAATTCCCTACCGGCGGTACAGCCCGCGAGCCGCAAGGCCGATTCGGTGAGATTCCGAAGCCGACAGTATAGTCTGGATGGAAGAAGATATCGGTATGTATCCGTGTACTTACTTAGTGATTATTGCTCTGGAATGGAATCCCCGTTTCAGAGCATTTCTATATGTAAGGTATTTATTTCATACGATCAGACCCCTGGAGATGATTCTGCCAGGGGTTTTGTGATATTTGCAGATAACAGTTTTTGAATCTATAGAGAGGAGGGTACATATGACAGACCGGGATTATATGAATCGGGCGATCGAGCTTGCCAGACTGGGAACAGGAGGGACCAATCCCAATCCGCTGGTCGGCGCGGTGATCGTCAAGGACGGCCGTATCATAGGAGAAGGATACCATCGGCGTTACGGTGAACTGCATGCGGAGCGGAATGCTATCGCTTCACTCTCCGAGCCGGCAAAGGGTGCTGATATCTATGTAACTTTAGAGCCGTGCTGCCATTATGGAAAGACGCCGCCCTGTACAGAGGCGATTCTTGAAAATGGAATCAAAAGGGTAGTGATCGGTTCCAGGGACCCGAATCCCAAGGTGGCGGGAAAGGGTGCGAAGCTGCTGCGGGAAGCAGGGGTTCTGGTAGAGGAGGACTTCATGAGGGAGGAATGCGACCGGCTGAATCCCATATTCTTTCATTATATTACCCGGCGCACGCCTTATGTGATCATGAAATACGCCATGACGGCGGACGGCAAGATCGCGACGAAGACGGGCGCGTCCAAGTGGATCACCGGGGAGGCGGCGCGGATGGAGGTGCAGAAGCTTCGCAGCCGGTGTATGGGTATTATGGCAGGAATCGGAACGGTCCTGGCAGACGATCCGATGTTGAATGTCAGGATACCGGATAGAAGAAGCCCGGTGCGTATCATCTGCGACAGCAGTTTGAGGATTCCAACCGACAGCCAGATCTGCCGGACGGCGAGGGAGTACCGCACAATCATTGTCTGTGCGTTTGATCCGTCAAAGGAGCCGGAAGAAGCAGACCGGCAGAAGAGAGAGGGATTAGAGAGGCTTGGAGCGGAGGTGCTGTCGGTTTCGGACGGAAGCGGCAGAGTAGATCTTAAGAAGCTGATGGAGATCCTGGGATGTCAGGGGATAGACAGTATCCTGCTGGAGGGCGGCGGCACACTGAATGACAGCGCCTTGAGAGCCGGGATCGTGCAGGAGATCCAGGCTTTTATCGCACCGAAGATCTTCGGAGGGGATAAGGCCCGGACGCCGGTTGCCGGTGTGGGAGCAGAACTCCCGGATGGAGCGGCGAGGATTAAGCTTCAGAAGGTATCTCAGATCGGAGAAGATCTGTTGGCAGAATATAAGGTGATATAGCGGATGAAATGACGGCAGAACAAGAAAACAGGCGGGTGAGAAGATGTTTACAGGAATTATTGAAGAGATGGGGAAAGTACAGAAGATTTCCCTGACGGGGAGTTCTGGGCGTATCGAGGTTCAGGCGTATCGGGTTCTTGCGGGCACCAGGATTGGTGACAGTATCGCGGTGAATGGCGTATGCCTGACGGTGACAGCTATCAGGCCGGATGGATTCACGGCGGATATTATGGCTGAGACTTACCGCAGAAGTAATCTGGGACAGGGGAAAGCAGGGGATCTGGTGAACCTGGAGCGTGCGATGGAAGCGGGGAGAAGGTTCGGCGGGCACATTATGTCCGGGCATATAGACGGAACCGGAGTGATCCAATCCTGCCGCAGGGAAGAGAATGCCGTGTGGGTGACGATACAGACGAAACCGGAGATCTTACGGCTTATTGTGGAGAAGGGGTCTGTCGGTATCGACGGGATCAGCCTGACGGTTGCGGCGGTTGGGGATACGGATTTCCAGGTGTCGGTGATTCCACATACGGGAGAGGAGACAACGCTTCTTAAGAAGCGGCAGGGAGATCTGGTGAATCTGGAGAATGATATTGTCGGGAAATACGTTGAGAAGCTATTGAGACCGGGAAAGTCGGATGAAGCGGCGGGATCCGGGATCACCATGGATTTCTTAAGAGAATACGGGATTTAGGAGGAAGGCAGATGGAACAGCAATATCAATATAATACAATTGAGGAAGCGATCGAGGACTTAAGAGCGGGGAAGATCATTCTGGCAACGGATGATCCGGACCGTGAGAATGAAGGAGATATGATATGCGCGGCACAGTTTGCGACGCAGGCGAATATTAATTTTATGGCGAGTGTGGCAAAAGGGCTGATCTGTACGCCGATGAGCAGCAAGGTGGCGGCGAAGCTTGGATTGCCGCCTATGGTATCGGAGAATACAGACAATCATGAGACGGCATTTACCGTATCGATCGATCATGTGGATACGACGACAGGAATCTCGGCAGCGGAGAGGTCCTACACGATGATGAAATGTGTGGATGAGAGTACGAGGCCGGAGGATCTCAGAAGGCCCGGGCATGTATTCCCGCTGATCGCGAAAAGAGGCGGAGTTCTGGTGCGTAACGGACATACGGAGGCGACGGTCGATCTGATGCGTCTGGCCGGGCTTGAGGAATGCGGCGTGTGCTGTGAGATCATGGAAGACGACGGCATGATGATGCGTACTCCCGGCTTATGGAAGCTTGCTAAGGAACATGGGCTTAAATTCATCACCATCAAGGAACTGCAGGATTATTGCAGGATCCACGAGAAGCATGTGGTGAAGGAAGCTTGTGCGGATATGCCTACACAGTATGGTCATTTTCAGATACACGGTTATGTGAACGACATCACAGGCGAGCATCACGTAGCCCTGGTGAAGGGAGAAATCGGCAGCGGAGAGAATGTGCTCTGCAGGGTGCATTCCGAGTGTCTGACCGGGGACACCTTCGGTTCTCTGCGCTGTGACTGCGGTAAGCAGCTTCAGGAGGCGATGCGTCAGATCGAAGAGGAAGGCCGCGGGATTGTCCTCTACATGAGGCAGGAGGGCCGGGGGATTGGTCTGATCAATAAGTTAAAGGCGTATCAATTGCAGGAAGAAGGGATGGATACGGTGGAGGCAAACATCAGTCTTGGTTTTGCACCGGATCTCAGGGAATACTGGGTAGGCGCCCAGATTCTGTCGGATCTGGGAGTGAGATCTCTCCGCCTGTTGACGAATAATCCGGAAAAAGTATATGGTTTAAGTGATTTCGGGCTGGAGATCAGGGAACGCGTACCCATCGAGATCGCACCGCAGAAATATGATATTGTCTATATGAAGACCAAGCAGGAGAAGATGGGACATATTTTCAACAAAATAGAATTATAGGAGGAAATCGAAAGATGAGACAGATTCAGGTATTGGAAGGAAAAGTAGTAGCGCCGGAGGGGCTGAAGGTTGGGATCATAGCGTCCAGATTCAACGAGATCATTGTGAATAAGCTGTTGGGAGGCGCGGTAGACGGGCTGGTTCGTCACGGCGTGGAGGAAGAGAATATCACGGCGGCGTGGGTGCCGGGGGCATTTGAGATCCCGGTGGCGGCTTCTAAGATGGCAAAGTCTGGGAAGTATGATGCGGTCATCTGCGTGGGCGCCGTGATCAGAGGGGATACTTCGCACTATGATTATGTGTGTAATGAGGTGTCTAAGGGAATCGCACAGGTGGGTCTTGCGTCAGGTATTCCAGTATTGTTCGGGGTGGTGACGACGGAGAATATCGAGCAGGCCATCGCCCGCGCGGGAAGCAAGGCAGGCAATAAGGGATATGACTGTGCGCTGTCGGCGATCGAGATGGTTAACTTGATGAGGCAGATGTAGAAGGTTAGAGGCAGTCGGAATTACTGGAAAGAGGAGGCGGTACTATCGATGGATTGATATTGGCGGGAGGAAGAAGTACCCGGATGGGAGGGAAACATAAAGGTGATCTCCGATATCGGGATCAGACTTTTCTTGAAAGGATCATTGAAGAGTTTGAGACGTATGCGGACAGGATTCTGATCTCTTACGGAGAAGACATTCGCAAGGAATATCCGGATTGTGTCACGGTCTGTGACGAGTATCCGGGCTGCGGACCTATCGGCGGGATCCATGCAGGGCTTAAGAAGTGTGAGAGCGATTCTGTGATGGTGGCGGCGTGCGATATGCCTTTTGTGAAGATGGAGTTGTATCATTTGCTTGAGCGGGAGCTTGAAAATGCCAGGCAGAAGTCTGGGGAGAGCTATGCAGGCGCGGTTCCGGAGGCGGATGGAAGAATCCATCCCCTCGCTGCGGTCTATCGAAAAGAGATGCTTCCTTGCTTGGAAGAGCAGATTGCCAGGAAGGACTACCGTATCAGAGATGCGCTGGAACGGCAGAACATCTTGTATGTGGATGTCTCCGGGGAACAGCAGATCAAGCAGATGCTTAAGAACGTGAATACGGTGTCAGAATATGAGGAGCTGTCGAAGCAGAGGATCGTCGCTGTCTGCGGTGTGAAGAACTCCGGAAAAACGACGTTGCTTGAGCGGTTGGTCAGGGAATTGTCAGGGCGGGGAATGAAGGTGGCTGTGATCAAGCATGACGGACATGATTTTGACTGCGATATCCCCGGAACAGACAGCTGCCGTCTGGGTGAGGCGGGGGCATACGGAACGGCAGTATTCTCCGGTTCCAGGTGCTTCGTCCATAAGAAAGGAACGGGGGAGCGGGAAGAAGAGCTGATGCGCCTGTTCCCGGAGGCAGATATTATATTCCTGGAAGGGATGAAGGACAGCCGGTATCCGAAGATCGAGGTGATCCGGGAAGGGGTGTCGGTTCACCCGGTGTCGAATCCGGAAGGCAGATTTCTGATCGTGACTGACCGGGATGCGGGGGAATACCAGGAGAAGACGGCGAGATTCGAAGATATCGCCGGGATCGCCGGGGAGATTCTTGGCATCCATGCAAGTAGCCCTTGCACTTTCTGTGCAAAGACACTATAATATATCCAGATTCAGATGTACTGATACGACAAAGAATTTTGGCCGGAGGCCGGAGGAAAAAGAGAGGAAATAAAATATTGGGTATATACGATAGGTTAAATGAACAGCAGAGGGAGGCGGTGCTTCATACGGAAGGACCGCTCTTGATATTGGCAGGGGCGGGTTCCGGGAAGACCAGGGTGCTGACGCACAGGATTGCATATCTGATTGAGGAGAAGCGTGTGAATCCGTGGAATATCCTGGCGATCACATTTACCAACAAGGCGGCGGGAGAGATGCGGGAACGTGTGGACAAGCTGGTAGGCGCCGGCTCAGAGAGTGTCTGGGTGAGCACGTTTCATTCGGCATGCGTAAGGATCCTGCGCAGGCATATCGGACTGCTTGGGTATGATACGAATTTTACAATCTACGACAGTGATGACCAAAAGACGCTGATGAAGGACGTCTGCCGGCTGCTCAAGATCGATACAAAGATGTTCAAGGAGCGGATGTTCCTGGGGGCAGTGTCCCATGCGAAGGAAGAACTGATCACACCGCAGGAATTCCGGCTTGAGGCGGAAGGGGATTTTACCAGGCGGAAGATTGCCGATGTCTATGAGGAATACGAGAAGCAGTTAAGGGCGAATAATGCCCTGGATTTTGATGACCTGCTAGTGAAGACCGTACAGTTGTTCCAGACGCAGGCGGATGTATTGGATCATTATCAGGAGCGTTTCCGCTATGTCATGGTGGATGAATATCAGGATACGAATACGGTACAGTTTGAACTGGTGCGCATCCTGTCCTCCAAGTACCGGAATCTGTGCGTGGTCGGTGACGACGATCAGTCTATCTACAAATTCCGCGGGGCGAATATCAGGAATATTCTGAATTTCGAGCAGTTCTTTGAGGATGCAAGGGTGATCAAGCTTGAGCAGAACTATCGTTCTACCAGCAATATTCTGAATGCGGCGAATGCGGTGATCAGCAATAATATTGGAAGGAAAGACAAGACCCTGTGGACGGCGAACGGCGAGGGCGGCAAGATCGAATTCCGGCAGTTTGATACAGGTTATGACGAGGCAGAGTATATTGTGGATGACATCAGAAAGTGTGTCAAAGAGGAAGAATGTACATATAATGATCATGCGGTCCTGTACCGCACCAATGCCCAGTCCCGCGTGTTTGAAGAGAAGTTCGTGACGGCTAATATCCCATATAAGATCGTCGGCGGTGTGAACTTCTATGCAAGGCGGGAGATTAAGGATCTCTTGAGTTATCTGAAGACGGTAGATAACGGGAAGGACGACCTGGCGGTCCGGAGGATCGTCAATGTACCCAAGCGCGGGATCGGCCTTACGAGTATCAACCGGATCCAGGAATATGCGGCAGCCAAAGAGATCAGCTTCTATGAGGCGCTCATGGGGGCGGACCTGATTCCGGGTATCGGAAGAGGACTTTCGAAGCTTACTTCTTTTGTGGCGCTGATTGAGCATTTCAAGGCTGACGCGCGGGAGATGAGCGTGTCGGAGCTGATGAAGGAGATTATCGAAGAAACGGGATATATCGAAAGTCTTGAGTCAGAGGATGCAGAGGACACCGAGGCAAGGATAGAGAATATCGATGAGTTGATCAGTAAGATCGTCGTATTTGAGGAAATGTGCGAGGAGACGGGCACGCCGGCGACACTCGGCGGATTCCTTGAGGAGGTCGCACTGGTAGCCGATATTGACAGCCTGGATGAGAACAGTGATTATGTGGTTCTTATGACGCTTCACAGCGCAAAGGGATTGGAATTCCCCCATGTGTATCTGGCGGGCTTAGAGGATGGGCTTTTTCCTAGTTATATGACGATCACATCAGAGGATCCGGAGGATGTGGAAGAAGAACGCCGTCTCTGCTATGTGGGGATCACCAGAGCCGAGAAGAAGCTGACGCTGACCTGTGCGAGGCGGCGTATGGTCAGAGGTGAGACACAGTATAACCGGATGTCCCGCTTCCTGAATGAGATTCCGACAGAACTGGTATCTACGGGAGCCGTATTCGAGAAAGAACCGGAAGAAAGCCACAGGCAGATGCAGAAGAGAAATATTTATACACAGGCAAAGCAGGCATTCCAGACCAAGGTGTATGCCGCCGCGAAACCGGCGAAGCAGTTTGGGGCACCAAGCAGCCATAACCTGAGCTATGAGGTGGGCGACCGGGTGCGCCATGTGAAGTTCGGAGAGGGAACCGTGACAGGCATTATAGAAGGCGGCAGAGATTATGAAGTGACGGTGGATTTCGACGGGCCGGGTACGAAGAAGATGTTTGCGGCATTTGCGAAGCTTCAGAAGGTATAGCGATATTTTTCAGAAGATTTTTAATAAAATGTAGTAATCTCGGCTTGTAAGTGTTATAATAGGTACAGTATTTGAAGGCGGTCAGGAATCGGCCGTACCGGAAAAAGTATCAGGAAAGGATGTAGAAGCATGAATAAAGTAGAGGAAATTATTGCGGCAACAAGGTTGAATGACCTGATAAACAGGAAGGAAGAAGAAGATAAGAACTGCAAGACTGTTCTCTGGGTTCTTGCAATCATAGGTGCTGTCGCAGCCGTTGCAGCGATCGCTTATGCAGTATATTGTTTCTTTACACCGGATTATCTCGAAGACTTTGAAGAAGATTTCGAGGATGATTTTGATGATGATTTCTTCAATGAAGATGATCAGGTATAAGAGAATATGTCGTAGGATGTACGATAGAGTAAGCAGGTTGGAGGCCTATCAGATGAAAAAAAGGCATCTTGCCTGCTTTTTTCGTGAAGGCAGGGAAATTGGTACGGAAAGGCTGCCGGATGCAGTGTGTTGGGGACATTGCTTTGGAAGGGCAGGCATTTATACTTTGTTGGACGAAGTCCACCCGCCCCGCAAGGGGCATGTATTACGGTGTGCCCTTGGGTATATAAAAAGGGATAGAAGGAGAATAAAATGGATGAACAATGTTATGCGTTACTGATTGATGCGGATAATGTGTCGGCGAAATATATTAAACCGATTCTTACGGAGCTGTCGAAGTATGGGGTAATCACTTATAAGAGGATTTACGGGGACTGGACGAACACGCAGCACTCA
>Ga0137308_100238_pt1 | contig 101665 bp, 91 predicted proteins | sample Inofrocosms_June_FD_97181 | JGI IMG/M metagenome (GOLD analysis project Ga0137308, IMG submission 97181) | Mouse cecal microbial communities from Vienna, Austria - N-Acetylneuraminic and N-Acetylglucosamine D2O microcosms_June | ecosystem: Host-associated > Mammals > Digestive system > Large...
CCACCCAAAATCAGTCAACATTTTAGAGCTTGAGAGCCATCTATAAATACAAGATGTAGTTGTAGTAAAATATTTAGAATGAATGTAAAGATATTTTTTTATATATGAAATTTTTAGGAAGAAGTATATAAAATACACAGAGTAATAAAAGCATTTCTGAAATTATCTATGATAACATAATCTATGAAAGGTTTTGCCATCCGAATATCCACCCTCGAAAAAAGAGGGCAGAATCATTGGTGATTCCCCCTCTTCCTGTTGCTAATCATACCTTATCTAAAAGGATTGAGCAGAACAGGAAAAAATAGCTTTAGATAAAAGGCAGGTTAAATTTACTCATCATTTCCTGATCTTACTCCATTAAAGGTTTGTAACACCGAAAGCGCTTCCATGATGGCAAGATCAGAAATCCCTTCTACAGAGATTCCCGTTCCAGGATCAAACAATTCTTGTCCTGCGTCAGCTTTGTCATCATAAGATTTGAGTTCAGCTGTATACCACGCCAGGATTTCTTCCCGCAAACAATCCGCCAGATCAAGTAATTCCCGCAAATTTAGGATTTTTTGCTGGATATATTCGGGGATAGCTGGCTCATCTAATTTTAATCGAATTGAATACCTCCTGTTTCCTAATGAAATGTAACAAATGATGTAACATTTATCAATGATTTTCTGTATCTTCCGACTGTAAATACTTATATATAGTACTAAGCAAAACCACTGGTATTACGAGTTTAATGATTCCATAAGCTTTTTGACTTTCTTTGAATCATACAGCTTTCTGAGGTTATTATCCGTAGTCGGTATGGAATAGGAGTTATGTATGATCCTGTCCATAATTGAATCAGCCTGGGTTCCTCCACCAAGTCGTTCATGCCAATCGCATACTTCATATTGCCCGACAAAAATGGTTGGATTGTTTCCACAGCGTTGTTCTACTAACTCGTATATGAATTTCGACTCCTTCTCATTAATCTTGTAGTTTAACCATTCATCTATGATCAACACTTTATAGTTTCCCAGCTTTTTCCGGTATCGTACTTGTTCCCTGAGGTTATCCTTATGGGCCTGAAAATGTCCCAGCATATCCGGCATTCGTACATAACATGTCCGGAGAGTCTGTTTACATGCCTCTACACCCAGGACACATGCAAGATATGTTTTTCCAGCACCGGCCGGACCCGTTATAATCAGGTTCGTTGCAGCCCCTACAAATCCCATCGTTGCAAGATTGGTGATCTTCTCTCTGCTGATATCACGGGCATCACAATCCAAAGTTTCAAGACTTGCGTTTGGGTATTTTAAATCAGCATTCTTTGTCAGTCTGGCGATCAATCTGTTCTGCCGTTCTGTTATTAAAGCCGAGAGCATGTGCTCCAGCCTTTCGTTATAGGTCAGGTCAACAAAAGATACTTCTTTTTCCTGAGCTTCAATTACAGCGACTAAATCACTGAGTTCTAATACTGATAATTGTTTTTTGATTTCTGTGTTCATAAATTTTTACCATCCTTCTTATAATAATCCGCGCCTCTGATCATTCCCTGCTTCTGGTCCTTGAGCGTTTTATCAGCAGGCTCATTTTTCCTATTTTTTATAATTTTTTTTACATAAGGTACTTATTCAGTTTTGCGTACAATGGAATTTCCATTTTTTTCCATTGATAGCATAAGTATGCCCATAAAAAGAACGCTTTAATCCGCAAAAGCAAAAACAGCAGGATATCCTCCCGCCGTTCTTTTTATCTATGTATATTTTTTCTTCTCCTTCGGTTTCCAGTACACCCGTACCACTTCGCCGCAGTGCGGGCATTTCAGCTCTACTATGATCCTGAACCGCGTTATGCCGATATCAAAAATCCGTCTCCCGCACTTATGGTTCGGGCATTTAATTTTCTGGATACCTACCACCTCCTCTCCAAAAATGCGGAGGCGCATATTGGTATCCCCCAATAAACGCCCCCTCATGCCACACTGCCATTATTTATCATTTGCAGCAATACACCCATAATGTGCCAGCATCTCTTCCACTTCTTTGCTATCCGGCATTACCCTCAAAGCTCCTTTTCGTGTTGTAATCAAAGAGGCGGCTGAATTATCTTTCGTCAAATTACAAATCCCATGTTCGCAAATATAATGCAACACGCAGCCACAAAATGTATCGCCTGCCCCGGTGGTCTCAATGGTATCTTTCTGCAAAAAAGGGGCGGCCTCCACCATCATATTGTTGTAATACGCCCGGCTCCCCTGCTTTCCCATAGAAACCAGCACCAACGGAATATGATACCTTTCATTAATCCACTCTTCCCCCTTTGAATAATCCTCTTCCCCCGTCAGCCATTGAATTTCATTATCAGAAATCTTTAATATCTGGCAATGGGCAAGGCCATAAAGCACTGCCTCTTTCGCATCGTCTAAACTTTTCCAGAGAGGAGGGCGCAGATTAGGGTCAAAAGAAATCAAAGTGCCTGCTTTCTCGGCAATACAAACTGCCTCCTTTGTTGCTTCCCGAACCCCGTCATGAGTCATGGAAAGAGTCCCGAAATGAAAAATTGTTGAATCCTGTATCACCTTTTCAGGTACATCTTCCTTCGTCAGCATCATATCCGCCCCCGGATTCCGGTAAAAAGAAAAATCTCTGTCTCCATCCTCGGCAGTATGTACAAATGCCAGCGTAGTATGTATTTGGTCATCCATGCATAAAAATGACGAATCAATTCCGACTTCTTCGATACCAGCTTTAAGCTGTGCCCCAAAAAAATCATTGCCGACTTTTCCCACAAAAGCTGTCTTATGGCCCAGCTTCGCCAACATTGCCAATACATTGCAAGGAGCGCCTCCGGGATTTGCCTCAAACAAAGGATTCCCCTGGGGGCTTTTCCCATTTTCTGTAAAATCAATCAATAATTCCTCTATAGCAGTTACATCATACCTTTTCATTTTAGACCTGTCTCCTTACTCCAAACCATATTTACAATGTCCATATTTGCCGCACTATCAGCAAAAAATGAAATTTCCTCATCTGTCTGGTCTGTATAAAATTCACCCACACGCCTTGATTCCATATGTCTCAATATCTGTCACCGTTACCTTACCTCCGCAGGCATACATCCTTATCCCATTCTGCTCATTGCCCGCAAAGATATTATTCGAGTGATTATTCCGATAATCATCTGTAAATATCTCAAGCGAACTTTGGTCGGAGAATATATGCACGTCCAGTTCCTTCTTTCCTGCCAGATACATTACACTATGGGATATCCCCACACTCCAGCCATCGCTGTTGTTCCGGTCTACAGATAACTCTGCGCGCCCGAAGTCAAAAGTACAAACCGTCTTCTTTCCTTCCCCACACCGCAGGTTAAGGAGCAGCTTATCCGCGTCTGTTTTTTCAAGATTGATTCTGAACTTCAACTCAAAGGAAACCCCGTCTCCTGCCTGAATCTCCGCTTCTTCTTCACCTATGACCAGTTTATCCTGACTGCTGCTATCGGTCCGAATGGATTCCAGTTCCTTGACTGGCACAAACTTAAGCGTTCCGTTGTCTGCCATCTGTACTTCTCTTACGATATTAAAGGAACCGCACCATCCTTCCTTATACATCGGCCCCCAGTCTTTCCAGAACGGCATCCAGTCCCAGCAGTTTGCCCATCCTACAATAAGCCTCCGGCCGTCCGGCGCTACAAAGGACTGTGGGGCATAGTAATCATGGCCCCAGTCGATCTCCCCGCTTACCTGATAGAAAAATTTGCCCGTCTCATAGTCAAAATCACCCACCATATATACTACGGTACGTTCTCCCGCCCCCATCGGCGACACCATCAGCACATACTTGTCTCCTATCTGGTAGAAATCCGGACACTCCCACATATACCCCCACTCGCCCCGGCTCTCCGCCAGGACATTGAAAAATGTCCAATGGATCATATCATCAGACCGGTACAGAAGTGCCTGCGCTTTGTGATCCCTGCTGGCACCGCAGACCATATAGTAAGTATCCCCATGCTTCCACACCTTCGGGTCACGGAACAGATGGGCTGGTACTCCTTCCGGCGGCGTCAGCACAGGATTCCCCTCATATTTCTCAAAATGTATCCCGTCCTCGCTGTAAGCGATACACTGGGTCTGTTCAAATCCTTTTCCATCATTCTTAACGCCTGTGTACATCAAAAACAGCCTGCCGTCATGTTCAATGGCGCTTCCCGAAAAGCAGCCGCCCCGCATATGGTCATCGTAAGATTCGCTCGGCGCAAGGGCAAGCGGAAGGTACTCCCAGTGGAGCATATCGTCACTCACCGCGTGCCCCCAGTGCATATAATCCCAATGTCCGTAATAAGGATTGTACTGATAAAAAAAGTGGTACTTTCCCTTATAATAGATCAACCCGTTCGGGTCATTGATCCATCCGGTCTCACCCATAAAATGATATCTCTGGCGCATCTTCCCTTTTTTTACTGTTTCCCGGTTCTCGTCAATTGCCCGTTGGGCTCTCTCAATGTTATGTAGCATTATTTCCTTTGACATATAACACCTCCGAATTGTCTATTTATATACTAACCGCCATGATTCCGCTTTGCGGAATCTCAAATTGATACAGAGAAACTTAGTATAAAATCGGTGTACCCCTAAACGCATTCACCTGTTCGTTGAGAATAACCTGATCATTTGTTCCGGAATCAAGAACCGTGTTTTTCACAGATTCTTTTTCTATCATGACTGCCGTTACATCGAGTAATCTTCCGCTGCCTGTATCTGTCAAGGCGTTCACCTGTGCCGAGTAACAGGAATCAGATGCCTTTGTATGTACATCTTCCTTCTGGACTGTTGCAACAATATGATTGCTTGCAATATAATTCCCCTGACCGGAAACAATATGTATGATCACAGGACGGACGCCTGACGGCTTAATGGAATCTGCGGATATTGTCTCTGAGATATGATTGGCAATGACTGAATTGTAATTCCCACTTATATGTAGAAGCCCATACAGATCATCTAAACCATTATCATATCCAAGTAACGGTGTCCACGGCTCATTGTCCCTCAGAAAGTGATTCGAGGAAACCAGATTTTCCAAGCACTTTCCTTCCAATACAAGCATGCCCGGATAGAATGAATGAAATCTGTTGCCCGTAATGACCGATTTTGACACATTTTCAAAATGAACACTGCTTCTGCCCCGTGGGAAAATATTATTCGAATTAACCAGAAGCCCGCCGAAATTCTGCGCAAAAACAGAATATCCTTTATAGCCTGCCCCCATCAGATTGTCCGTGATCTTAGATGCCTGCCCCCATCCTCGCAGTTCGATACAATTTCCGCATTCTGCTATAAAATTATCATGGATCGACAGTGCATCCGCATGATAAATCGTGATTCCATGCTCCAGATAAACAAATCCCATCCCCGTAATCCGGAACGAATCTTGCGCATCGGCAATATAAATACCTGTTTTACCGTTTGTATAGGTGTTCTCCGGATTCTCTATCCCGGAACCGTCATCCACAAAATGCAGACCGTCAATGCAAAAGTTTTCAAACTCTACAGAACTGATTCTAGGATTGCCGCTCCGTGCAATATAAAATGCCGCCCCGGAGGCTTCCTCTTCCGAGTCAGGAATCAAATCTACAAGAATATGGCTCCCTCCGGGCCACACCTCATGCAGGTTGCTCCATTCGCTCTCTGGAAGATTATACCGAATACTGGAAGATACAAAACCATGACCGGAGCCCATGATCTTCAAATAGCTTATATCGATTACAACCTGCGTACGAAGATGGTAATCCCCGGTTGGAATATAGATAACCGCACCCGGTTTTCCTCCATCCCCCCTGTCTGCATCCGTCTGTCTTTGCTTTATATCTGCCAGAATGCTGTTGATAACCTCTCCGATATCCGAATATGGATCACCAGCCTTCCATTTTGTTACATCATAATAATTACTGTTAGCCATTCACAAATCCTCCCTTATCCTTTTACGGCTCCTGCCGTCATACCCTGGACAATATATTTTTGCGCCATGAGAGAAATCACCATGACCGGAAAACTGAACAAAAACGCGCCCGCACACATCGGTCCTAAATCTAAATTATATGCTGACAGGAATCCCGCTAATCCAACCGTAAATGTTTTCGCACTCGTGCTGGTCAACAACAATGCAACAAGGAAATCATTCCATGCAAGGAACAATGTAAATATAAACGCCGTTGCCAATCCCGGCTTACAGATAGGCAGGATAACCTTCCTGAATGTCTGCAGGCTGTTTGCCCCGTCTATAAATGCCGCCTCATCAAGCGTTGTCGGGACACCCTCATAAAAACTCAGCATCGTCCACATGACAAAGGGCATATTAATGGCCGCATATACTATAATCAAAGCAATCTTTGTATCATATAAGCCAAGATTACAGATCAACTCATAAATCGGAACCACAATGCTTGATGTAGGAATCATTTTCAAGCACAAGACAAGCACTACCAGCGCAACGGATAATTTCGCACCTGACCGCTGAATCGCATATGCCGCAAGCGCTCCTAGAATCAATGCAATAATTGTACTGGCTAAAGCAACACTCAGACTATTCAACAGATATTTCAATGCATCCATTCTCTCAAACATTCCCGTAAAGTTTTCAATCGAAAACACTTTTGGGAAGAATCTGGGCGGAACCGCAATTACCTCCGCCCCCGGCTTAAATGCACAGCAGACCACATAAATATAGGGAACAAGCCAGAACACTGTAAGGATCACCGATAAACCTATCCCCAGTCTTTTTCCAATTTCACCTTTTATTTTCATTCTTACCGCCTCCTTACCCACACCAATTAACGGTTCTTTTTCTTAGGATTCCATAAACTCTGCATAAATACCAATGTGAAAACCACTAATACCGCGATAAATACTACTGCCATTGCACTTGCGTAACCAGTCTCATTATATCGGGTCAACGTTTTGTAGATAATGATACTGATCGTCTCTGAAGAACTATTAGGTCCGCCTTCCGTCATGGCCCAAATAATATCAAACGTTCTGGCTGCATCAATAATTCTCACCGATAACGCTGTCAGCAGGATGGGTTTGATCACCGGAAGCTTAATCATAAATATCTGCTGAAGCAAACCTGCCCCATCCATTTTCGCCGCTTCCAGCATACTGGAATCCAACCCCTGTAATCCGGCCAATATCATCAGCATCATAAACGGGGTCGTAAGCCAGATATCTGCAATACAACACGCAAGCAGCGCCCATTTCTCATCCGCAAGCCAGAGAATATCACTGCTGCCTGATAATATGCCACCCCGCGCCAACAGTTCATTGATAATGCCAAAACTGGAGCTCATCATCAGTTTCCATGTAAGTCCTGCCACCAATGGCGCAATCATGAGGGGTGCCATCATAAATGACCGGACAACCTTACTCCCCTTATAATTCAATTCAAAAAATAAAGCAAACAATGCCCCAAATATAGTCTCCGCACCTACCGCTATCACAATATAAACCAATGTATTTCTCAATTGCTTTAAAAATCCGCCTGCCGTAAATGCACGGATATAATTGTCAAACCCGATAAATGTCTTATCGCCCATAATTCCTATTTTAAAGAAACTGTCGGCCACCATCGTAATGATCGGATATATAAGAAAAGCTCCCATAAACACTGCGCCTGGCAGGAAAAACAATAATAAGGTTTTTCTTGAAATTAATCTCACTCCTACTTACCCCCTCTGCTCTCTTCTTTTTGGTATAGCTGCATCAAATCACTTCCCAATCCTTTCGATTTCGAGTTTTGCTTTTTCCAGTGTCTCTTCCACATCAGCCCCGCCCAGGCAGGACTCCACAACTCCAATCAAAACTTCTTCAATCTGTGCCCACGTAGTTACCATAGGCCTCGGCTGTGACTGCGAAGCTTTTAGCGTCTCAAGTACTGCCGTTGTATGTTCATTGCCTTCTCCTTTTCCGGCTTCTTCATATACAGATGTTCTTCCTGCAATCTTTAATGTAAGACTCATATAATCTGCATTGTGCCCATACATAAATTCTACATATCTCTTAGCCATTTCTTTATTTTCAGAGCTCTTCATCACGCACTCATACCATGGACCTGTCGTTGCTCCAACCCCTGCGTTCCCTCCAATCATAGGCGCACAGCCCACCTTATCGGCACCGAGGGCTTCTACCGCCGCTGGGTACTGATGGCTCCAGTTTAACTGCATTGCAATTTTTTCATTGGTAAAAAGTTCCTGTGACTCTGTAGATGCCGTTGAAAGGGAATCTGCCGGGGTATATTCTGCGCTGGCATTTTCTATCATAAAATCCAACGCATCTATGTAGGCCTGATCTGTAATATTTACATTGCCTTCCCCATCAAACACAAGTCCGTCCACACCGGCCTGGCATGCAAAATCAAGAAACGAACAGACCGCATCCGAACCGCTGCCGAACACTGTTGTCCCATACATATCATCCGTCTTCAGTTCTTTGGCAAGAGCTTGGTATTCTTCCCAGTTTTGGGGCACTTTGTCCTCTGGAATAATATCCTTTCTATAAATCAGTATCTTCGAATTAACCCACATCGGATACCCAAGAAGATTTCCATCAATTGTTCCACTGTCCTGTAAGGTAGGAAGGAAATCGCTAGTATCCGCATCGTTGACCGGCTCAATCGCACCGGCAAACGCCGCCAGCCATACAACATCCATACATGCCACGTCATGTGCCGCCTGTTTTGCCTTGATTTCCGTTGACAGCTTATCGTACATGCCGGAATAAGCTACTGCATCAACAATCACCTTACAGCCTGTTTCCGCTTCAAAGGCATCTGCCGTTTCCTTTGCCAATGCTTCGGCTGGGGAACCGCTTTCTACCAGCACCGTAATGCTGTTCTCGGCGCTTTCCCCTCTTTTGCCTGCACCCGCTCCGCATCCGGCCATCATCATACTTGTCATTGCAATGGCAAGCACAAGGCTTACAATCCTCTTTTTCATTTTGCTGATCCTCCTGTTTCCGTGTTTTTCATTTTCATATACTTTCCTTTCTTTATGGTGTCTCCAGTATATGATGTGAAATTGTGTATGTCAAACGTTTTCATAATATTTTTTCATAATTAGTCATTATTAACAAAATAGTCACGCTAAATTTGTTACTTTTTTCAAAATACAATCCAAAATTCGCGCATATCGCCTTTACTATTGAAATTGGCATGAAAATATTTTCATTTCTGATATTTATTTTTCTTTCATTTCTGAAAGTATTATGTTATAATCACGCATATAACAATGCGTCACGAAGCGAGGAATTTCCATGAACAAAGTCAAAATCACAGATATCGCAGAGCGAAGCGGTGTTTCTCTCACCACCGTATCACGTTTCTTCAATCACCCTGAATTGTTGTCTCAGGAAACACAAGATAAGATCAATGCAGCAATCAAGGAATTAAATTATCGCCAAGACAATCTGGCACGTATCTTAGTGACCGGGAAATCGAATCTTGTAGGCGCTATTTTTCCTCACCTGCATTTAAGTTTTTATACCGAGTTGCTCAATCAACTAATCAAATACGGGAAGGAAAAAGGGTATAATCTGATTATCTATACCTCCAATCATTCAAAAGAAGAAGAATTGCAATTGATCCAGAACCTGATCTCCTACCGTATCAAAGGGTTGATTTTGTTAAGCCACCTTTTGACTGCCCAAGATATCGAACGGCTCCCTGTTCCAGTTATCTCTATTGAACGCGCCGGCGGAAATTTCAAGCAAATCAATAGCGATAACTTTACCGGTGGAAAACTGGCTGCAGATCTTCTGATACGCAACAGATGTGAAGTCTTTATTCATATCAATAATGATTTTCAGGAAGACTGGCCTTCTTTTAAAAGAATTTTGGGATTTGAATATAAAGTGAGTAATTTATGTTATGAACGTTTTGTTGTAAATGATTTTACAGATACGTATATGCCTAAGGCGATAGAATCCATGAACAATCTAATCCGGCATATTATGGCAAAATACCATGGGAAGAAACTAGGTGTTTTCTGTTCCAATGACGATATCGCAAGTCTTTTTGAAAAGCAGTGCATTAAAATGGGGATTGACATTCCAAATACCATTGAATTAATCGGATATGACAATTCCCCTGTATCAAATTATGCCATCCGCCCAATCACGTCCATCGACCAGAATATATCTCTTATGGCACAGATTGCGATCCAGTCACTTGAGAACTATATTCCTCACGAAAGCATGGTGCCGGCAACTTTAATTGAAAAAGAAACAACAAGTCGTTCCGAACTTATCCCAAGAGATATGCAATAAACCATCCCCACAGCATACCAGATAACACCATTATAATAAAACCTATCATACACAGGGAGGAAAAGTATGTTCACTTTTGAAGATTTCAAATCGTTAGCTGGAATTACGGACAGTGACGAACTCATGTCCGCCGTTGCACAGGTTCCCGAAGAGGATTTACGGACAGCCCTCTTTTTTACGCTCCTTGCATGCGGCAAAAACATAGAAATAAATAATGAATTATGGAGACGGGAGCATGAGCGCGCAAATAGGGCGGAAGCAATGCTCAAATCTAAATTCCCCGGCGGCTGACCGGAACAGCGACTTCTGTTTATATGTTCTATTTTTATCATTTTCACATCAAAAACAAGGGGTTTTGCGTGAAAGTATAGTTTTGCCTGTTAGTATCCGAGTTTCCGTGATAATAACCGACTTTTGCCTACGAGTATACACTATCAGGCAAAACAACCCCAGAACAAAAGTTCGCACACTCGCTAATGTAAAAATGCCCTTAAAAGCACACGGAAATAATGTAACTTTGGAATCTATGTAGTGCCGAAAATGGCGGATTTACGGGCTTTATCGGCTTTCCGTGTCCGTATCTGCCGGGGAAGGAGACACCTTTGGATGATAACATTATTACTCCAATTCATCCCACCCCTCTTTACAAAAATACCAGAAAATTGTATTTAGGACATCTGTATATAAGAAAAATAATTTTGCCACTAACATACTATTTATATCCCTTTTCCTCATACCAATCCAATGAGCAAGACTATTTCGATAATTCATTCCTATTTTCTTATCTCCCACCGTGCAAAAGAAGTCAAAGAAAGCATCTGAACATTCCAATCCTGCAATCCCTTTATATAATTGACTATTTCTTTTACTGGTAACTCATGAGTAAAACTTTGTCCATGTTTCTTGATATCTTCTTCTAACTTTGCTTCGATATCAGTCTCATAACTGCGAAAAGTATTTGCCTTTGGATGCTTAATCATCATCATAAACTGCCAGACACACAAAAGTTCTGATTTTATCGAGTTCCTAAAGATCCTTGATGCCAAATACCCGGAAGGTGATACGATCCGGTTGATACTGGACAATCACTCAGCCCATACATCAAAAGAAACACAGCGGTTTCTTGCAACATTACCAGAAGGCCGTTTTGTATTTGTATTTACTCCGACGCACGCCTCCTGGCTGAACATGATTGAAAGTTTCTTTAGCAAAATGACAAAGCAAATGTTAAAGGGTATCCGTGTCAATTCCAAGGAGGAACTATCGGAACGAATATACTGTTACTTTGATGAGATCAATGCTGATCCGATTGTCTATCATTGGACATATAAAATGGATGAAATTGATACTGATGAAGCGGCAGCTATTTAAACTATCAACAACTTAATATTTGCTATACTAGTAAAGCATTGCATTAATTTCAAAGTAATAGGTGACTGAATTTTGTGTCAGCGCAAGGCGGAGGAAGGAGGCAATGCGGTGGCATTGTTGACTGACAACAACGAAGCGATGGCGCAAAAGGCAGATGCGTATTACTCGAAGATTAATGCAGTGCTGTACTAGCCATATAACGCAATGATTTTTCATATGCAAGGCGGAGGAATGAGGCGTAGTGGGCGCTACGCCTCATTCCTCCGCCTTGCATATGAAAAATCATTCTGCGTTATATGGCTAGGAACTTATTTTTCGGTGTACTAGACACAGGCCGCTATGCCGCCGGTTCGCAGACGTACATCTGAAGCATCTTTTAGAATTTTACCCCCATCTTTATACTCTCCTGCGGATACTCCATAATATAATGTATATATGCACTGTCGCATTCTGAATAATCTGTTCCAGATAAGAATTCATATTCACCACTCCGCTTAATTAAGTTGGATTATCCTGGCCATACCTTCCTGCGGCAATACAACTTCCAACACGCCTTCTTCTGAATCCCAGCTTAACTTGCATCTCTCATCATCAGCAGGAAACGCCACCTTCACATCCACCTCTTCCCCTCTCCAATATACAAGCGGGAGGCGGCACGCCTCGCCTTCCTTCAATCTCCATACAGCCAGATATCCCTTCTCCCCGGTCTTAAGTCCCAGACACATCCAGTCGTCCCCATCCTTCGCAAGACCCAGCGGCCAGAACGGCAGCGCTTCCTTGATATCTTCCCTGATTCGCTTATAATAACCAAGCTCTTCCTTCACAATCTCCCTCTTATCTGCTGCCAGCACTCCCATGTGCCCGCTCTGGTGGATTCTCAGAAGACAGGAATTCACACAGTTGAAGATTGTCTGCTCTCTGGTCGAATCACTCAGCGGATAAGACCAGATCGCCGCCTGCTCCGGCGCAAGCGCAGACGGTGCATTCGCCGCTATGGAAGCGTATTTCAGATAATCAGTCTGATCACTGGTAGACTGAATACTATATCTGGAAAGCATGGCATAATCCATCCTCATTCCTCCGCTGCTGCAGTTCTCAATGACAAGGTCTGGATAATCAGTAAAAATCCCGTCCAGCCATCTCAGATAAGCCCTGTTGTGTTCAAGTAGTCCGTCACCAGGGCTGTCAGAATGATATTCCGTACCAATTCCCGCATTAATATTATAATCAATTTTAAAATATCCTATCCCATACTCACGAATCAGCCTGTCCACAACTCCTCTTGTGTATTCCCTCACTTCCTCATTCCTGAAATCCAACTGATAACGGTCCCTGTCTAATGCCGCCTTACCGTGTCTCTGGAAGAACCAGCCCGAATCCGCCTTACCGGCCAGATCACACTGCGTTCCCAAAACCTCTATCTCCAGCCAGATTCCCGGCGTCATACCCTTTGCTTTTATATAATCTGTCACCTCGCTAAGCCCATTGGGGAATCTGATATCAGAAGGCTGCCATTCTCCTACTTTGTACCACCAATTCTCATCCGTATACCATCCGGCATCTATACAGTAATATTCACATCCAACCGCAGCCGCGGCATCTATGATCGGCAGTTCCTTCTTGGTCGTTGGATCCGCCCACAGACAATTCATATAATCATTGAAAATAATCGGAAGCTTCTCATTATCCTGATTCTTTCTGCGGATCCGGCGCCGGTACTCAGTCAGAGCCGTAAATGTTTCATCAACACCTCCCTCCACGCATCCTACTGCGGCAGGAACCGTCTCGAATTCCTCGCCCGGTTTCAGAGATTTCCACCAATGATGGTTGATCTCATCCGGGCCATTGATTACAAGCGCAAGCTGCCCCGCTCTCTCCTGAAGTTCCCAGTTCCATGCCCCGTTATGCTCGATCTGCCAGAACTGCATGATGCCTCTGCTCGAATTACGCAGGCACGCCAAGGGCAGATACTCCCCGGATGACCAGGAACCAATATTGCGGATCTGTATCCTCTTAGATGAAATTCCGCTGTCTGATATGATATGATACCCAAGCTGGTTAACCGGCATCTCTTTCCACTGTATCTCCTCCTGCCAGGAATTATGCGGAATCAGAAGACTTATATCCTCTTGTTCTTCGGATCCCAATCCCGCCTGAACATAGGAAGATACCGCTTCAAGACCGATCTCTTCGCTTCCTTCATTCTTCAAAAACAGACGGCAGCACATCACAGGAATTCCGGTATAAAATTGATAAACCATTCTGCCGGACAGCCCCGTAACCTCATCCTTTGTATAGATCTCCACCACTCTGCCTGCCTCATTTACCTGATCCGTATAGCTTACATACTTCATTCGGTTGCCTGGCAGCGTTCCGCTGTGCCCCAGACCGAAGTGTTCCAGACGGCTCTCGCCTGTAGTCTGGACTTCAAGCATAGTGTATAAGAATTTTTGATCCTCCTTTGGCTCCTGGCTCATCGGCTGCGCTCCCATATGCAGAAGCCAAACCGGCTGATCTGCTTCCATTTCAAATACAAGATATAATCCATTTTCTTCAATCTGTAATCTCATCTTATAATATTCTCACTCCTTTTACCTGAATCGTAACCATTCAGCCGAAACCGTTCCGGCTCTATATATATTTCACCTGCCCTTACAATGTCTTCTAACTGCTCCGTATTCCTCGCTCCGGTTACAGGAAACACCTGGAACGGACTGCTGATCAAATACGCAGCCGACAAAGTCTGCAGGCTGTATCCAGTCTCCTCCTTAAGATTTAACAAGAATTCATATTTTCTCAGATTCTCTTCATTCAGATAAGCCTCACGAAGAGAAAGAGCGATATTCTCAATATTTCCCCTGGAAATAATCCGGCCGTCCTTTACTTCAACACATGCTTTATTCAACTTTTCAAAAAACCCCATAGCAGTGGAAGAAAACGGTACGGACGGAATCTGAGCCGCACAGTGCCACCGATATTCTTCTTCTGTTAATTCCACCAATGTAGGATCAGGGTTGGTATTTTTCCCAGGATTGACCGACGCCATACTCCATTGATTTGAAACCGCATAAGGACCCGGCAGGCCTTTTGAGCGCATGTAAGTTTCCGCCTTCTCTAACCTTTCGGTACGATAATTGGAAAGCCCGTAATAACGTATCTTTCCCTCCTCTCTAAGCCTTTCCAGAATATCCATGATCTCTTCTGCTGATTTCGTCTCGTCATCCCGATGAAGCCAATAGAAGTCAATGACGTCAAGCCCCATAGTCAAAAGGCTTTCCTCCAGATCCTTCCTGATCTCCGTCTCGTTTACTCTCGGAATCCTGTCCGGGGTATCAAACAGATAGTGGCCGCCCTTGGTGGCAATCACCACATCCTTATATGCTCCCCTTGTTCTTAACCATTCTCCTAAGATCTTCTCGCTGCAGTTTGCAAGTCCTGGAATCCACCGGCAGTAGATATTGGCTGTATCAATAAAATTCCCTCCCCGGCGCACATACTCATCCAGAATCTCAAAAGACTCTTCCTTACTGAGTTTTTCACCAAAAGAAGCCGTCCCAAGGCAAATATTACTTAATTGCAGATCCGTATCCTTCAATATTCTGTATTGCATATCCTGCCTCCTCATAAATATTAACATGATATAATACTAACATATTTTCCCTGTTTCTCCCATGGCAAATACTCTTATTGCGCATTTTGCATCTTCTTTCATCGCATTCATTCCCCATCTTGAAATGTCATGGAACAATACCGGTCTCCGCCTCAACAGATGCCCCCGTCCGCTGCGCCATATATACTGCCTGCTGTGTATTTTGCACACTTTCTTCATATGGCAATGCGGATCCGTCATACATAACAGAAGTGAATCCCATCTCCAGCGCCTTTCCAATATAATCCAATGTCTCCCCATGGTCCAGATGCACGCATACCGGAATATTTGCCTTACACTCTTCTGCGGCATTTACTACAGCCATATGTAACTAACATCTTCCTATTCCTTCTCCGTTATCATTCTTACCTGTACTCCATACGATACCTCTTCATCCGGTCTGAGATATGTAAGCCTTCCTTCCCGGCGCACCTGATCCCGGCCGTCCGGGTAACAGTTTCCCGGCTCTAATCCCAACACATAATCCCTGTTGCCCATCATCTTCCACTGCATAAAACACAGAACTCTCCCATTTCGCCAGATTCCGAATAAACCAGGCCGCCTCCGGTAAAGGAAAATACATATGTCAGATACCGCCCGGGAACAACATACGGAACAATGGCATAATTCCCCTGATACATCTCCTGCCCCTTAGGGATTCCTTCATAGACAGGCGTATCAGAAAAGATCGGCTTCTCCGATTATAACTATTTTTGCAGAGTGTTTAAGAAGGAAACAGGAATCTCTGCCAAAAAATATCGATATGAAAATACATATAGAAATTATAAATAAATCACTTCATTTATTGAATCTATCAATTTGATGGTTCCAGCGCATATTGGTATAATATTCAGGAGAAACTTAATTATATGCAGGCGCATAAATTGCGAGCAATCCTGTGTATCAAAAATGTCATTGAATGAGGAGGAAACTTATGAAGAAGAGACTAATCAGTACATTACTTATCTTATCCATGACGGCAGCCATGGCAGCCGGATGCAGCGGCAAAGAATCATCAAGTGATTCAAACACAGGAGGAACCGGGGGCGCTTCCTCTGATACAACAGCCTCAGATGATGGTGCGGACGGAGAAGGCGGCAGCATCACCTTCATGGCTCCGGACTGGGCGATCCCAACAGACGACCAGCTCAAGGCATTCACCGATGAGACCGGTATCGAGGTTACGGTCAATGAAGTCGGATGGGACGATATCCGCGACAAGATGGTCACAGCAGCGGCCGGCGGACAGGCTGTTGCCGACGTTGTAGAAGTGGACTGGTCCTGGGTCGGCGAGTTCTATGCGGCAGACTGGTTGGAACCGCTGGACGTATCGGATGAAGTGAAGGCAGACATGCCTACCCTGGAGACATTTACCAAGGACGGTAATGTACTTGCAATTCCTTACGCTAACGACTACCGTCTGTCTTATTATAACACGAAGCAGTATGAAGACGCCGAGATCAAAGAAGAGCCTCAGACCTGGGATGAGGTATATGCGAACTGCAAGACATTGAAAGAGAAGGGCGTCTGCGATTATCCTTTCGCACTGCCTTTGAATGCAGAGGAGAAGACCTCGACTTACCTGATGTGGCTTGCTTATACTATGAACGGAATCGTATTTAACGACGACGGAACTCTGAACAAAGACTCTGTCCTTGCAGCGCTGAAATACGAAGAACAGCTTATCAAGGACGAGCTGGTGGATCCTGCAGACAAGACCTCTTCCGGTATGGACGCCTATAAGCGTATCTTATCCGGATCCGCGAATTTCCTGACCGGACCGACCTCTTTCGTATCTAAGAGCACCAACGAAGAGGACTGCAGCGTAATCGGTCAGATCACACCGATCCTGGTTCCCGGCAAGGATGCCAAAGCAACCGTTACTATGGCGCTGCCGGAGGCACTTGGCGTGACCAAGTTCTCCGAGAACAAGGATGCAGCGAAGAAATTCATCGAATGGTACACATCCGCCGAGATGCAGGAAGCATTGAATGAGACGAATACTGCTATACCTACGCTGAATTCCGTATTGAAGAAACTGATCGACGACGGCAAGATCCAGAACGCAGGCGCCATGATGGAGCAGGCAGAACTGATCGCTTCCCCGTTCCCGGGCGGAGTTCCGTCCTATTATGCGGAGATGAGCAACGCAATGTACAACGCGATCAACAAGATGGCGTTAGGCGAGATGACTGCCGATGAGGCTTATGCAGAGATGGAAGCCAAAGTAGCCGAACTGGCAGCCGAATAATGATTAAAAGGAAATAACGAATGAGAAAAAAGATATTACCTTATCTCTTACTGTCACCCATGATCCTGATCATGGGTGTATTAGTATTTTATCCTATTATAGCAACATTTTCATACAGCTTAAAGAAATGGAAGCTGACCGCCCCAAACGATATCCATATGGTTGGGCTTCGCAACTATGCCGCAATCTTAAAATCCGATTCCTTCTGGTACAGTTTTCAGAATACCCTCTTCATCCTTGCAGTCGTAGTCCTTCTGACAACCGTACTTGGATTCCTTACGTCCATTTTCCTGAATATTGATGTGAAATGGTCCGGAATCCTGCTGGCTGTCGCCATGCTGCCCTGGGCGCTGCCCCCTTATGTCAACGGAATCCTGTGGAAATTCGTATTCTCCTCAGGATACGGTTTCATGAACAAAGCAGTCATCGGTCTTGGCCTTGCTGGCAAACCGATCGAATGGCTCAGTTCCCGCTGGTCGCTCCTTCTGATCGTATCCTTGGTTGTGACCTGGCGCAGTATCCCATTTACGGCGTTGGTATGCCTGGCGGGCAGGCAGTCCATCCCCGGCGGCCTCTACGAAGCGGCGCGCATCGACGGCGGAAACAGGCGGACGATCTTCCGGACGATCACCCTGCCTCTTATGCTCCCGTTTCTGGCGATCGGAATTACATCCACATCCGTCACGGCCATCAACGTATTCGACGAGATCATCGCACTGTCCGGATACAGCGATCTGGGGAAAAACATATTGGTAGAGAGCTATATGACTACTTTCTCTTTCCTGGATTTCGGAAAAGGAAGCGCAGTTACTTATTTGGTGATGTTGTTTGCGGGAATCTTAGGGATCTTCTACCTTAGAAGTCTGAATAAGGAGGTAGAATACTGATGAAATTCAGCAAAAAGATCGGCTATTTCATAGCCCTCGTGATCTTCCTGATATTGACACTTGGACCGTTCCTGTGGACATTCGTACTGTCCATCACCCCGGAATACGCCATGATGGAGAAGACGACAAGACTGCTGCCCGAAGTCATTACCTATGACAATTACAGGGAACTTCTGACATCTGGAACACAGAAGGGCAGCATCCTGATCACCGGCATAAGAAATGCATTAAAGGCAGTGGGGGCAACCCTGCTCCTTGGAATCCCTATAGCCATGATGAGCGCATATGCCCTGAGCCGCATGGAATTCAAAGGACGGCGCCTGATTAAGAACCTGCTTCTGATCACCATGGTCATTCCGGTAATGGCAACCATCATCCCCCTGTTCCGCCTGTTCGTAGCAAGACAATGGCTGGATGACGTGTTCTGGCTGAGCACTGTTTATGTAAGCTCTTATCTGCCAATGACAACCTGGCTGATGTCGAATTATTTCGCCACCATACCGAAGGAACTGGAAGAAGCCGCCCAGATCGACGGCTGCGGACGATTGTCTTCCTTTCTTCGGATTATTCTGCCGACCTCTTATCCTATTATCCTGTCGGCAGCGCTTATTATGTTCCTGAATACCTGGAGTCAGTTCCAGATCCCTCTGATCTTGGCATCCTCCCTGGAGACGAAGCCGGTGGCAATCGTGGTGTCTGAGTTCATGACGAAGGATTCTGTCCAATACGGCCTTACAGCTGCGGCAGGAATGATCGCGGTCCTTCCGCCGGCGATCACGGCGCTGATCTTCCGGAAATTCCTGATCTCGGGGATGATGGGCGGAGCGGTGAAGGGCTAGTACATCATTGCGTTAATCTTGAAGTAATAGTGCTTGATAATCGTGTCAGCTGTGCGTCTACGAACCGACGGTGTAGCGGGCTACATCTAGGTTCGAAGGCGTGCAGATGGCATGGATAGCAAGTGCTTATTACCAAAGAATTAATGCAATGATGTACTAGGAACTTATTTTTCGGTGTACTAGTATAAATTGGCAGCGAATATATATAAGAAAATTTTCATTCCTATTCCGCCGAATATATAGTATAATCGTATCAGTTCAGACTTTTTAATGAAGTCAAAAAGGGAGATTGGGAATCATGAACAAGACCGCTTATGGTAAACCCCAATAGTCAAAATCTCTTTATTGAAAATTGCTTGAAAGGCGGAAATATCATGAAACAGATCTTACTAGTGGAGGATGACTTAAGTCTGATCGGCGGGCTTTCTTTCGCCGTCAGAAAAGAAGGTTATGAAGTCGACGTCGCCCGCACAAGCCTTGAGGCAGATGCACTTTGGGCTGACGGGAAATACGATCTGGTCATTCTAGACGTCTCTCTCCCGGACGGTTCCGGATTCGACTTATGTAAAAAGCTGCGCCTGACTTCCAAGGTTCCGATCATGTTCTTAACTGCCGCAGACGAGGAGACGGATGTGATCATGGGACTTGATATCGGCGGAGACGACTATATCACCAAGCCGTTCAAGCTGGCAATCTTCCTCTCAAGAGTCAATGCCTTGCTCCGCAGAAGCAGTAATTTCAGCCGGGAGACTCCGGAATTGAATTCAAACGATATCCGTATTGAACTAATCAAAGGCGAGGTCTATAAAAATAACAAACTGATCGATTTGACGGCGAGTGAATATAAGCTGCTGTGTCTGTTCATGGAAAATCCCAATATCGTACTTTCACCGGAACAGATCTTGAACAGGCTGTGGGACTGTAATGAGAATTATGTAGATAATAATACCCTGACGGTCTATATACGGAGGCTCCGCACGAAGATCGAGGATGATCCGGGCAAGCCGGAGAGGATCGTAACCGTCCGCCGAATGGGCTATAAATGGAATACGGATAGAAAGGGCCTTTAATGGAAAATCTATGTAAGATACTTGCTAATCAGAAAATCAAGGCGTTGTTTTACCAAATCCTGTTGTGCATGACAGGATTTGCGCTGTTTTCTGCCGCTCTCCTGCGGCTTGAACCGAAACAGACCGCACATTATATCGCAGTCAGCGCTTTGTTGATGGGATTCCTGATCCTGACTGCCTGTTATAGATATTTCAAAGAGCAGGATGAGATCATGGAACATGCAGCGGAACAGATCAGAGAATACATTTCCGGCAACGAAAAAGCCCGTATCGAATGTCAAGAAGAAGGAGAACTCTACAGGCTGTTTCATGAAGTGAATACTTTAGTTTCCATCCTGAATGCCCACACTGAGAAGGAGGGAAAAGAGAAAGAATTCTTAAGAAATACGATATCCGATATCTCTCATCAGCTAAAGACTCCGCTGGCAGCCTTGAATATCTACAATGGAATTCTGCAGGGAGAAGCCGAAAACCTTCCGACGGTCAGAGAATTTACCGATCTGTCCGAACAGGAATTGGAACGGATCGAAACGCTGGTAATGAACCTGTTAAAGATCTCTAAATTTGATTCCGGTACAATTGTGCTTGAGAAGACGCCGGAAAATGTGTCCGAGATGATGGAACGCATCAAGAAGCATTTCTCTTTCCGCGCCGGGCAAGAAGGGAAAGAGATCATCCTCTCGGGAGACGAATCGACAGATTTCGCCTGTGACCGGAACTGGTTGATGGAGGCGGTCATCAATATTGTGAAAAATGCTTTGGATCATACGAAAAGAGGAGACTCTGTCCGAATCGAATGGAAGACGTCGGCATCTGCGCTTCAGATTGCAGTAATAGACAATGGGAGCGGTATCCATCCAGAGGATCTGTACTATATCTTTAAGCGATTCTACCGAAGCCGGTATTCTAAGGACACACAAGGGATCGGGCTTGGTCTTCCTCTCGCAAAATCTATCATCGAAGCACACGGCGGCAGCATCACAGCCGACAGCGATCTGGGACGCGGCACCGCATTTTACATCTATTTCCACGACCATTCCTACAAAACTGTAGGATAATTGTAATATTACAGTAGGGCTGATATGATATTCTCTTCGTACATCGAAAATGAACGCATTTCCGATGTACGAGTTTTTTATAGGAGGTCTTATATTTATGAATTTGTTGGAAGTCAAATCAATTTCCAAAACTTACGGAGAAGGAGATACCGCCGTACATGCACTTAAGAAAATAAGCTTTTCCGTTCCGAAAGGGGAATTCGTCGCGATTGTCGGGGAATCCGGCTCCGGCAAGAGTACCCTGCTGAATATGATCGGCGCGCTGGATACGCCTTCATTTGGAAAAGTCTATATCGACGGCAAAGATATCTTCGCAATGAAAGAACGAAGCCTTACGGTCTTCCGCCGCAGAAATATCGGTTTTATATTCCAGAGCTTCAATCTGATCCCTGAACTGACGGTTGAGCAGAATATCCTGTTCCCGGTACTTCTCGACTATCAGAAGCCCAACAGGAGATACCTGGAAGAACTGCTCTCCGTGTTAAATCTTACGGACCGCCGTCATCATCTGCCAAGTCAGTTGTCCGGAGGACAACAGCAGAGAGCGGCAATCGGGCGGGCGCTGATCACCCGACCTGCCCTCATCCTTGCAGACGAGCCGACGGGGAATCTGGACACCCAGAACAGCAGAGAGGTGATCTCTCTTCTGAAAGAAGCGTCCAAAAAATATGAACAGACCATCATCATGATCACCCACAGCCAAGGCATTGCGCAGACGGCCGACCGCATCCTGCAGGTATCGGACGGGGAACTGACAGATTTCGGAAGGGCGCAAGACGTCCGGGGGACGTCTGCTATGCGCGGAACGGAAAGGAAAGGAGACAGACAATGAAAAGTTATCTTAGCCTGATTCCAATCTCTGCGCGTATCCACAGACGGCAGAACCGCATGACACTCCTGTGCATTGTGATTTCGGTGTTTCTTGTGACAGCGATCTTCAGCGTAGCAGACACTTTCGTAAGGGCCACGGACAAATCCATGAAGGAAAAACACGGCAGCTGGCATATCCGCCTTGACAACATTTCACAGGAGACGGGAGATAAGATCAGCCGCCGGGCGGACGTTATGGCTGCCGGCTGGTCAGATTCATTCAACTTAGATGCGGATCATCCCTACTATATCGGTGAGAAAAAAGCAGCACTTTACGGCGCGGACGAAACCTATCTGTCTCAGCTTACAAGCAGCCTCGAAGAAGGCGGCATCCCGCAGAATGATAATGAGGTAATGCTTAGCAGCAATGCGAAACTGGCTTTGGACGTGCAGGTCGGAAGCCTTGTGACCCTGCGCACGCCCGCCGGGGATACGGATTTTACCGTGTCTGGCTTCGGTTCCGATGATAAGAAGTATTATCAGGGACAGATGTATATGACCGCCGTGTATATGTCAAGGAACTCATTTCACACGATTATGGCTGCAAACGCAATAGAAGAACATCCCTCTTATTATGTGCAGTTTCAGAAGATATCCGGTGCGTCGGAATCGATTGCGGATATGAAGCAGCAATATGATCTGACTGATGAGAATATTTCCGAAAATACTGCCGTCATGGGAATCTCCGGTCAGAGCAGCAGCCAGTCTTTCAACGGGATCTATCAGATCGCGGCTATGCTGTTCGTCCTGGTATTATTAGCAGGAGTATTGATGATCTCCGGCAGCTTAAACAGCAATATCTCTCAGCGGACACAATTCTTCGGCATGATGCGCTGTATCGGCGCAAGCCGCCGGCAGATCGTAAGGTTTGTTCGCCTGGAAGCATTGAACTGGTGTAAAACTGCCGTTCCGGTTGGACTGATCTTCGGCACGCTGGTAAGCTTCGGGATATGCGCATATCTGCGTTATGGGATAGGCGGAGAATTTGCTTCCATGCAGGTATTCGCAATCAGTCCTGCAGGGCTTATCAGCGGAATGCTGGTCGGCATTGTGACTGTTCTGCTGGCGGCACAAGCCCCTGCCAAACGGGCAGCCAGAACCTCCCCTGTGTCGGCGGTTTCCGGCAATTCAGAAGCAGCCGCTTCGAAGCGGCGTGTGATCCGGCATAACGTCGGAAGAATAGAGCAGACTCTGGGAATTCATCATGCGGCCGGTTCGAGGAAGAACTGGATCCTGATGACCTCTTCCTTTGCACTCACGATCATCATAGCCTTATGCTTCTCGGTCGGCATCGATTTTGCACGGGGGCTCATGCCCAGCCTAAAATCCTGGCAGCCGGATCTTTTCCTTAATGGCTACAACAATGCACTGGTACTGGAACAGCATACAAAAGATGTGATTCTTGATATTTCCGGGGTGGATCGTGCTTTTGGAACTGCATACCTTGACCACATTCCGGCAACTTCTTCAAGACCGGGAATCGACTATATTAATCTGGAATCCTATGATGAGAATTTGCTGAAAAATGCCGAAGATGAGGTCGTCCAGGGGAATCTGCGGGATATCTCCGGAGACAGCAATAAAGTCATGACGGTCTACAGCAAGGATAATCCCCTGAAAATCGGCGACACTATCCAGATTGCCGGAAATGAGGTTGAGGTTACCTGTTCCGTATCCGGCAGCCTGTTTCCGGGCGAACGTCTTGTCATCTGCTCCCAGGAGACATTCGAGAGACTGACCGGAGCAGACGGACTTACCATGATTGGTATACAGCTTGACGAAGATGCCGATGAAGGGACCATTCAGCAGATTAATAAATTAACCGGGAGTGATGTGATCTTCACGGACACCAGGGTACAGAACAGAGAGTCGAATACCACTTATATGGCCTTACGGCTTGGTGTATATGGCTTTCTGTCGATCATCGGAATGGTTACGATGTTCTATATCATGAACAGTATATCTATCAGTGTGGCGGCAAGGACGAAGCAGTACGGAGCTATGCGTGCGGTTGGTATGGACGGAACCCAGCTTATCCTGATGATCATGGCAGAGGCATTTACCTATGCTGTGTCCGGCCTCATATGCGGCTTCGGAATCGGGCTTCCCCTGAGTTACCTCCTGTATGACCAGCTGGTAACGCGGCACATGGGAATGGTATGGCATCCGCCGGTGGCGCTGTTGTGTCTGATCGTCTTGTTTGTGGCGGTGTGTGCGGCGGCGGCAGTCTATGCCCCGGCAAAGCGGATCCGGAATATGGCGATCACGGAGACGATTAATGAATTATAAATATTTACAACGGCAGCAGCTTTTGACTGCTGCCGTATCTTTGAGAATATAACTCATCCGATCAATACCGTTTTCCCCTCAAATGCGAACCCATACTTCCGAATCCGTTCCTGTGAGATTCCTTTTGCCTCCAACACAGCGGTATATTTCTTACGGTCAATCTGATCCAAGGCTTCTTGAACTGTATCTGCAAGAGTATCTTCGTCATCCGGGTCATGAACTTTAAACTCCAGGATAATAGCATCGTCCGCATCTTCGGCAGGCTCTAACATTACATCATATCTCCCAAACCCGCTTTCACGGTTGGAGGTAATGGAATATCGCCCGGCAAGATCCACCATCAATCCAAGTACAAAACCATGGTAAAACCTTTCTGGTTCTGTTGCTTTAGAGGTATTCTTTCCTGTATCAAAATAACTAAAAGTCTCAAGCGCAACCCGGTTCATATATAGATTCATTGCTTTCTTATCATCTAGTAATAATGCTTTGATAAAATTATTATATGCCGGTGTAAACTCTGAAAACCAATCCTCTATCATCCATTCAAACATAAGAGATACTTCGCGGTTCGTGAGTACAAGCTCATATGTGGTCCTGTCTCTTTTATCCATGCTTAACTGCTTCACACGCAGATAGCCGCCTGCAAGCAGAAGACTCCAGACAGCGCCTTCTCTTCGTTCCAGTTGATTGAAGATAATCTGCTCATCAATCTGTGTATACAAGGACTTTCCAGACAGAAGATCCTCCATGATCATTTTTGTATCGGCGCTTCCCTCTCGAATCAGCTTCCCAACCAGACTGTTACTGCTGGTATTGGCCCAATAAGGAGCGAATTTTGCATATTTTAAATAATTTATGATAGACCAGGGGTTGTAGATATCGGTCCTATTACCGAATGTAAACCCGTCATACCAACTTCTGACCTCGTCTTTGTGGGATGATAATCCATATTCGTCCAATGCCCTCCAGACTTCCTGCTGGGTAAACCCGAAACAGTCTGTATACAGATCAGAGGTGGTTGTAACTACCGTCAGATTATTGAGGTCAGAAAAGACAGATTCCTTGCTGACCCTGGTAATTCCGGTCATGAGAGCCCTTGCAAGGAAAGGGTTTGTCTTAAATGTGGAATTGAATAATTTTCTGATAAAGGAAACCAGTTCATCCCAGTAGCCGTACACATAAGCCTCCTGCATAGGCGTATCGTACTCGTCCAACAAGATAATCACCTTTTTTCCATAATAACGCATCAGGTAATCGGATAATGCCTTTAAGGAATTGACAGCCAGATAATCCTCCATATCAACAGAGATATTTTGATATGCTTTTTTTTCATCTTCATTCAGATAACTGCCTCCCAAGAGGAAATCATATCTGTTATACAGATCTTTTATAATCTGACAGATACTTTTCCTTGCTTCGGGAAAAGTCGTTTCCTTCATATCGGCAAAACTAAAAAATATAACCGGGTATGTTCCCTGCAGTTCCCGGTATTTTTCTTCTTTCCAGACAGACAAATCCTGAAATAAATCACCTCTTCCGAAATAATTGACAGAGAAAAAATGATCCGTCATATCCAAATTCAATGTTTTTCCAAAACGCCTGGGTCGGGTGATCAAGGTTACTGTATCGTTATTCTCCCACCATTCTTTAATAAACATGGTCTTATCAATATAGAAGTTATCACTTGTTATCATCTGTTCAAAGTCCTGATGACCAATCCCGACTACTCTTGGCATAACGGCGCCCTCCAACTATTTTCTTATATCTTATCATTCTTCCGGCAGAAATTCAACGAGTATGGAGTTATGGTTCTCCTGAGATCCATTGCCCAGATCTGTTTGCGCTTGCGGCTTTCCGGAACATAATGTATTATAATCTCATTCAAATGTACTTGCAGGCATGCCACTTGGCTCGTTGCCCGCGGGAATAATTATGTCACACAAACCAAATTTCGAGGTATAGAACTGCCGGAGATTTCTGTCATGATCCGTAAGCGGCATCATTTTCTTATCCTTGAAATTGCAAATCCAATAAGTTGGATGGAGAATATGCCGGTTTATCTTCAGCTACAATGGTTTGACACTGTGGAAGAGGTAAAGGTATCGTCCGAACTGCGTAACAAACGATGGAACACGGAGATTACCGCGCGGGATGCTCTATATCTTGAAAAATTAGGGATGTCTATGCACTAAGTTTTTTTAGTGCGTATTATACGACTTTTTGGATCAGACAGCAGAATACGGAACAAGATTGAAAAATATCAGGCTAACAGCGCTGCTATGTTTGAAACCGTTTACGGAGAATGAGCTGCCGCTTACGAAGAACAGCTTGAAAGAATAAATTTTTGTCCGATATACTCTGTTGAAAGATAATAATAAACGGAGGTAGATGATTATGGTAAACAATGTAAAACCTCTCTATTCAGATGGAATACAGACGGCAGAAAGAGGAAAGCTTATAATGCATAAATTTGATGCATATGAAAAGGGAGAGCATGAAGAGTCTGCCGGATGCTATAGAATTGTGTCAATTCTATTATCTCGCATTTTTCCATAAATGGGAGGTTTTTTAATAATTTTTTTATATTTCCTCAAAATAAGCCACTGCAAAGAAAGGAAGATCCTATGCTTTACCCAGACACCACCCACCGGCTCGAAACTGTATTTGAACACGGCAGGCTGCCCACCCTTGTCTACATCAATAAGCAGAACCACACAAGGAAAGCCATCCGCCGACCGCTGCACCGGCATGACTCTATCTGTGAATTACTATTCGTATACCAGGGAACCGGCACCTATTATGTGAACGGGAAATCCTACCCGCTCTCGGAAGGCAGCGTGATCTACTACAACCAGGGAGATCTCCACGAGGTGATCTCCGAGACAGAACATGAGATCGGAGATTACTGTATCGGTATCTCTAACCTCCGCCGGTGTGATCTGCCTCCGGGATGTCTGATCTCTCCCGGCGAACCAAGCGTCCGGCAGGCCGGTTCCCTGTACCCAATGCTTCTGTCCATGTGTGAACAGATGTATACTCTGGAGGGAACCAACGACAAGGGCAAGCTTACGGCACAACTTCTATGCTCCGCGATCATCGTACTTACCAGTCAGTTAGAGAGCTTCCCGCTGACCGGCGCGAAGGAATCCGGCGAAGCACATATGGTACTGCGGATCCGCAACTATCTGAACGAACATTTTATGGAGGATATCACTCTCGACACTGCCGGGAAAGCATTGGGATGCTCGGCAACTTATATCTCCCATATCTTCAAGAAAGCAACTGGCAGAACCCCGATCCAATATATCATCCGCAGACGGATCGGACACGCCCAGACGCTTCTGATCTCAACCGATCATTCTGTCACGCGGATCGCTGCCATCGTAGGATACGATAATACGAATTATTTCAGTACCATTTTCTCTAAAGTCGTGGGAATATCACCTGCTCGATACAGAGAATTTTATAAAGAAGAAATGAAGGGGTTTAAGGATCAGTCATAGGAAGTCAAAGTACAGGATTATGAAGGCACGGCTGAAAAATCTATCTTAAAAAGACCATTTTCCACATCAAACAGATATTTCCCATACAGCATAGTGAAGGCAGAATTTCCCAAATACTTTATAATATAAATATATAAACACAAAGCCGACCGCAGCAGATCATCTCATTGCTGCACAGATTGGTCAAAAAATTATCAGGAGGGAAAATTATGAGTATGAATATCTGCGGAGCGCCCTGCTGCTGGGGCGTAGACGATGTGAAGAATCCTTATCTCCCGCCGTGGCAGAGAGTTCTTAAGGAAGCCAGAGAAGCCGGATACCGGGCAATCGAGCTGGGGCCTTACGGATATCTTCCGATCAATGTGGAGGAAGTATCCGCGGAGCTTAAGAAGAACGGACTGTCTATCGTTGCGGGCACGATCTTCGACGATCTGGTTGACGAGAATAATTATGAAAATCTGCTGAAGCAGACGGATGATATCTGCTCTCTCATTACGAAGCTGCCGCCTCTTCCGGTACATGAAGGCCAGCACTATCCCACTCCCTATATGACCATCATGGACTGGGGTCACGACGAAAGAGATTACGCGGCAGGACATTCTGACAAGGCGCCGAGGCTTACCGAGGTACAATGGAATACCATGATCACTCACATCAAAGGAATCTGCAAAAAGGCGGCAGAATACGGCGTCCGCCCGGTGATACACCCCCATGCAGGCGGATATATTGAATTTGCCGATGAGATCGATGGAATCATAAGAGATATTCCTTACGAACTGGCAGGACTGTGCCTGGACACGGGGCACCTGTATTACTCCGGCATGGATCCGGTCGAATGGCTGAAAAAATACGCCTCCCGATTGGACTACGTTCACTTCAAAGACGTAGACGAGACGGTCTACCGGGAAGTTCTCGGTATGAAGATCCGCTTCTTTGAAGCCTGCGGCAAGGGCGCTATGTGCCCCATCGGCAAGGGGACTTTGGACTATCCGGGAATCAAGGAAGCTCTGGTGGAAATCGGATACAGCGGATATATCACCATTGAACAGGAACGAGACCCCAGGAATTCCGATACCAGCCTTCGGGATGTGAAGGAAAGCGTTACATACCTTAAGAGCGTCGGATTCAGCAAATGATCAGGAGGATAGAAACCATGTATTACGGAGAGAAGAAAATAGACAAACCAATCCGCTGGGCGATGGTCGGCGGAGGAAAGGGCAGCCAGATCGGTTATATTCACCGTTCCGCGGCGCTTCGGGACTTCAGCTTTGAGCTGGTCGCCGGAGCATTCGACATTGATCCAGAGAGAGGAAAAGCATTCGGCAGAGAACTTCACGTTGCAGAAGACAGATGCTATCCCGACTACAAAACCATGTTTGCCGAAGAAGCCAAGAGAGAAGACGGCATCCAGGCTGTTTCCATTGCAACGCCAAACGGAACACATTTTGAGATCACAAAAGCCGCACTGGAGGCCGGTCTTCATGCAGTATGCGAGAAACCTCTTTGTTTCACGGCCGAAGAGGCTAAGGAATTAGAAGAACTGGCCAAAAAGCAGAATAAGATCGTAGGCGTCACCTACGGATATGCCGGACACCAGATGATCCAGGAGGCGCGCAAGCTGATCGAAAAAGGTATGCTTGGGAAGATCCGCATTGTAAATATGCAGTTCGCCCACGGTTTCCACAACGTCGCCGTGGAGAAGAACACAGCCTCCACCAAGTGGCGGGTAGATCCAAAGGTTGCCGGACCTTCTTATGTCCTGGGCGATGTGGGAACCCATCCCTTATATCTGTCAGAGGTCATGCTGCCGGATATGAAGATCAAGCGCCTGATGTGCAGCCGCCAATCCTTCGTAGAATCCCGCGCACCGTTGGAGGACAACGCAATGACTATCATGGAATACGATAACGGGGCTGTCGGATATGTCTGGTCAAGCTGTGTCAACTGCGGCTCCATGCATGGTCAGAAGATCCGCGTGATCGGCGAGAAAGCCTCCCTGGAATGGTGGGACGAGCGACCCAATCAACTGACTTATGAGGTACAGGGGGAGCCTGTCCGTATCTTAGAGAGAGGCATGGGTTACCTGGACGAATCCTCTGTTCTGGAGGATAGGATCGGCGGAGGCCACCCGGAAGGCTTATTCGAAGCATGGAGCAACCTGTACAGCCGATTTGCACAGGCAATGGATGCGGCAGACCATGGGAAGACCGTTGACTTCTGGTATCCAGACGTACATGCAGGCGCAGAAGGCGTAAGATGGGTTGAGAACTGCGTCCGCTCTGCAGATAACGGGGCTTCCTGGGTAGATTACATATAATTTGCATGAAGGAGAGAAGCATATGAAAATAGCATTTGACGTCGATGTTCTGGCCAAGCAGATGGATATCAACCGTATGGTCCATCAGGTAGCCGATTGGGGATACAAATATATCGAACAGTCCCCGCATCCAAGAATCAATCCGTTCTACAAGCATCCTCTTTTCTCAAAGGAATGCGAGGCAGAATACAGAAAAGCGCTTAAGGAGACCGGTGTTGAGATCTCGTCTTTCATCGTAGTATACCGTTGGTCAGGACCGACAGAAGAGCAGAGACAGTTCGCGGTAGCTAACTGGAAACGAATGATACAGATCGCCGGCGATATGGGTGTCAAAGTCATCAACACGGAGCTCTCCGGCGACCCTAACCAGCAGGAGATCTGCAACGGCATGTGGTTTCGGTCAATGGAAGAACTTCTTCCGCTCATAGAACGCGAAGGGATCCGTGTAGAGATCCAGTCACATCCATATGATTTCTGTGAACTGAACAACGAGACCTGCGATATGGTAAAATCCTTCCGCTCAAAGCACCTGGGTTATGTCTATTCATCACCTCACGGCTTCTTCTACGATCAGGGAAAAGGTGATGTACGCTCCATGCTGCGCTATGCGGGAGATGAACTGACACACGTTCTGTTCGCTGATACCTTTAACCAGACTCTTGACTGCCGCTACATTGCTAATCCGCCGTGGCTCAACGGCAGAGGCAAGGCAGATGTGACTATCCATCAGCATCTCGCAATGGGCGAAGGAGACGTTGATTTCGACGGCATCTTTGAAACCCTGCGTGAAATGGACTTCGCAAACAAACAGCTTGGAACGGCTCCTCCGAAAGCAGGCGGAGACAACATCGCCTGTGTATCCATGTTCGGATTCCCGGAAAAGATGGAAAAGCAAGCGCCTCAGGCAAGAGAACGGATCGAAGCAGAATTACTCTAATTTTTCTAAAACACCTCAGATCAGTTATTTTTCTGTGAAAAACTACTGATTTGAGGTGTTTTTATTCCCGTGAGCAACGAGCCAAGCGGGCATACTTGCATGCACATTTGGCGACCGCTGCTATCGCAATATTTTTCCTAATACTAATATACGATAGATACTACCAATATATCCATATATTGATTATAATTATCAATTTAACTTTTGCAAAAATCTATGCTAATGTATTTTTTAGATACCACTACTATATTGTATTTTATGGTTGGTAATTTTATTCAGTTTAGGAGAAGATCATGTCAAAGAAACAAAAAGATTATATGGACAGCAGCCAGCTTGCCCATCTGACAAAACAACAGCTGCATGAACTGGAAGAAAAAGAGAAGACTGCATGGCAGAAAGCCCTGGACTGGCTCATCATGATCCTGCCGTTTGTCTGCGGCGGCGCAGCGGTTCTGGAATACTGGATGATCCCCAACGGAAGCCCTAACGATCATCCGTATACATACGTGGGATTTCTTGCCGTATTGATCGGCGCATATCTGGTTTATTTTCTATTTTCTGCTGCATTAAAACTAAGAGGAGACAAAACCAGAATCGATACACTCCGTTATCAGGCACCGCTTTTTTCGGCGCTGTTCTTGCTGCTTGCGGGCTATGATTACCTGACATTGAAGACAGGTATCCTGACACAGCCTTTTGTTCCCTGTATGAACTATATTATTAACATTGCGTGGATCGACCGCGCCTATCTGCTGGAATGTACGTTACACACGCTGCGTCTGCTGTTTCTGGGGTATTTCATAGGGATTGCCCTTGGCCTGGTCACGGGTATTACCTGCGGGTACTCGGAACGGGTGCGTTACTGGGTCAATCCGGTCATCAAATTCCTTGGTCCGATCCCTACTTCCACATGGATCCCCATTGTAATGGTTGTCGCAACATCTCTGTTTAAAGGGGCGGTATTTATCATTGCATTAGGCTCCTGGTTTGCCGTGACGGTTGCTTCCATGACGGGAATCTCTAACGTGGACAAAGACTTTTTCGACGCGGCAAGAACGCTTGGGGCGAGTTCTAGGCAGCTAGTGTTCCGGGTCGCAATACCTCATGCGATGCCTTCCATACTGCAAGGATGCACACAGGCAATGAGCTCCGCATGTGTAGCAATCATGATCGCAGAGATGATGGGTGTGAAGGCAGGCCTTGGCTGGTATATGAACTGGGCCAAATCATGGGCGGCTTATGATAAGATGTTCGCGGCGCTGTTCGTGATCTGTTTTATATTCACGATCGTTACTAAGGCGCTGGATCTTATCAAGAAGCGCGTATTAAGATGGCAGAATGGAGTTGTGAAATAGATGGCTGATAAGAAGGTTACGTTAGAGATTAAAAATGTATCGAAGAGTTTTGCGAAAGTGGAAAACGACGAGGTTACCCACGCGCTCAATAAGATCGACTTAAGCCTGGAAAGCGGTGAGTTCGTCAGTCTGGTGGGACCCTCCGGCTGCGGGAAATCTACAATCCTCAGACTGGTCGCAGGATTGATCATGCCGACGACAGGGAAGCTTACCGTAGACGGCAAGGAGATTACACAGCCATCCCCGGAGAGAGGCATGATGTTCCAGAAGTCCACCTTATTCCCATGGCTGACGGTCGAGAAGAATATTGCGTTCAGCCTTAAGATGCAGGGCAAGCTGAGAGGAAATGAAGACAAAGTAGAGCGTCTGCTGAAGGTGATCGGCCTGGAGGCGTTCCGCAATGACTATCCGGGACAGTTATCCGGCGGTATGGCCCAGAGGGTCGCACTGATGCGGTCGCTGATCAACGAGCCTGATATTCTTCTGCTGGATGAACCCCTTGGGGCGTTGGATGCATTTACCCGCATGAATATGCAGGATGAGATCCTCAAGATCTGGCAGGCGAAAGGACAGCTTGCACTGATGGTGACCCATGATGTGGACGAGGCTGTCTACATGGGAACCCGCGTTATCGTCATGGACGCCAACCCGGGACGGGTGGTGGCTGATATCAAGATCGATGAAGAATATCCAAGAGACCGTTCTTCGGCGGCGTTTGTCGAATACCGGAATCAGATCCTTAACCGGCTGCACTTCGGCGGGAGAGGGTAATTTATTGTTATGTTCCGTTGAATCAGGAGGAATTTAACCGTTCCCCAATGATTTTTATGGATAAATATTTAAGAAAAAGGAGAAAAAGTACAATGAAATGGATGGATGCAAAGCGTCTGGCAGCAACGGCAATGGTTGCGGCTATGACCGTATCACTGGCTGCCTGCGGGACACCGGGAGAGCCGGCAAGCAAGGATGATTCTGCAAAAACTGAGACCGAGAGCGAAAGCAAGGACAACGGCGCAGAGACGAACGCAGAACGTCCGGAAGCTGTTTCCGAAGAAGATTGGGAGGCTATGCAGAAGGAACCTGTATTCGGTACGGAGATAAACTATCTGTTCAACGGCGGAGCCTGTGTGTCTGCAAAATATATGGCGGAAGTGCAGGGATACTATGAAGAGTACGGTATCAATGCCACTTATATGGAAGGAGATTCTGTTGTGACGACTGTCGGGACCGGACAGTGTATGTGGGGCACCGACCACATTGCAACGATGCTCGTACCTGTGACCAACGGAGTAGACATGACCTTCGTTGCAGGAGCGCATATCGGCTGTAAGTCTATCTTTGTTAATGCCGACAGCGACATCAAGACAGTAGAGGACTTGAAGGGCAAGAAGATCGCGATTCATGACGGTATCGGAAATTCTGACCAGAACATTACATACCGCCTGCTGGATGAGTACGGTATCGATCCTACAACAGATGTAGAATATCTGGACATCGCCGACAGTGCGGCTACGGTTGCTGCAATGGAAAGCGGCGAGGTTGACGCGTCTATCTTCTCGGATTACTTTGTGCTTGCCAATTATCCTGAAGATATGCGTATGATCTGCTCCATTACTTACAGTCCGGAATTCCAGGATGAGCCATGCTGCGTTACGGCGATGAATAACAAATTTATTGAGGAAAATCCCGTACATGCAAAATACGTGGTAATGGCGATCAAGCGCGCCGGCGAGTACAGCCGTCTAAATTCCGAGGACGCGGTTCAGGCAATGTTTGACACCGACAAGATGACCGGCGAGAAAGAGGATCAGATGGTATTCTGGGATTCCCTGCATTTCGGACTGTCGGATGCATTTACCGAGAGAGCGCTTAAGGAGATTGCAGAGGATTATATCCGTCTTGGAATTATTGAGGACAAGGATATGACGGCGGATAAAGTGATGGAACTGGCATGGACGCCGGTATGCCCGGATGATGAGATCGAAGGATTGACGGTCGGAGATCCTGTGGAACCGGACAATGCGGTTGTTCCAGTGAAGCAGAATGAGAATCCGGTTGTATCTGAGAATTTTGGGCTTTCAGAATAATATAAGAAAATATTCGGGGTGCGGTCTGATGAACCGCACCCTGTTTGCATTCATTTGTCACTTTTTCCCGTTAAAGATTGTATTTTCCCTCTGTGACGAGTATAATTTTATTATGTAAATATTTACCAGAAGATGAAAAAGGAGAGGAACGAATATGAAAACAAAAGACAGACCAACTGCCAGGCTCCGCAGGGGGAAGCGGGGTATTACCAGGAAGCTGGTAGGCGCGATCGTTGCGACGATCGTCGTCATGGTTGCCGCGCTCCTGATGATCGTATACAACCGTGTCTCAGACGCGTTGTTGGATAAGAGCGAGAAGCTGCTTCAGGAGACTACCGACAAGACACTGCAGGAAACCAGCGCATGGATGAACAAGACTCTGACCATGCTCCAGATGCAGCGGGATACCATTGAGTATGAGAATATGGAGATTCCCGGGATGATGGAATACATCCGGCACACCGTGGGACAGAATGATGCATACCCTGCCGGGCTGTATGTCGCATTGACGGACGGTTCTCTGTATCACGCATCCTTCGTACCGGGCCCGGATTTCAATGCACTGGAGAAATCATGGTATCAGGACGGCATTCAATCAGAAGATTTCATTCTGGGTGATGTGTATTTCGACGAAGACAGCCAGTCCTACGTGGTAGGCGCTTCCGGCAAGCTTAAGGACGCTGCCGGGCAGACGCGCGGTGTCGCGGCTGCCGATGTATATCTGGATTCTATCTCTGAAATCGTGGCCAACATCCAGTTGGAGAAGACCGGCGGGATCTTTCTTGTAGATACCCGGACGGATACGATCATCGGACATAAGGACAAGGAGATAACCGGGCGGACTCTGGGCGAATTCAAAGGCGATATGTATGCATATGCCGCTGAGAAGATTCAGCAGAAGGCATTCGGATTATCTCTCTATGATGGCAACACATACATACAGGCAGCACAGGTGCCGAACAGTGACTGGACCGCAGTCTCCTATGTATCCAAGGATGAAGTCTTAAGCGACCTCCGTCTGCTGACCGGAATGATGGTAACAGGTTCCGTTGTTGCTGTCCTTGTAGCCGTTTTCCTGATCATTCTTCTTGTAAGGAATATCATCGGCAAACCGGTTGCCGAACTGAATAATGTCGCCACTAAGATCGCAGAAGGCAAGTTGGATCAGACGATCCGCCACAGCTCTAATGACGAGCTTGGCGAACTGGCTGATAATTTCAGCAAGACGGTTGTCCGCCTGCGTGATTATGTTGACTATATTGACGAAGTTGCTGAGAAATTACAGGAGATCGCCCGGGGCAATCTTGCATTCACACTTTCTCACGACTATGTCGGTGAATTTGCGAAGATCAAGGATTCTCTGGAAGGAATTTCCCTGTCTCTCAATGAAACTCTGGGGCAGATCAACGTATCTGCCGGACAGGTAGCCGAAGGCTCCGGTCATGTGGCTGAGGGCGCCCAGACGCTTTCACAAGGGTCCCTCCAGCAGACAGATGCGGTAGAGATGCTGGCAAGCCATATCAATGAAGTATCCGACGGAATCCAGAAAACCGCCATGGGAGCCAAAAGGGCCAGCCAGATCTCTCAGGAGGTAGGAAGCAGCATCTTAGAGAGCAATGAGAAGATGCAGCACATGAACCTGGCGATCCAGAAGATCAGCAGCAAGTCTACCGAGATCAATAATATCATCAAGACTATCGAGGATATTGCGTTCCAGACCAACATTCTGGCTCTGAACGCATCCGTAGAAGCCGCCCGCGCCGGTGTCGCCGGCAAAGGATTCGCCGTGGTAGCAGACGAGGTCCGCGACCTGGCAAGCAAATCCTCCGAAGCCGCGAAGAATACCGCAGTCTTGATCGATCAGACCGTGGAGGCCGTGGAAGAAGGAAGCACGATGGCAAAGGATACCGCTGAATCCATGCTTGCAGTTGTCGCTCAGGCCGATGAAGTCAACAAGCTGATCGAAGGAATCGCTGAGTATTCGGCGAAGCAGGCTTCCGCTACGGAAGAAGTCTTACGCGGAATCGACCGGATCTCCGATGTGGTACAGTCCAACCTGTCTACCGCTGAGAAGAGCGCCGCCGCCAGTGAAGAATTATCCGGCCAGGCTAATATGCTGAAAGAATTAGTATCCAAATTCCACCTAAAAAACAGATAACGGCAAAGAGCTGAGAAAACGAGGATCTTCCTCCATTCTCAGCTCTTATTTTCTGTATGTATAAAAAAATTTATAAATTATGCTTGCATTTTTATCTCAATGGGTATAATATACATATATATACAACGTAGTTTTTAAAACTATATGTTATGTTTTATTAAACCAGGAGGTGATAATATGTCACAGACACTCGAAGACCGCATCAAGGACCCGGGAAGCGCTATTACACATTTTATCGGAATGCTGATGGCCATATTTGCAGCCGTACCGCTTCTTATCAAGGCCGCTCATGAGCCGGGGCGGATATATGTTATCTCTATTGCAGTCTATGCGGCAAGCCTGATTCTATTATATGCTGCAAGCACTACTTATCATACATTCAACAGATCTGAGCAGATCAACACGATCCTGAAGAAGATCGACCACATGATGATCAGCGTATTGATCGCCGGAAGCTACACTCCCATCTGTCTGCTGGTACTCGGAGGCAGAACCGGGTTTATTCTTCTTAGCATCGTATGGGGAATCGCCCTTGTCGGAATCCTTATCAAGGCTTTCTGGGTATACTGCCCTAAGTGGGTATCTTCCGTATTATATATCGGAATGGGCTGGACCTGCGTGCTTGCATTTACCCAGATATTGAACTCTATGTCAACGGCCGCTTTCCTGTGGCTATTGGCAGGCGGAATCATCTATACGGCTGGCGGAGTGATCTATGCGCTGAAGCTGCCGTTATTCAACAGCAGACACCGGTATTTCGGCAGCCACGAGATCTTCCATCTGTTCGTAATGGGCGGAAGCGCATGCCACTTTGTAGTGATGTATGCTTTTGTCCTGCAATAGCGTAATTTTTATAAAATGGCTATGCGTTTCCACATAGCCATTTATATACCTTTTCTGACATTAGAATACTCCAAGAAAAGCAACTGTAGGACAAACTCTTGCATCGTGGATTTTTATCTGCAGGAATTTTGTACGGATTCCTTTCAGCTGCGCTATATGCTTGTATCCAACTACTTTTCCGCGGTATACTTCACGCAAATTCCCATCTGTTTCAGTCCAAACGGAAAAACCTTCGATTCTCTGACTCATCTCTATATTTTCCTGCAGAATCAGATAATGAATTACTGTTTCTTCTTCAAATTCGATGTCTATGGTACAGGAAGTAATCCCCTCCCTCGTAGAAAAATATTTGCCATATCCGGGCTCGCGGACATTTTCGATCTCAAACCCTTCCTTATAACTGTCAACAGCCAGTACCGCTTCCTCTACAAGATTTCTTTTGAATGCTTTCCGAAGAAATTCCCCAAGCTCCTTCAGCCTTTCCACATCCTCTTTCGCCAGCAATCCTTCCTTATTCGGGGGAATGTTTAAAAGAAAGGTTCCGTTCCCCCCTACCGAATGGAAATAAATCTGGGACAGCTCTTCCAGAGAACGAACCTTATCATCCTCTTCCTGATGATAGAACCATCCTGGACGGATAGACGTATTGACTTCTACCGGATACCAGATCAAGTCCGGCTCATCCTTCAAAAACTCTCTGCTGCCCAGATCCGCGTCACTAGAGGAAATCGTTCTTCTACGGAAAGAAAAATCCGTATCATCGGTCTGCTGGCTTTTATCTGCAATCATTTCCGTATCCCTCAAACGCGCCGGGACTACGCTCCACTCCGCATCCCGCGTATCACCGGCCTCGTTTCCGCACCATCTAATGTCAGGCCCGCATACATTGATACATGCATCTGGCTGCAGTTTCCGAATTACTTCATAATACCTTTCCCAATTATAGCACTGTCTCATGCCCCCTGCTCCTTCTCCGCAGGCGCCGTCGAACCAGACGTCAAAAACAGGACCGTAATTCGTTAGAAGCTCCGTCAATTGATTTACAAAATAGTCGTCATATTCCTCTCCCCGCCCATACAATTCGCTGTTGCGGTCCCACGGAGAAAGATATACTCCGAACTTAATCCCAGCAGCCTGACAGGCATCCGCAACTTCCCGGACAATGTCTCCTTTTCCCCCTTTATACGGACTGGCTGCAACGGAATGTCTTGTATATCTGCTCGGCCACAGACAGAAGCCGTCATGATGCTTACAAGTCAAGATCAGACCTCTCATGCCCGCATCTTTAATTGCCGTTACCCACTGAGCCGCATCCAAATGATCCGGCGTAAATATTTCCGGGCTTTCCGTTCCGTCTCCCCATTCTTTTCCTGTATATGTATTTATAGTAAAATGAATAAACGCATAAAATTCTACTTTCTGAAACTCTACCTGCCGCTTGTCCGGACGTACACGGATCAGCCGCTCATCTTCCCTTCGTTCCATCTCAAAAACCATCTTCTCCTTTTCTTTTTTCTTCATATGCTTGATGGCATACTCCCGCTTCATAGCTTCTTCCTTTGTCGGAAATTCTTCGCAATAGACAAGCTTCACCGGCCGCCTGGACTTGGTATACTTCGCTCCTGTCCCGGAATTATGTGCTTCCATCCGTCTCTCTATATTATTCGTCCATCCTGTATACAGGGTTCCATCCTTACAGCGCACCATATATGTATAATTCATCACAACTTCTCCAGATCTGTCTTATCTAATACCTTGTATTATATCACATCTTTTTGGTACATGAGTCCTTTAATCGACAGAAAAAACGCCGGAAACTTATCCCGGCGTCTTTCCATTTTCATCATAGTATGCTCTTTTCCTGTGATCTTGCAGATCCTTTACTCCTCCAGGTACTCCACTGGATTGATCGGCTGCCCGTCTTTCCTCATCTCGAAGTATACATTGCACCCTTCCACGCTGTAGTATTTCGTCGGCTGGCTCACATAGCCAAGCACGCTCTTGGCCTCCACATAATCACCGACCTTCACCGGCACTTCCTTAAGCTGTCCGTAGAACAGCTCGTATCCGTTACCGATATCCACGTTAACGGTCGTTCCCGTCTCGGCTGTCACATCGATAGATTTGACAATCCCTGTAGTACCGCAGAGTACCTGGTCGCCCTCTGCTCCTGAGATCACGACTGCCGGATTATACTTATACTGATCCAATGTTGAGAAATACACCGTCTTGTCCATGCTGTAGCTCATAAGGACCGTGCCGTTCACCGGCCAGAGCAGTTTACTGTCTTCACCAAAATTGACCGACATCCCGCTCCCTGCGGTACTCTGGGCATTTCCTCCGGCATTCGTTCCTGTTCCGGCGTCATTTTCTGTTCCGGCATCCGTATCTTCCGGCACTGTCTCTGCCGGCTCTTCTGGTTCCTCTGGCTCATCCTGGTTCTTCACTACCAGATTATTGGCCTCCTCCGCTGGTTCCTTTGTCTCTTCTTCTTTTGTTCGATCTTCTTCCACCCGTGCAAGCTCCGCCTTCTGCTGTGTACGTTTGTAGTCATTGAATGTATATGTTCCGACTATCGCGATCGCTGCTACAAAACATAATACCGCTGCAACGGTAGCACCTTTCATTTTCTGTGAAGGTTTTTGCCTTTTGTTCATCTTAATCACCACCTCTGACTATATTTTTGCCAGATAGTGATAGACTTATTCTACGTCAAGTAATATTTCTGCGACTTCTTTTAGCTCGGTCCCTTCATAAAAATATTGCAGAATCGCATCGTAAGTTTCTCCCTCTTTTGCCATTTGGTCGGCGGAATACTGGCTCATCCCCAGTCCGTGCCCTTCTCCTCTCGTCGTGATCCGTATCTGCCCGTTGTATCGCTGCAAGGTAAAACAACCGGAAGCAAGATTATGCTCGCTGCGGAATTCCTCGCCGCTTATGTTCTCCTCACCGACACGGACACTTAGCACATATCCCGCCGTATCCGTCTGTGTCACCTCCGCATCCATATCCTCCGCCATCACCGTCTGAATCTGTCTCTTCTCCTCTATATCATAAGGACATTCTACGATCTTCAGATACGGATAAGCGTCGCTCCCAAGCACCTCCTTTCCGTCCCGGGTACATCCGTTGCTAAGCCGGAAGAAAGGCGTCAGTGCAAGCTCCTCTCCATAGAGCAGCACCATTCCCTCCGTACTCTTCCAGGCGTCCTCAAGCTTACTGTAATACCTTGTGAATCTGGCGCCCCAGGCATCCTCCATCTGCTTCTGCGTCCAGAATCCCTCTTCCAGTACGGTATCCTTACCCGACTCCCTGATCTTACGGTAGACCTCTGTGCGCACCAGAACAGCCTGTGCCTTAAGCGCCTCCTTCTCATAGGATGCCGGAATCTCCTTCGCAAGTACGCCGATACAATATTCCTCGATCGGCATGTCTGCTTCCTTCTCGCCGCTTTTTACCTTCACACTGGTACTGTCCACATGAGAATATGCCGTGATGCTTGGACCATTTAAGAACACAGTGATCACATATGGCAGCAATATGATGATAATAAGATAACATCCTAATTTTTTCAGTTTCAGCCGCATAAAAATACCCTCCCATACACTGTATGGAAGGGTAGGATGTTTTATGCATATATTTTATGATACACGGATCGTTTTGTGCTTATACACACATGATCATCTTATTCCTCTGTCCTTGCCTCGATCGTCACCGGGTCCAGCTTCCAGATCTCTTCCACATATTCCCGGATCGTCCTGTCAGAAGAGAACTTGCCGCAGCATGCCGTATTCAGAAGCGCCATCTTTGCCCACCGCTCCTTATCGCGGTAAGCTTCCTCCACCTTCTCCTGCGCTTCTGCATAAGCCCGGAAATCCTTCAGGATAAAGTACATATCCGCACGGTCGCTGCCCTTCTTTACAAGAAGTGAGTTATAAAGGTCGCGGTACATCTCCGAATTACCATTTGCATAGGTACCGTCTACCAACTGATCTACGACGCTGTGCACATCCTGATCACTGTTATATACATCCCATGGATTATATCCTCCGTTCTGCTCATAATTAATGACCTCGTCAGAGCTCAAACCGAAGATAAATGCATTCTCGATGCCAACCTCTTCTACGATCTCAACATTGGCTCCGTCCATGGTTCCAAGCGTCGGCGCGCCGTTCAGCATGAACTTCATATTACCCGTGCCTGACGCCTCCTTAGAAGCAGTGGAGATCTGCTCGCTGACATCAGCCGCCGCGAAGATCCACTCTGCGTTGGAGACGCGGTAATCCTCGATGAATACCACCTTGATCTTCCCGTTGATGCTGCGGTCATTATTCACCACATCAGCAACAGAGTTGATCAGCTTGATGATCTCCTTTGCCCGGATATATCCGGCAGACGCCTTCGCACCGAAGATAAATGTCCTTGGGAAGAAATTCTTCTCCGGATGCGCCTTGATCTGATTATACAGATACATTACATGAAGTATATTCAAAAGCTGGCGTTTATATTCGTGAAGCCTCTTCACCTGCACGTCAAAGATAGATCTCGGATCCACTTCGATTCCGTTATGCTTCTTAATGTATTCTGCCAGACGTTCTTTGTTCTTATACTTGATATCCATGAACTCCTTAAGAGACGCCTCGTCATCTGCATACTTCTTAAGCCCTGACATCAGCGACAGATCCGTGATCCAGTCCTTGGTCCCAAGCTTCTCTGTCACCCAGTCGGCAAGCAGCGGATTGCCGTGCATCAGGAAACGCCTCTGAGTAATACCGTTGGTCTTATTGTTGAACTTCTCCGGCATAAGCTGATAGAACTCTTTTAACTCCTGGTTCTTAAGGATCTCAGTATGGAGCCTTGCCACACCATTGACCGAATATCCCGCCACAATTGCAAGATGCGCCATCTTAACCTGACCGTCTCTTAAGATCGCCATCTTCCTTACCTTATTCTCATCTCCCGGATAAGTCTTCCGAATATGCTCGATAAATCTTCGGTCGATCTCCTGGATGATCTGATATACTCTCGGAAGCAGCCTTGAGAACAGATCGACCGGCCACTTCTCCAACGCCTCTGCCATGATGGTATGATTCGTGTAAGCACAGGTCTTCTTGGTGATATCCCATGCATCCTCCCATCCAAGTCCTTCCTCGTCAAGCAGGATACGCATCAGCTCTGCTACCGCTACGGTCGGATGAGTATCGTTCATCTGGATCGTCATCTTCTCATACAGCTTCTTAATATCGTCATGACCTCTCTTATACTTGGCAATCGCCGCCTGAAGGCTCGCAGACACGAAGAAATACTGCTGCTTCAGCCTCAGTTCTTTTCCCGCATAGTGATTATCATTCGGATACAGGACTTCTACAATGTTCTTCGCCAGATTCTGCTGTTCAACAGCCTTATGGTAATCACCGCGGTCAAAGGACTCCAGCTGGAAATCAACGATCGGCTCCGCATCCCAGATACGCAAGGTATTGACAACATGATTATTATAGCCGACGATCGGGTAGTCATACGGAACTGCCTTAACAGACTCATAATTCTCCTGTACAAAACGTATCTTGCCCTCATCATCATATTCTACACGGATATTTCCGCCGAAGCGCACTTCCTTGGCATATTCCGGTCTTCTGAGTTCAAAAGGATTGCCGTTCACAAGCCAGTTATCCGGCGTCTCTACCTGATAACCGTCCTTGATCTTCTGCTTGAACATACCGTAGCGGTAACGGATACCGCATCCGTATGCCGCATATCCAAGGGATGCCAACGAATCCAGGAAGCAGGCCGCCAGACGTCCAAGTCCGCCGTTTCCAAGCGCCGGATCCGGCTCCTCATCCTCCAGCAGATTCAGGTTCATGCCCATCTCCTCCAGAGCTTCCTTCACCTCTGTATAAGCGGTCATATTGATCAGGTTGTTGCCAAGCGCCCTTCCCATCAGGAATTCCATGGACATATAATAGACGATCTTCGGATCATCCTTCTCATACTGCTTCTGTGTCGCGATCCAATCGTCAATGATCGCTTCCTTCACGGCATAGGAAACTGCCTGATACAACTCCTGCTGTGAGACCTCGTCGATCTCCTTGCGGAACAGATGCTTCACATTCTGCTTTACTTCCTTCTTAAATGCCTCTTTCTCAAATCTCGGATTATACATGTTACCTACCTCTTCCTTATTTTATTTCCTCTCTACTCCAAGCGTTACATCCTCGCCGTTGATCTTCCATTCCTTCACATAACCGGCGGGCGCCGCCTTTGTAACCTTAAGCGCAAGCGTTTCATCCCCAATAGTATCTGTATTTGCAGCAAATATTGTCTCGGCCTTTTCGGTTCCCTCGTAAGTGATCTCGATCTTATCCATCACCTCGAAGCCTGCTTCCTTACGCATCGTCTGCACCTTGCTGATGATCTCTCTCACAAATCCTTCTTCCAGAAGCTCCCCGGACAGATTCGTATCCAGTACGACAGTGATGCCGTTATCGTTCTCAGATACATATCCCTCCATCTGGGCGCTCTCGATCAGCAGGTCTTCCCTCAGAAGCTCAACCTCCTGTCCGTCAATATCTAATTTCAAAACATCCGCAGCATTCAATTCATCCATGGCCTTATTGCCGTCGATCGTCCCCAGCGCTGCCCTGATGCCGTTTAACATTTTACCATATTTCGGCCCAACTGTCTTTAGTTGAGGTTTAAAAGAATAGGTTGTAAAATCGCGTACTTCTTGTGTAAATGTTATAGTTTTTACGTTCAGCTCATCTCTTACGATCTCCTGATAGAATTCCGGGAGGTCAAAATCAGCCTTCACATACATCTGTCCAATGGGCTGACGGTTCTTGATGTTCGCCGTATTCCTGCACGCACGGCCCATAACGACCAGCTTAAGCACCTGATCCATATTGGCCTCCAGCTCCTTGTCGATCCAGGCCTCATTCACCTTCGGGAAATCACACAGATGGATACTCTCCGCCGCATCTGCATCGATACTCCTTACCAGATTCTGGTAGATATCCTCCGTCATGAACGGTATCATCGGCGCCGCCGCCTTGCTTGCCTCCACAAGTGCGGTATAGAGTGTCATATAAGCATTGATCTTATCCTGCTCCATTCCCTTAGCCCAGAAGCGCTCGCGGCTTCTTCTTACATACCAGTTGCTCATATCATCCACAAAATCCTGCAGAGCCCTTGCCGTCTCTGGAATCCTGTAATTCTCAAGATGGCTGTCCACATCCTTGATCATCGTGTTGAGCCTGGACAGAAGCCACTTATCCATAACCGATAATTTGTCATATTCCAATGTATATTTTGTCGCGTCAAAACCGTCAATATCCGCATACAATACGAAGAACGCGTAAGTGTTCCACAAAGTTCCCATGAACTTGCGCTGTCCTTCCACAACGGCCTTCCCGTGGAAACGGTTCGGCAGCCACGGCGCACTGTTCACGTAGAAATACCACCGGATCGCATCTGCACCGTATTTCTCCAGAGCGTCAAACGGATCCACCGCATTCCCCTTGGACTTGCTCATCTTCTGCCCCTTCTCATCCTGCACGTGGCCCAGCACGATAACATTCTTATAAGGCGCCTTGTTGAAGATCAGCGTAGAGATCGCAAGCAGAGAATAGAACCATCCGCGTGTCTGGTCCACAGCCTCGGAGATAAAATCTGCCGGGAACTGCTTCTCGAATAATTCCTGATTCTCGAACGGATAATGAAGCTGCGCGAACGGCATTGCCCCGGAATCAAACCAACAGTCGATCACTTCCGGAACACGGTGCATCTCCTTGCCGCATACCGGGCACTTGATCGTCACTTCATCAATATACGGGCGGTGCAGTTCGATATCCTCAGGACAGTTATCCGACAGCTCCCTAAGTTCCGCGATACTTCCAACAGAGTGCTGATGTCCGCACTCACACTCCCAGATATTCAGCGGAGTTCCCCAATAACGGTTCCTGCTGATGCCCCAGTCCTGTACATTCTCAAGCCAGTCTCCAAAACGGCCCTTGCCGATACTCTCCGGAATCCAGTTGATGGTGTTGTTATTCGCGATCAAGTCCTGCTTCACATCGGTCATCTTGATAAACCAGGACTCGCGCGCATAGTAGATCAGCGGAGTGTCGCATCTCCAACAGTGCGGATAGCTGTGCTCGAAATTCGGAGCCGCGAACAGCTGCCCCCTTGTTTCCAGGTCTTTCAACACCTCCGGGTCCGCCTTCTTGACAAATAATCCGGCAAACGGAGTAGACTCTGCCATATTACCCTTCTCATCGACAAGCTGTACAAACGGCATGTTGTATTTCCTGCAGACCTTCGCATCATCCTCACCGAATGCAGGCGCAGTATGAACCACTCCTGTACCGTCCGTCAGAGTAACATACTCGTCGCAGATCACATAGAATGCCTTCTTATGCTGATTGGCGATCCCGTCTGCGGCACACTGATACAGCGGCTCATATTCCTTGTATTCCAGCTCCTTACCCTGGTAAGTCTCAAGCACTTCGTACGCGCTCTCACCCTCCTTCGCCAGAGGTCCAAGCACCGTATCAAGAAGCGCTTCTGCCATGTAATAGGTATATCCGTCGATACATCTGACCTTAGCGTAAGATTCGACCGGGTTGACACAGAGCCCAAGGTTCGACGGCAGCGTCCACGGCGTCGTCGTCCATGCCAGGATATATGCATCCTCGTCCTTCACCTTGAAACGCACGATCGCGGAACGTTCCTTTATATCTTTATACCCCTGCGCTACTTCCTGCGCTGAGAGAGGCGTACCGCACCGCGGGCAGTAAGGTACGATCTTGAATCCCTTATACAGCAGTCCCTTATCCCAGATCTGCTTAAGCGCCCACCACTCGGACTCGATAAATTCATTGTGATAAGTAACGTAAGGATTCTCCATATCCGCCCAGAAACCGACCGTCCCGGAGAAATCCTCCCACATGCCCTTATATTTCCACACACTCTCCTTACATTTGTCGATAAACGGCTCCAGACCATACTCCTCAATCTGCTCCTTGCCATCAAGCCCCAGAGCCTTCTCTACCTCTAACTCCACCGGAAGTCCGTGGGTATCCCATCCCGCCTTCCTTGGTACTTCGTACCCCTTCATCGTCCGGTATCTTGGAATCATATCCTTGATGACACGGGTCAGTACATGCCCGATATGGGGCTTCCCATTGGCTGTCGGCGGACCGTCGTAGAACATGTAGAGGTCACTGCCTTCCCTCTCCTTCATACTCTTCTCGAAGATGTGGTTCTCCTCCCAGAACTTCTCGACAGCCTTCTCACGGTCGACAAAATTCAAATCAGTTGAAACCTTCTTGTACATAAAAACCTCCTTCTGGGGACAAAACAAACTGTAATTAAACTACGTCCCGAATTTAAAAATGTGGTATACCCTTAATGACAAAAAAACTCCCATCCTGAATAGGACGGAAGCTGCGCTCACGTTTATAAACCACCTAAACATACTATCATATGTCTTCCCTGTAACGGAGGACTCCCGTCAGTATCTACTTGACTTTTCTATCATACTTCTTCAAATATCATAAACAAGAATCTTTCGACAACTGCAGCTCAGAAGTGATATTCGAACATATCTTACTTGCACCGGGCTTCCACCCTCCCCGGCTCGCTGTTTCGTTCTGATATGATCTACTGTCTTCGTCATTGCTTTTTGTGTGTTTCCTATTATAGTAAAAAACCCCTTGAATCGTCAAGAGGTTTTTCTTTTTTTACGTTTTCTTTTCCTTCTGACCGAGACCACTGCCGTCAGAACAATCAACAATATTACAAGCAGCGCCCCTGCTCCGCCGAGAATACACTTCTCTGTAAATGACTTTTCCTGAAGGAAATCCAGAACTCCCGATAAACCTTTTTCGTCCTTGGAATCCGCCTCTCCTTCGGCTTTGCTGTCCTCCGTCTGCGGCGGTATCTCTTCTTCCGGAGACGCGCTGAGCATATCCATATACGACTGGCTGAGCGCTACCCGGGCGCTGCCCAGGAGATTCCCTCCGTAACGGTACTCGATCGTACCTTCGCCTGCGCTCTCGCTGTCTGGTATAATCTCCCTCTCCAGATCCCCGAAATCCACGCCGTTCGGCAATATGATCCGGGTATCCGCATCCGGCGCGTTCAATACCTCTGCCACATCTTCCGAAGACTCGTTCTCTGCGACCGACGCCTTGCCAAAATTCGTAAATGCATATTCCAGCAGATTCTTAGTATCAGGGTAAATATTCACTCCGTGTGTCTTAAGAACCACGCACACTAACTGCATACTGCCGTTATCCGCCATGGTAACCAGCGTTGACAGGGCATCGCTCGTATACCCTGTCTTGCCGCCGATCGCATATTCATAATAATTAGGATCTCCCTCAACCAACATCTTATGGTGCTGCTGGAAAATATGCTCCTCCGTCGTCTCCGACGCCGGAATCGTATACTGGTATGTCTGGGCGATCTGAAAAAACTCCGGGTGCTTGAACATCTCCCGTCCAATCAGCGCCATATCTCTGGCACAGGTGTAATGATTCGGGTCGGGAAGTCCGCTTGTGTTGGTAAAATTGGAATTCACACTGCCAAGCTCCCGGCATCTGACGTTCATCTGTTCCACGAACCAATCGTAGTCAAAGCCCGCATTCCTGCCCACATTGTCCGCGACTGCATACGCCGCCTCATTCGCCGAGGCAAGAAGCGTCGCGTACAACGCCTGTTCCAGTGTGATCTGATTCCCTTCTTTCATACCGATAGACGAATCTCCCGGCTCCAGAAACGCCACACAGTCATGTGTAAATACCACCGGATCTGTAAACTGTCCATACTCCAGCGCCACCAATGAGGTCAGTATCTTGGTAATACTTGCCGGATAAAACTGCGCGTCTATGTTCTTCTCATACAGCACTGCCCCAGTCTCAACATCCATGACAATCGCAGCCTCTCCGTATGTTCCCGGTCCCTTCGGCCATCCCTCGGCCTCATTAGACTCCACCGGCATCGCATAAACCGCGTCAAGCTCCTGCTTAAGCTTCTCTTCTTCCGTCAGTTCTTCTGGATTGCCTTCTCCATCCTGAGCGGGCTGTCCCGCTTCACCGGGCTGCCCGGCCTCACTGGCCGGAGCCTCGGTAGCGCAAACCGTTATACCAAAGGCTGAAAACAGTACAACTATCAGGACTGCTGCCAGCAATCGCTTACATTGTCTCATTTCTCGCATCCTCAGACACCGCCTGTACATTTCTATAATACATCCTTCTTCTTCAGATAATAGAAGCCGAATGCAGGGATATTCACCCCTCTTGCTTCCATTTCCTTTCCGGATATCAGATCGACATACATACCGTCGTCTTCATTGATCCATGCCGTCTTATCATATTCGCTGAAATTAAATAATCCGATCAGCTTCTCGCCTTCATAATATCTTCCGATACTCAGGACTCCTGCTTCCCAAGTCTCGATCGTCCATGTATCCGCATATGAGACAAATACCTTCTCCGACTTACGAATCTCCTCTAACTGCCCCAGTCTCCGGAATACCCTGCTCTCTACACTCTCAGGGTCCTTAATGTTCTGAACAAGATCCCACTGCATAGCTCCTCTGTGGATATAGCGGGAATCCTCAGCCTTGTTCGGGTTTTCCTTATATGTGTAATCATTTACCTGACCAATCTCATCACCGCTGTAAAGCACCGGGATTCCAGACTGCATGAACATATATGCATGAAGCATGATATCCTTATCAATGGCCTTCTCCATAGCCTCCTCATCCTGTTCAAATCCGGCCTTCTCAATACCGCACATAGAAGCTGTCGTTCCGCAGAATCTAGCGTCTCCAGTAACCGGGTCTGCATTATACAGTTCCCCGCGGCTTGTGCTGTCACCTACGTATCCCTGGAAATAATCATTCAGGTATTGCTTATGCGGACGCTCTCTAAGTCCTTCCTTCTCCAGAGACGCATAATCCAATCCCCATCCAATGTCATCATGGCAGCGCAGATAATTCAGGAATACATATTCCTTCGGCAGGCTGTTGACAATATCGAGCTGCTGACGCAATAATCCCACATCCCTGGTCGCTACAGTATGCCACGTAGTTGCCATCGTAGTAACATTATATAACATATGGCACTCCGGCTTCTCTACCGTTCCAAAATACGGAACCACCTTCTCCGGCTCCATAACTACCTCTCCGAGAAGCAGCACACTCGGACATACGATCTCACTGATCATACGCATCATGCGGACGATCGTATGTACCTGCTTAAGATTCCTGCAGGAAGTATTTAACTCCTTCCAGATATACGGAACCGCATCGATCCTGATAATGTCAATTCCCTTGTTCGCAAGATACAGGAAATTATACATCATCTCATTAAATACTCTGGGGTTCTTATAATTCAGATCCCACTGATACGGATAGAATGTCGTCATAACAAAATGCTCCGCATCCGCAAGCCATGTAAAATTCCCCGGCGCTGTCGTCGGAAATACCTGCGGCACAGTCTTCTCATACTCTGCCGGGATCGAATAATTATCGAAGAAGAAATACCTGCTCATATACTCTCCGATTCCCTGACGGGCCTTCTTCGCCCACTCATGATCCTCAGACGTATGATTCATGACAAAATCCATACACACATTGATATTCTTCTTGTGGCATGCCGCCGTAAGGCTCTCTAAGTCCTCCATTGTACCGAGCTTCTCCTGTACCTTTCGGAAATCTGCCACCGCATATCCGCCGTCAGAACGGCCTTCCACCGTGTCCAAAAACGGCATCAGATGAACATAGTTCACATTACTCTTCTCAAGATATTCAAGCTTATCTTCCACACCCTTCATATTACCGCCGAAGTTGTCGATATAGAACATCATTCCGAGCATATCGTTCTGCTTATACCAATCCGGGTAATCCTCCCGCTTAAGATCGATCTCTTTCAGTTCTTCGTTACGCTCTTCATAAAAACGATACAGATTATCGCTCAGCTCTGCAAACATCGAACTATTGCCATATAATTCCATATAAAGCCATTTCAGCTCATCCAGGTGCTTCACAAACCTCCTCTCAAATGTAGCACGGCTAAGCGCCTTCTTCTCAGCTTCCTCTGCGGCTTTCTTGGCGGCGGCTTCTTCTGCAGCTTTCTTGGCGGCCTCTTCCTCTGCGGCCTTCTTGGCGGCGGCTTCTTCTTCCGCAGCTTTCTTGGCGGCCTCTTCCTCTGCGGCCTTCTTGGCGGCGGCTTCTTCTTCCGCGGCTTTCTTAGCGGCTTCTTCCGCTTTCTCTGCCTCTTCTTTTTTAGCGGCTTCCTCTTCTTTCCTTGCTGTCTCAGTCTCTTCGCCTATATCCTTTGCCTCTATTACCGCCTCCGTTTCCTGGGCTTCCACTCCAGCATTTTCCAACTTCTCTTCCGGCTTCACATTCTGTTCACCCAAGCTCTGTTTCGTCACATTTTGCTTTGTTGCAGTCTTCTTACGATCTTTTCTTGATTTCTTTGCCATAAGTATTACCCCATTCCACATATTTTATCATATATCGTTTCTAAATATACAACAACCATATTATACTAAAATTACCGGAAAGTGTAAAGTATCAGTAACAGGGCTGCCAGTCTGAATTGATACAATAACAAGGGAACGGAATGACTCTTACCGATCATCCCGTTCCCCTGTTATAATTATCTGCGGTATTTCCAATCCTTCTCATCTAGTTCATTCAGAACTTTAACTACATGCTCTACAATCGCGTCATTCATCATCTTACCCTTTTCGGCAGTCGCCTTTGTCGCATCCCCGGTCTGTGCCGTATCCGTCAATTCCGAAAAGTCCCACTTGATCTCTACTTCATCCGGGAGATCCGGTACAACGCACGTTGCAAGCTTCGGCTCACACCAATCAGGAAACAGATGGTACGCAATAGATGTCTCACCTTCTCCGGCATGTCCAAGTCCTCCCCACACCTCAAAAGTATCCTTCGGAAGGAGATTACCCGCGGCTACCCACCACTGCGTCAGGGATGCTATCTGAACCTCTGGATATACTTCCTTGATTTTCCTGGAAGCAATCTCAATAGGAGCAATATTCCCGTCATGCCCATTCATCAGGAAAATGCGTGTGATCCCATTGCGGACTACAGATTCGATAATATCATAGATCACCGCAGTCGTTGTATCATAACTCAACGTCAGGGAAAATGGGAAGGAATCATAATGTGCACTGTAGCCTACAGTGACAGGCGGCAGCACCAGCATTCCCTCAACCCGGTCGGCAATCTGTTTCGATAATTTATAGGAAACCAGCGTATCGCATCCCTCCGCAATGTGCGCGCCGTGAGCCTCGCATGAACCGATCGACAGAATAGCTTTTGTAAAATTACCTTCTTTTACCTGATGTGCAGTCATTTTCCAAAGTTCATTCATCATATACATATCATCCTTTCTTAATAATAATATCAATGTAAATAAAGACGTTTTTCTACTACCTGGATCTGGTCAACAGTTATCCGTCTGGCCTGCTCCAGGTCACGTTTCTTCAGTGCCTCTGCTATTTGAACGTGCATATCCAAAGATCTTCCCAGATTAGTGCGTCCATCCATGGCAAGATCCCGCCGCAATTGATTCAATACGCCTTGCAGCGCAGAAATCAAATAAGTGTTCTTAGAGAGCTGTGCAATAGATAGATGAAAATTTACATTGAGATCATTGTATTTGTTATAAAAATCTTCGTCATCAATATCAATTTGCTTATGAGCCAATTCAACAATTTGCCCCAATTCTGAATCAGATGCATAACGTATCGCCCATTCTACGGCACCGCATTCCAAAATACTGCGGAAATAACAGAGATTCGACAATTCTATAAAAGAAAGCTGCTTGATAATATAGCCCTTGCGGGGAATCTTTACCAGCAGGCCCTCCTGACACAGACAATTCAAAGCCTCTCTTGCAGGAGTCTTGCTGACATTAAACTTATGCGAAATCTCAGATTCTGTAATAAACTGCCCTGACTCATAGACACAATTTGTGATATCTTCTCGAAGCTTTTCCAGAACAGCTATTGCCCTGGAGGTTTCAGCAGTGATAGCACGATTCATAGTTTTTCTCCCTGGATTATGTATGGTATATGATATTTGAACTATTTTTATTATATCTGTCATATATAAAAGATACAATATTGCAATATTCACAAAATATATTATCTAAAAAATATGGAATTTCTATTAAATTGTCGAAAATATACTTTTTGATTGACAATTATTTTGTCAAATATTATAATTAGATATCAGTGATATATCACAGATATTCTATAAGAATCCGCTCGGTTATTATGATGATATTTGAACAGAAGTCTAAGATCCCGCGGCAATCACCAAATATCCACACTAGCTTGGCACATTGCTTCGCGGGAATAAATGATCGAAAAAGGAGGTATCTGGGATGAGCCAGGTTGAAGAGAAAAAAGTTGTGACCGATACAACTGGACAAGATGGTGAATTTATGTTAGAACCTGTACCTATGTCAAAGCGGCGTTCTACACGCAGCCAGATCATGGTATGGATTGGATTTGGATATGCTGTAACCGGACTTATTGTCGGCGGAACCTTAGGAGGATATGGAAATAGCGGAGGTCTTCCACCTATGCAGGCTTTTTGGGCGATATTTCTTGGTATGGGCTCACTGTTTCTGATTACTTCTTTTCTGGGGATCGCAGCACAGAAAACAGGATTGAACCTCTCTCTGCTGTCCCGTTATTCATATGGAAGTAAAGGATTTGTCGTTCCGATGATCGTTATGGCTCTGCTGACGCTGGGGTGGTTTGCAAGCATTCTCGGCATGATCGGAGATATATGGGGAGCGTTTATCGGCAATCCTTCAGGAATAATCGTATTTGATCCTGTGAAATTCGGATTCGAAGGTATTGCACCGATCACTTTAGAGGTATTTCTTCTTTGCATTATCTGGGGAGCTGTATTTACATTTACCGCAATTAAAGGAATGGGCGCTATTGAAAAAATTGCAGACATATGCGCGCCTCTGATCATGATCGTAGCGATTGTAGTTGGGGTGATCTTTATCACACAGAGCGGAGGAGTTTCCGCATTTTTGAATAAGGCCTCAAACCTCGGAGGACTTGGACTTGGAAACGGAATCACAGCAGTTGTGGGAAGCTGGATTGCCGGCGCAGTTATGGGTGTGGACTTATTCCGATTTAATAAAAATGTAAACGCTGTTTTCTGGTGCGCTGCATCCTGCTTCATCTTCACCAATCCGATTCTCAACGTAGTCGGATATATCGGCGCCGTGCATATCGGAGAATATAATTACGTGATCTGGATGTTGGGTGTGAATCTGCTTGTGGCTCTGTTGGGTGTGTTTGTGTGGACAACAGCGTTATGGACCACCGATAACAGCGAGCTTTACTGTAACGCACTGTACACCGGACCTTCATTGGATGCATTCGGAATCCATGTAAGCAGAAAGAAATTAGTTGCTGTGTGCGGTATTCTGGGAACACTCTTAGGTGCGCTTGCATTCTATCAGTTATTTTTTGCCGATTTCATCAATGTGCTCGGTTCTATGGCTCCGCCGCTGTGTGCTCCTATTCTGGCAGATTATTTTGTCATAGGAAAACGGAAAAATAAAAAATACAGCACTGAACTCTTGAACAAGCATCCGGTAGTCCGTTGGGCAGGCGTCGTCTCTTTTGCAGTCGGAGCGATCCTGGGATATGTCTTTCAGTATATCGTCCCGCTGCCTTATGGACTTCCCGCAGGTCTGTTTGCAATGGTCGTATCCTTCATAATTTATATTCTGATTTACAATCTGACCCCTGATGCAAGAATCGATGATAAAATGGTAAAAGAAATTTAAACTGGATTTATAAGGAGAGGATATGGTTTAATATCAATCCTCTCCGGCATTGGAGGCAGAGATGAGAAAGGTATTGTTATTGACAACAGGGGGAACCATTGCTTCAAGACCGACTCATCAGGGCTTAAGCCCTGATATCACTTGTCAGGACATTATTCAAATGCTTCCTGTATCGCGGGAAAACTTTTTAATAGACAGCAGAGATATATTCAGTCTGGACAGTTCAAATATACAGCCGGAAGAGTGGCAGCTCATGGCTGAAATCATTGCAGAAGCGCTGCCTCATTACGATGGAATTATCATTACACATGGAACGGATACCATGGCCTATACAGCCTCCGCTCTCAGCTATATGCTACAGAATTTGGATAAACCCATAGTCCTGACCGGAGCACAGGTTCCGATCGAGCAGATGTTCACGGATGCGAAAATGAATTTGCAAGTCGCATTTGCCGCTGTGAATACGGAACTCCCCGGTGTTATGATCGCATTTAACGGAAAAATCATAAACGGATGTCGTTCGGTAAAAGTACGGACTCTGGGATTTGACGCTTTCGAGAGTATCTCTGCTCCTTATATGGGCGAAGTTTTTGCAGATGGAATACACATAGAGAGTAAAAATACCCTCATTGCAGAGAAAAAGATGTTCAAACTGAAAAACTCTCTCTGTACAGATGTATTTTTACTGAAACTGATCCCCGGTACAAGTCCGGATATCTTTGACTGGCTGCAACAGAAGCACTACCGCGGAATTGTAATAGAAGCTTTTGGTATGGGCGGCACACATTTTGAACGCAGAAACCTTATTCCAAAATTAAAAAAACTTGTTGCAAATGATGTAAGTATCGTCGTGTGCAGTCAATGCCTTTATGAAAAAAGTGACTTGTCTCTGTACGAAGTGGGTCGACGGCTTCTGGAATGCGGTGTGATACCCGGAAGAGATATGACAACAGAGGCAATTGTTACAAAATTAATGTGGGCATTGGGGCAGACACAGAATCCAACAGAGGTAAGAGAAATCTTCGATACTAATTATGCCGGCGAGGTTACGCTATAATTCACAAAAATGGTACCCATTAAGAAAATGAAAAAGACACAGTATCAATATCCAAAATTGAACTATGTCTTTTTTAAATTGACTTCGTCTTACATCTTCTCTATCTGCCTTCATACTGTCTTAGCCTTTCTTCCTGAAGTTCAGCGCTTTTAATATTATTTCCCTTTTCTACAACTTCTATAAGAATATCCTCCTATTCATCTTCATCATACCCCAATTCTATCCATGAACTATAGAAATATAAAGAATCATCTGATTCATGGCCTGTTATTATAATTTTTTCAATATAGGTCCATCTAATTGTAATAAATCCAGCTTTCGTTCGTATCCCTAATGTAAAAGGCGCAACATGGTTCGGAAGACCTACAATACCTTCATAACAAGTTCCATTTATAAGATATACCTGCACCATATCCCCGCAAGATAGTTCTACCTTTCTTCCATCATCCCACTCCACAATATATTCTTTTTTAGTTGTCACACGTATTTTGCTCATTACCACTCCTCCATGATTACACTTATAATTCACCTGGTTTTTCACCCAAAGAAAATTGAAAAAGGCATAATCTCGATTACCAAATCAGACTATGCCTTGAAAACTGGAGCATATGGGATTCGAACACCTAACTATCTCTATTAAAGTTGTATATTTCCCATATGCTCATTCAGGAATCTGACGGCAAAACGCCTTCCAATCATCCCCTTTTCAGATTATGTCGCCGTTCCGTCGCCGTGATTCCCCTATAATCTTCCACCCTAATACGCCAATATTTTGCTCTAAAGATACTTTTGGGACGCTTCCGGACTCAGATTGTACTGCTGTTGAATTTTGACCAGAATAGTCTGCAATGGAATATTTAATTCCTTTAATACAGCGACCAACCCTCTAATACCTTCTTCTCTTTCTTCTGCTCTTCCTTTCTCTTCTGCTTCTTCCCAGATTTCTTGTTCTCTCATCAATAAAGTCACGTATTCCAACCTCCATTCTCTACTTGCTTTTACCTTCGCCACCCTGTCTTCAATCTCTTTCACAAACGGGCTGTCACTCTTTTCACCATTTACATACTTAAGGAATTCCCTTACTTCCTCATCTTCTGCATTGATATAATCTTTTGCATTGAAAAAAATCTTCTTCGTTCCATCATTCAGCTTTAATTCCTTGTCTTCCAGGCAGAGATTCTCAAATGTATACTGTGCTTTCCCTTGATGGAATGGATCAAATGTACAGATGAATATCACATAGCTTTCTTTCAGATTCTTATAATTCTCGCTTTTCTCTATCGTATTCAAATCTATCATTCCTTGATAGTAGCGGCTTCTCTTCGGCAAGTTACGCTTATTTGTCGTCTGCATCTCTAAATTAAAAACCCGGTTCCCGTCTTCGATATATACATCTAAACGTACGCTCTTCGCATCCTTTTCAATATCAATCGTCTTCTGCTCTTCCAGGTATACGATATCCTTAATCTTGGTCTTCAGCAACCTCTCCAAAAGTTTCTTACACAGCCTTTTATCCCGCATAACCTTAGCAAACATGAAATCATCTCTTATTTCCAGTTTTTCCCACGTTTTGATTGCTTCCTGCATTTTCATCGGCATTCATCTCCTTTATATTATATTACCATGTCTTTTGCTTTTACTCAATCTAAATTCTTCCGCGTTCAGAAAACCTGACACCATATAAAAAGAGGCATAGCCTACCGTATATTCAGCCATGCCCCTGCCCTTAATTTAAGGTATAGAATCTATATGGATTGATTATCAGCTAACTATCTCTGTTTTCTCAAACATTTCTTCTAATTTAGCCATATCCGCAATCGTTTTCTGCATCATCGGATGCTGATACCGCTTAGTACTCAGAATCGTGCTGTGACCGCCTGTACTTGTTATTGACATCTCACTGAACCCTTCAATACTGGAACACAGTGAAAAATAGGTATGCCGCAAATCATGCAATCTGTAGCAAGGAAGGTCTGGACATTCTCTTTTCATGAACCGCCTGAATATTTTATACAGTGTGGTCGGTGCCATCAGATTATAAGGTTTCTTGGCAATGATGAACACACTGTTCCCTCCCTGAAAATCTGGCTCGGAAGATTGTAGTTTCATATGTTCTTTCCGTGCCTTCTGCAGAATCTGATATACTGTTCCATCAACTATAATCGGAATGATTCTGTTTCCGGCTTTTGTTTTCGTCTGCTTCTCAACCAGATTCCCGTCTACATCTTCTACAATAGCCCGCTGAACATGGATATATGCTTCCGACTTGTCCAATACAATGTCTTCCCATCTTAATCCAATCAATTCAGAACGTCTGAGTCCTCCTGCAAGACAACAAATTCCAATCAGGAGTTCAACCGTCCGGTTGCCTGTTTTCTGTGCCCGGTCAAGCATCACCCTGACCTGCTCTAAAGTATATGCTTTTCCTTCTTCCTGAACTAGCTCCGGCAGTCGGAGATAATTCGTCGGCAGTTCCTGTCTCTTCATATAATTATCCTTCATTGCCTGAGCCATGATTGATGATGTAAGAGAAATATAGTTTCGTATTGATTTAGGTGATTTCCCCTGTTTTACATAATCATTTATCAGGTCTTGGAGAACCTCTGTAGTGATTTCAGACAAAAGATAATTTCCAAGCTGTTCTTTTAGTCCTCCTGGACAATTATATAGCCTTGTGTAGCTAGCCTTAGTTGTCACAGAGATATAATTCGTATATTTCGGAAAATATACCTCATCCACATACTGTTGAAATGTAAGCGGTTCTTTCTCCATGAATTGTCCAAACTGTGCGCTCAGAGCCATCTCATTACAAATTTTCTCTGCAACTGACTTCTTCGTTCCTTTTGGCATCCCCCATTCCGTAGAGTATCTATAGACATCTGGGCTTAGGCACTCCGTCTCAAGTTCCATCATAATGACTTCCAGTACTTCACCTGTAACCATACTCATGGTTCTTCCTGTCCGTTTCCGCCATCTTCGTACTTCCATAATCCTAGAACCCCCCTTTCCTGTTTAAATCCTTCTTTTTCATCGAGTAGACCACGAAGATCGTACGATCTTCGGATGGGACGAAGATATCATACCAACTCCATATGCGGTCCTTCTTCATAGGATGTTTCTTGCCTTTTACCTTGATTGTGTGGAACTTATCGTCTATATCCTCTATTTCTTCAAGGTATAGCTGTAGCCTGTCCAAAATTTCAATCAAATCATTCTTGAGGGGATTGAAGAAGAGAACTACATAGTCATTAGGATTTGTTTTCTTGAATTCCAGGATGTAGCCAATTTCATGAAGAACCATCCGTGGAATTTTGTGGTCTTTCAATAGAGGATTTATATTTCTGAGAACTGAAAGCTGACTCTGATTGAATATTTTAATATGCATATGTATAACCTTCCTTTCTTAAAAACAGCAAAAAAGCCGAAGCACAATGAATCTTGCACTTCGGCTTTCTTTGTTTTTCACTTTTTATCTTAATATTTATATTGGATGGAAATCAATTGGACTCTACCTGTGTAGTATCTCCGTTTTTTAAAACATGTTATTTGAATCCTTAATGATCGTTATATGTCCTATAAGCGGAATTCTCCTTGCTTCACCTCGAAATGCAGCAATCATATTGATTATTGCCACAACGCCTATTACTATTGAAAATGCCAACATAATAAATGATATTAAACTAGCCAACCAAAATGAAAAAGACGCAATAAGCATTGTTGAAAGCACAGTACCTATAACTGTAACTGCCACTTCTGGTATAAGTAAAAGTAAAATTTGATTTGCGTGAAATCTTGCAAATTTAGACTCATTCATAACTATCATCGGTATGAAGAATACAATATATCCCAATCCTGCCATTACTTTATTCTTCTCAATATCTTTTTTTTCAAAAGCATTTTTTACATTTTTCTGAGCCATCTCTATTCCCACTCCTTTTTGTATTATTTTTAACATACTCAACTACTTAATTTCCTAATTCTTAGTTAAGTCCCCCGAAACAATCCCCCCCCTCTTCACCTCCTTTTTCCTCATCTTGTTTATCCCTCGTTCTAAATATCTCTATATTAATCTCTCGTATACGTCCCACCTTCTTATATTTCTTATCTACTCTTAATTATAAGAAATCAGGTGGACATATTCTGTCACTATACTAAATTTTGCCTATTTTTTATTCACTCACCTCTTTCTTCTTTCCTTTGGCAGAATTCTTGCTTTTCCATTTGGCTTTTTCTTCCTTCTTAGTTTCTTTTTCTCTAATCAGTGTCTTCAACTCCTCCATAACCTTCTATGAGGATATTCCACCACTTTTCCAGTCATTCTCTTCCCCTTTCACCCTACTTAAAAAGACAACAAAAAGCCGAAGTGCAATGAATCTTGCACTTCGGCTTATCCGTTAATTTATTATGTCATTTTAATTTTTCGTTTTGTTTTTTTCTTTATATCTATTTTATAATCATTTCCTCTAAAATATATCCAATTTCCAATTATTGAAAAATCCTCATCTCTTGTAAATCCTTGCCTATAGGTATAAGAATTGTCGGAATTGATTACTTCTTCTTTTTTCCGGGTAATAATATTATATCTTTCAATAAAACCGAAATAAATATAATTATATATACAATATGCACAATATCCACTAAATGTACTGCCACACTTTGTATTCGGTATCTGCATCAAATCAAGATAATCATTTTCCATATCCAGACGGTAATAACATATATCTTCATCATGATAAGAATCTTTGACGGCTATTAGATATTTCCCATATTGATTTATAAGAGGATACCCTCTTCTTAAACTATCAGCCAAAAATTTTGTTTCATCAGAAGAAGAATCCAATTCAATTATTTCTTTCTGTTTTCCTGTTTTCAAATCATATTTGTATAGTATATAATTACCATCTTCATTACACTCATTCCCTATAAAATATATGATATTATTAACTAGTATAGACTTTGCTGAAAAATTCTCAATATTTACAGTTTGTTCATTCATTGAAATTAAATTTTTACAAAATAATTCATAGCAAATTTTTTCATTACGTTTTTCACAATTATAGCAAATAAGATATTTATCATTACATTCCAAACGCCAATATGATTTACTTAAACTTTTAATCGTTTTTACATTTGTTTCTATATCTATCATATAAAGTTCACTATCTTGAAACCAATAAATGTATTTATCATATCCGCAAAAACTATATTTATTTTTTATACCTATATCAAGTATCTTTTTTTCTCCTGTTTGTTTTTGTATACAGCATAGCTTTCCGTTCTCTCCCCGGTATACTAAGTAACTTTTTAAGTTAATATATGGATGATGAATATTGATTGCGTCTGCACAGGCTTCACTAATATCACTGCCATCATAGCAAGAAAAATCACAACTCTTTTTTGTTGACTCTGTTTCTACATTTCCTATGGATATTTCTTCTACAGGTACAAATCCATATTTTTCTGCAAGTCCTTCCTTCCCAGTCGCACGATAGATGGTTTCAATATTCGCTTCAATTTCCTGGATACCTTTTCGGTTTACACTGAAATACCCAAAAACATTCTCTAAACGCTCTAAGAAAGAAAAGTCCTCTGTCTCTAAGTAAAGATACTCCATGAGCGTCTGCATAATAATTTTTTGCACTTTAATACTCTCTATATTCTCAATGCAAGCTATATCAAAATCTCCACTTGGTGTTCTCATATCTGTATAATTAATCACTGAACGAAGGAACTTCATCTGGTATTCATTGTTTTTAGTGAATTTAGAAAGATATAAGAGTGAACATACAACGATCTCTTTTTCATCATCATCTAAATCATCTTTCAAATCATACGGTGTATTTAGATTATACAATTCTTTCTTCTGCATATCAGACATATCATCTGCTAAGATATCTATTACTCCTGATATGCCGTCTAACTTGCTATTAATTTCTTTCCCCATTTGATGTGTCGTTTCACTCAGCTTTGTGAACTTTTCTTCGAATGGTCTTGCTCCCGCTTCCATTCCTTTCATAAAAGTATCTTGTTTTCTTCCCATTATAAAATCTCCTCTCCCATTACTATATTGTAGAATTCTTTCTCAAGGAATTCTTGCTTTATCTGTTGAATAAATTTCTTGTCATTTACAATTCGATAAATAGTAACTGCAAACCCTCCTACATCCAAATATCTCATAGCATCTTTTCCTAGCTGAGTATTCCCAGTACTTGCTGCCACGGCTTCTGCAATCGCTACGCCAATTATATTACTTGCAGATGCAATCAAATTAGAATAACTCAGTATTTTCCTTGTCCGTACTTCATATAAACTTTTTGAGCCAAATGACTCATCATAAAAGAGTCCATGAATAATTGCCGTCAAAGTATTTATAAATACCGAATACGTTATCTGTTTTCCAATAATCATAGCATTTCCAAAATCTATTCCGTACTTCGAAAGTTCTTCTGCCGTTTCAGGAGATAATGTCATTACACCTGGAATAGGAAGTCCTGCTATCGAAAACATATCTGATTTTAAGTGTAGCCTTTGTTTGATTACTGCCATTGCTAAAACTGCAGGGTCTTCCGAAGTTCTCTTAACTGCGTACTCAAGCATTAACGGAGTCTTTGCACGTTCTACGATTTTTGCTTTCATCCTTCCATTTGCCATTGGTGCAGGCTTTACATGATAGCTTCTAAAAGACCAATCCGTCAATGTATTTGTCATGATATTGGAAGTTCCAAATATCCATCCAAATAATGGATCATGCCCCAATGTACGTGATCTATGTGCATTACCACTTAATTTTAAATCAAAGTCAGGACTTCCAAATTGTACATCATAAGGGACTCCCTTCATGAAAATGTCTTCTTTACTGGCGAAATAACGTCCACGTCCATAATTATTGGAGTCCTTGTTCCTATCAAATTTACCAAGTATCTCCTTTTCCTTCTTTTTTGCTTCTTTTTCACTTAACTTATCATTCTGACGCTCTTGGAACGGAGTAAGAAAGTACTGCCTAATACATTGCAATGCAGTTGCAAAGAAAAGAAAACTAATATCTACTCCCGTAAGCTTTGTTGCCTCTTCAAACTGCTTGTCTAAATCACCCAAGATTATAGATACATCCCTGGAGACTTCCGCCACCCTTTTCGCTTCTCCTGATACTACCTCTAGTTTGGCGGTTTCATTCTTAATATCTGATATAGCAATGTCTTTTTGCTTTTTCAACTTTTCATATTTCCTACTTGCCATTTAATCCCCCTTTTAGAAATCAATCTTCTATATACATTAACTATCCTTTCTTGTATGGTGAATCCAATATTTTTCCTCCTTAAATATATATCTACACACAATATTATACAGTATATATCTACTGCTTACAATAGCAATAAAAACAAAATATCATATAAGCAGGAGGATTCACCAATGAACGACTTAGAATTTGGCACTGTAAAACTTCACCTTAAAGAAATCATGGAAGAACGCGACCTATCCTTAACGAAACTATCTTTTCGTGCTGAGATGCAGCGAACCCAGTTAAAGCACTACTATGACGGTTCTATTCAGAGAGTAGACTTAGCTGTATTATCAAGGCTGTGTTATGCCCTAAACTGTGATTTGAATGATTTATTAGAATACATACCGCCTGTAGAAGATATGCAATGAATTTACAGGGATGATGAAATTCCTTTCTTTTGCCCCCCATCATCCCTATATTAATCTCTCGTATGCGTCCCACCTTCTTATATTTCTCATCTACTCTTAATTATAAGAAATCAGGTGGACACGTTTTGTCACTATACTAAATTTTGCCTAATTTTTTTATTCATTCACCTCTTTCTTCTTCTCCTTAGCAGAATTCTTGGCTTTCCCCTTGGCCTTGGTTTCTTTCTCAGATTCTTTCTCCTTCCTCAGAGCTTCCAACTCCTTCATTACATTCTTATGAGGATATTCCACTACTTTCCACTGAGAATACTTATGTCGAATCCCTAAAAACAGCGGATGGACTCCTATATTATCATTCTTCATCCCATCCACCGCCAACTGATAGAGCGGTCTTGAGGGCTGTACACTCTCCCATATCTCAAGGATTCTCTGCTTGGATTCACGGATGACCGGAGAAGTCTGCTGAGTATTTCCCCACGCTATGACTACTTTTGCATCATCAGAAAGCTTTGAGAAAATTTCTTCCTGGATAAACTTCATATTCTCTTCATCCACCGATAAACCTGCCAAGAAAGTCTGCTCTGTGTCACCTGGGAAAAAAGATTGATGACCGTATAGGAATTAAATCCCAGCTCTGTTAGATGCTCTAAAATATGGCTGTTTGTAGAATCTTCTACATAACAGTTTTCTCCCGTTCTGGTAGGGTACAGCAAGATGAAGTATGCCTGACCTCCTTCTACTCCTTCCACTTCCTTCGTAATGCTGAACGTCTTATTCCCGTCCTTAGATGAAAGTATCTCGGTTTTTACTGCGATTTCGGTCTTTATTAAATTTTTCATAGGTCTTTCTCCTTTCGATTTTCATTTACAGAATGATGTAGTAGTTATTTAACAGATCAAAATATATCTCGTTCACTGAGAACCGTGAATCATCCAAGCTATCTGCCATCGAAACAGACACCTCAATTCCATCCAAATATTTCCTGATGTCTGTTTCCATTTGTTTTCTCCATAGCTCTTTGCCGGATTCATCCATACTGCAATAGTCTAAGAACGACCAGTATAATTCTTCGCCTCGTTTTGATAACAACTGCCCTATATGATTTAATTCATCATAAGGAAGCGTCATCATACGCCCGGAGATTTTTAAGTAGGTTTCATTTACCCCGGATTTTCTTAAATATCCTTCTTCGTTACGGTAGAATTGCAGAGGATGTTCATTTCCACCTGATGCCAGGTATTGTTCATAGAGTATCTTCCAGTCCTTTGGATACAGGAATATATAAGTGGTCAGTTCATCTATCCACTCCTTTTCCGTACCCTCATAGAAATCCGGTGGTTTGTTAATATCCTGCAGATTCAGACATTCATTACCCTTTTCCCAGTGACCGCCTTCAAATAATCTCTGCTCAAAATTTTTACTCATAGTATCTCCTTTACCTAAATAGTCGCAGTTTTTTGGTTTTGTATGATCCCTACCATCCCTTTCAGCCCCTCCCCTAAAAGGGATGGAGGGTTCATAGAAAACTCTGCAATTAACTTTTTTCACTTCAGAACGTTGTTGTTCTCATTCATTTCTAAGACTGATTTGTCTTAATCATCATTTAGATAAATTCCTATAATCACTCAGCCAGTGGGACGTGCAATCCAAAATTTAATATGGAAAGTATGATTATAGATAAGTAAGAAATTTTACAGACGCTACTATATTTTCTTCTAAGCCCGTGTCGACGTCGTCGCCCTCATCCCTGGATCCTGTGAGAAAAAGCTTCTATAAAAATATAGTGCAAAAGAATAGGTCAGCACATCCACGAACTTAGATATGCTGACCCGCTTAACCATTAATGAAATAGAAGAGAATGGCAGAAAGAAGCCGTACAGATACACAGCGCACCTCTTAAAAAGCACTATTTCCCCGTACTTACCTGCCGCCTTTTCATCTGATTTTCTGCCAGATAAAATTGAAAAAGGCATAATCACGATTATCAAATCGGACTATGCCTTGAAAACTGGAGCATATGGGATTCGAACCCACGGCCTCAACAATGCGAATGTTGCGCGCTCCCAACTGCGCTAATGCCCCATGCGATGATTATACCACGAATCTTCACAAAAGAAAAGCAAAACTTTGATTGATTCTCGTTCTTTTGAGTAGTATACTAAACGTATCAAATCTATTATCAACATATTAGGAGGATGTTACACATGAACAGAAAGACAATATTATATTCCATATTGTTGTTCATCCTATGCAGCATCCTTTCTTGCGGCTGCGGCGGCGGGCAGGAAAGCAATGCGGCTGAATCCGGCGGCAGCGGCAAGAATGGTAAGAACACGGCCGGTGAAGATTCAGGTCCGCCAAGGGACAATACCCCCAAGGTACTGGTCCCGGCGGCAGATGGTACCACTACCTATGGCGCCGACCTTGTGACTATTGATGCTTCCCACACAGACCAAGGCTATGCCATGGTCCAATATCGCGGATCCAACCCCAAGGTCAAACTACAGATTGCATCACCCGGCGGCATTACTTATACATATCTGTTGTCACAGAGCGGGGAATTCGAGGCATTTCCCCTTGCGGCGGGGAATGGAACCTATTCTTTTACCGTTTATGAGAATGTAGAAGGGGATATGTACTCGGTGGCCTATTCCGCTAATGTTGAAGCTGTGATCGCTGACGAATTTCTCCCCTTCCTGTATCCGAATCAATATGTGACCTTCACTGCTGATTCCAAGGCCGTCGCCAAAGCCAAGGAACTTGCATCTACGGCTCATTCTGATCTGGATGTGGTTCGTGAGATTTATCACTATGTGATCAAGAATGTGACCTACGATACCGCCAAGGCTGAGAATGTATCATATGGATATCTTCCGGATGTGGACGACACCCTCAAGACCGGCAAGGGCATTTGTTTTGATTATGCAGCCCTGATGTCCTCCATGCTCCGTTCCCAGGGTATCCCTACCAAGCTGGAAGTCGGATATGCCGGGGAGGCCTATCATGCCTGGATCAGCACCTACATCGAAGGCGCCGGATGGATCGACGATATCATAGAATTCGACGGCAAATCATGGAGTCTGATGGACCCGACCTTTGCCGCAAGCACCAACAGCAAAGGCCTGAAAGAATATATTGGTGATGGTTCCAATTACGTTTTAAAATATTCTTATTAAGATATATAGCAAGAAAGGAGTACATATGGCAACCCCAACACTAACCCCCTTATCTAATATGGAGATCTCATCCTTCTGCTCACAGATGGCAATGATACTTCATTCCGGTATATCCGCTATGGAAGGGATCTCCCTGATGCTGGAAGAGACATCCGACGGCGAAGAGACGAAGCTACTCAAGCTTATGGACGAGACTTTACAATCAACCGGAAGCTTCTATGAAGCGCTCACCGCCACGGAAGCATTTCCAGATTATATGCTCCACATGGTACAGATCGGAGAATATACCGGCAAGCTTGATGAGGTCATGGACGCGCTGGCTTCCCACTACGAGCGCGAAGCCTCCATCTCACAATCCATCAAGAATGCCGTTACCTATCCCCTGATCATGGTCTTCATGATGCTTCTGGTGATCCTGGTATTGATGACGAAGGTAATGCCCATCTTCAATCAGGTATTTCAGCAGCTCGGAAGCGAGATGACGGGATTCTCCAAGGCAATCCTTGATTTCGGGACCGCCATCAACAATTATTCCATGGTCCTGATCGCAGTGATCGTCCTGTTCGTGGTCCTGATCCTGTATTTTACCAAGACGAAGAATGGACGGGAATCATTCGCCTCCTTTAGTTCAAGGTTCGCGTGGACGCGCGTCTTCTCTGAGAAGCTTGCCGCCTGCCGCTTCGCAAGCGGAATGGCGCTGACCTTAAGCAGCGGAATGAGCCCGGAAGAGAGCCTGAATCTTGTCGCCAAATTAATACACAACGACAGCTTCGCAAGTAAGCTGAATACATGCAAAGAAGATCTGGATAAAGGCGAAGACCTCTACAGATCCCTGTTAAATGCAGGCATATTCTCCGGCATCTACGCCCGTATGACTTCCATCGGCTCGAAAACCGGTGTTCTGGATGAAGTGATGCAAGAGATCGCCGACAAATACCAGGAAGAGATCGACCAGAAATTCACTAATATCATCGCGACTCTCGAGCCGACACTGGTTATTATCCTGTCGCTGATCGTAGGCATGATCCTTCTGTCGGTAATGCTTCCGCTTATGGGAATTATGTCCAGCTTATAAGAGGTAATAGTTATGAAACATCGTTTTGAAACACAGAAACCCAGTTCTACATCCAAGAACTTCTTGATATCCATCAGTTGCTTTGCACTGATCGTGTTTTTGTTCACAGCCGGAACCTCCCTGGTATCGGATAAGACAGACGCACAGGAGATACAGACTCTTGAACAGGCCGTCAACCGCGGTATTGTCCATTGCTATTCCATGGAAGGCTCTTATCCCGAGAGTCTGCAATACCTGAAGGATCACTATGGACTTACTTATGATGATGAGAGATTTTTTGTAGATTATCAGACACTTGGCAGCAATATCATGCCGGATGTAACGATCATAGACAGGAGGGGCAGATAGATGAGATTCCAGAACCGAAGCAGGCATGTGATAGATTTCATATTTCCAATTGCATTATTCTTCGTATTTGCCGCTTCATCACTCGTCGTACTGATCCTTGCCGCGGATATCTATGGTTCTACCACGAATCAGCTTCAGGCAAATGATGAGAACCGGACGGCCCTGTCTTATATTTGCGAGAAGATACGGCAGAATGATACCGGCGGCGCTCTTGAGATCACCAGCATAGAAGGAACAGAATGTCTGGCCCTTTCCGCCGACTATAACGACGTTCCACATACAACCTATATTTACGAATATGACGGAATGCTCAAGGAATTATTTGTCCGGGATGATGTATCCGTTTCTTTAAGGGACGGCAAAGACATTATGAAGATCTCTTCACTGTCCATATCTCGGATCGACGATCATCTCTATCATTTTATCACCGTTGACAGTCAGGGCCGCGAAAGCTCTCTGGTTGCCGCAGAAAGGAGCGTCCAATGAAGAAACATACATCCAGCCGCTCCGGACTTCTCCTGATGGAGATCATTATTGCGATCCTGTTTTTCTCTGTTGTAAGCGCCGTATGCCTTCAACTATTTATAAAATCGCATAACCTGGGGCAGAATACGGAGGAATTGGATATGGCCGTGAGACATGCCGGCTCTGTTGCAGAGATCTTAAGCCAGTCCGAACAGCCTTCCGAACATCTGCAAGAGATCTATTCCGATTCTGATATAGATGAAAATGGCGGTTCCATATATTTCAACAAGGATTTCCAGACCTGCTCTGAGGAGATCGGTGTCTACCATCTTGACATCAGCGCCTCCCCCTTAGATGACAGGCTGACAGGTTACCGCATTGCAGTCTATGCCAATGATGATCCTGAAGAGATCTACAGTCTGGAAATCACTGCCTATACGCCGTTAACCCCAGACTCAACATCATACTAAGCTGCAGAAGAGAGGATGCCTTTATGAAACAAACTTCATTTCCCGTAACAAATATAGGTTCCGTGTCATTACTGATGACCTTCATCGTCCTGTGCCTGGTGACATTCTCCACACTGTCACTGTCCGGCTCAGTCAGTGAATTCCATTACAGCCAGAAGTTGGCGGAACACAGCACAGATTATTACAACGCTTCCAATGAAGCATCTGCGGTACTTATGGAAATTGACGGGATACTGCACAGCGCATATACCAAAGATCAAAACCGATATTATTCTAATGCCAGGAAGCAACTGGAACAGCTGGAACATATTACGGCAGATTTCTCAAAGGATATTCCTGCTATAGCTTATGAGGTGCCTGTCAGTGATTCCCAGATCCTCAGAGTGTCTCTGTCTCTGAATAGACCAGACGAGGTCAAAGATGGATATTACAGGATCACTTCCTGGAAAGAAACTGCCGCAGCAGAATGGAAAGGCGATGACAGCCTTGAGCTTTTTATACCGCAAGAGTTAGATTAGAAGAGGAGAGATTTCATTATATGGACACAAGAGAGTTACTTCAGAAAGCAATCGACAACCATGCTTCTGACATATTTATCGTAGCCGGTCTTCCGGCGTCTATGCGAATGAACAACACGATGAACCTGGACTCCGGAGACCGCCTTCTTCCCAAGGATACGTTCGAGGTCGTGAAGGATATATACGAGCTTGCCGGCAGCCGTTCCATGGATCAATTGATGGAGACGGGTGACGATGACTTCTCTTTTGCCATCCCCGGCATGTCCCGTTTCCGTGTCAACGCATACAAGCAGAGAGGCTCCCTGTCGGCAGTCATCCGAGTCATTACCTTTGAACTGCCGGATCCGGCTTCTCTGGGCATCCCTGCCAATATCATGGCACTGGCCCGCTTCTCGAAGGGTCTGGTGTTGGTGACTGGTCCTGCCGGAAGCGGCAAATCCACCACCCTTTCCTGTATGATCGACGATATCAACCGCAATTTTGAGAAACATATCATCACATTGGAGGATCCGTTGGAATTCCTTCATCAGCATAAGAAGAGTATCGTAAGCCAGCGCGAGATCAATGTAGATACCGAGAGCTATGTGGCCGCGCTGAGGGCCTCTCTTCGTCAGAGCCCGGACGTGATACTCCTAGGAGAGATGCGGGATTATGAGACGATACAGGTTGCAATGACTGCTGCCGAGACCGGTCATCTGATATTCTCCACACTTCACACCATCGGCAGCGCCAACACGATCGACAGGATCATCGATGTATTTCCGTCAAGCCAGCAGCGCCAGATTGCGGTTCAGCTCTCTATGGTACTGCAGGCTGTCGTATCGCAGCAGTTGGTTCCGTCTGTAGACGGCACCATGGTGCCGGCCTTTGAGCTTATGACCGTCACCCCTGCCATCCGCAATATGATCCGTGACAATAAGATTCCTCAGATCGACGGCATTATATATTCCTCTTCCAATCAGGATATGATCTCTATGGACACAAGCCTCGCGCGGCTCTGTCAGCAGGGAACGATCACGAGGGATACCGCATTGTCCTACGCAACCAATCCTGATATGCTGTCTAAGAAGCTCCGCTAATGATCCAACCTAACTTGTGATCGCCTTCACCGGGCATGCACTCTTACATGCTCCGCAGCGGATACATTCTGGGTGATTCGCGTTCTTCACCGGATCAACCTGCATTTTACAGACTTTTGCACAGGCGCCGCAGCCTGTGCATTTTTCTTTGTCTACCCGATAGTGGAACACAGAGATCGGATTGAAGACCGAGTACACCGCCCCCAACGGGCAGATGTATTTGCAGAAAGGCCGGTAGATTATAATCGACAGGATCACTGTAACGATCAGCAGGACGCTCTTCCACGCATACAGCCAACCAAGAGCGCTGCGCATGGACTTATTGAACAATACAAGCAATATTCCGCCTTCCAGCGTCCCTGCCGGGCAAATGTATTTGCAGAAATACGGCAGCCCTTGTCCAAGTACATCCACCAGGAACATCGGCAATAATATCACAAATACAATCAATATCACGTATTTCAGTCTCCGCAGCAGTCTGTCCCCCTTAAAGGTACCGATCTTCTTCACAAACGGTATCTTATGCAGCAGATCCTGAACCAATCCGAACGGACACAGCCATCCGCAGACGAATCTTCCCATCAAAGCGCCCACGAACATCAAAAATCCCGCCGCATAGAATGCGAATCTGAAATTCCAGCTCCCAATCACCGCCTGCATCGCCCCTATGGGACAGGATCCAACGGCTCCCGGGCAGGAATAACAGTTAAGCCCGGGAACACACAGGTTCTTAAGCTTCCCTCTGTAGATCTTCCCCTGGGCAAAACCGACCAGATAGCTATTCGTCAGGAGCGCCCACAGTGCTTGGATTCTGTGACGTTTCCATTCATTCTTATTCTTATTATCCAATTCCCACACACTCCATACAGATGTTGACTGCTTTTTCTAATACTACCGTCATCTCACCCCGGCAAATGCCGAATCCCATGATCAGAAGCCCTGCGGCAGACACGATGATTCCAATCCGGGATGACTTGATCAAACGGATCATTGCCTTACTCCTTCCAGTTCTTTCTCCACAATACCTTTCCAATCTTCAAAAGAACGGCTTCCTGAATACGTTTCTCCGACGATATTGCCCTCTTTGTCCGCGAAAAATGTCTCCGGCACAGCGCTGATCCCGGCAAGTCTGCCGTTCAGGTAGCCTGCATCCGGTATCAGGAACGGATAGGAAGCCCCCGTCTTCTCCGCCAGAAGCTTCGCCTTCTCTATCGTCTCTTCATCTGCATTTCCTGCGATATCCAGCACGATACCGATCACCTGTACGCCCTGACCCTCCATCTCTTTGCTTAATTTCTCAAGATCCGGAATCTCCCGGATACACGGCGAACACCACGTGGTAAATACATTGATCATGGTCAAGTCATGCTCGGCGAACATCTCCTGGGTATAGGTCCCGCCGTTCACATCCTCCATGGAGAACTCTCCCAGGCTTCCGCCTTCGAAAACCTCCGAATCGCCAGAATCCAGAACTTCCTGGCCTGCCTGCTCTTCCTGTGCTGCAGCGTCCTTTTTTCCAGAAGATACATCTTCTCCGGATGCACAGCCTCCGGCAATGATCACACTGCACATCCCTAATACGGATAATGCCTGCAATAATTTCTTTCTAAGAATCATACACATTTCTCCTCACTTTCCATATATTCCTCACAGCTTCCGATACACCTGCAGATACATTGCAATAAAACAAGAGCTTCCCCCGATCACATTGGATATTGGCTCTGCCAGGAAGACGCCGTCCACCCCAAGTCCCAATCTTGGCAGAAGGACCGTAAGCGGAGCCACAATGACCGCCTTGCGCAGCAGGGAGAAGAATACCGCCTGCTTCGACCGTCCAAGCGCCACGAAGGTACATTGTCCGCAGAACTGGAATGCCATGAAGCAAAAACCCATGAAATACAGATTGAGGGCATGTTCCCCCGCGTTCAGCATTTCTTTATTATTCGTAAATACCGATAACAAGAACCGCGGCGAGACAATGACCGCTATCCATGCCAAGATCGTGTAGACGATCGCCGTAACCGTCACGAATCGGATCCCTTCTCTGACTCTTCCTGGCTTACCCGCACCGTAATCGTAGCCGAGAACCGGCTGCGATCCGCTGGTGAATCCGTGAACCGGAAGCGTCATTACCTCCCGGATCGAATTGATCACCGTCATAATTCCTACATACAGGTCTCCCCCGAAATCCCGCAGTGTCGTGTTGCACAGTATGCTCACGAGACAGTTCGTAGACTGCATGATGAAGCCTGACAACCCCAGCGAAGCGATCTGCCCCACAAGCTTCCAGTCAATCTTCAAGAATTCTCTCCTGATACGCAGGATTGCCTTCGATCCGGTAAGGAATCTTACTACCCACAAGGCAGATATCATCTGGCTGATCACCGTAGCCAGCGCCGCGCCCGACACTCCCATGTGAAATACAAAGATAAAGAGAGGATCCAGGATCAGATTCAGGACTGCTCCTATGATCGTCGTGAACATACCCGTTCCCGGGAATCCCTGTGCGTTGATGTAACCGTTCATTCCGGCTGATACCATAGAGAACGATGTCCCAAGCAAATATATTTTCAGATACGCATCTGCATAGACATAGGATGCCTCGCTTGCCCCGAATAAAAACAGGATAGGCCTTCGGAAGATATAGCAGAATACAAGCAGAAGCAAGGAACATCTTAGAAGCATCGAGAATGCATTCCCCATGATCTTCTCCGCCTGTTCATCCTCACCCGCCCCTCTTGCCATAGAAAATAAAGGCGTACCGCCTGCTCCCAATAGCTGCGTGAACGCCATAACCAAAGTCGTAACTGGGAATGCCAGGCCTATCCCTGTCAGCGCCAGTCCGTCTGAACCTGGCAGGTGACCGATATATACTCTGTCTACCACATTATAGAGTATCTGTACAATCTGCGCAAGGATCAGAGGAACTGCCTGTGAGATGATATTTTTTGATACGGTATTACCTGCAAAATCTGTTGTCATTATATTATCCGATTCTGCTGTATCATATCCACCAGATATCTCGCATAATCTTCTTCCTTCTTCGATTTCATTGGACGCCTCTTCACACCTGACGCAGACAACATCTGCATATCCATCATTTCCTGCAAAAGCCCCTTATACTCCTTCTCTGTCATACTCTCCGCATCATACTTCTCTCTCAGTTCCTTCAACTGATCCGCTGTCATAGTACCTGTACTTTCAGATTCCCATCCAATCTCGAAATCCTCTTTGAAGCCTGCCGCCTCCGCCAGTGTCTTATCACCCATTACCCCCATCTTCGGCTTCTTCTCTTCAAACAATACATGTTCGTCTCCCGCGTCAAGCTTAAGTCTCTTGATACACTGAGAATAGAATGCACTCTCCACCGTCTTTCTAAAAAGCTCCTTGTGCTCCTTATATGCCTCTGTCTGCTTCAAATCATTCGTACTGATTAACTTTGTAACATTCATGGTATACCTGCATTCCTTTCTTTTTACTGCTTTTTTTTATTATATCACGAAAATACCAAATGGGGACGTAATAAAATTGAATTTTACTACGTCCCCATGAAATTCAAATGGTTCCGATACATGCCATGGTGATCAGCCCCACTTATTCCGAATATGAGAGAGAACTGTCACTCACCGGCGGACACAATTACTGGCATAATATCTGTCTGAACTGCTACATATCATCCTTTAATACTGCTCTGCAAACAACGCACTTGCACCCGACTGATTCCCGGACAAATAAAAATGTGTTGTCTGTTCAAATTTCAACGCTTTATCAGACGGCGGAAAGAACCCTCCGGATTCTTTATTTAGGCGAAGGGTGTCTCCTCCCACTACACGCTCCACATCCGGAATCGTGTACGGCTTCTCTATAGAGCCGCCGCTGATAACTGCATCTGCCTCCGGCACGTCATCCACCAGAAGAATCCCCTCCGTACCGTCTTCGCCTCCGAACTCAAACGTGATCGTCGATGCCTTAATTCCATGTTTCTCCGCATATTGGATCGTAAGCATACCATCGACCGCGGCATTTCCGCCGCCCTCCCACGCCATAATGAGCCCGTCGGCATCAAGATACTGTGCAATCTTAACTGCAAACTGTGCACATCTTGTTTTGTGCCAGTTGGACGGATTATGGCTTCTTCCAAAGATTACGCCACGGAAATTGATTGTCTTCCCATGCTCCTTATATAACTCAAGCAGGATCGGGCTGTTCACATACAGATACGTCGGGACCTTAAAAGCCGGCCATACATAGTTTCCGCTGACTACACAGCCGTCCATCATTTCATTTGGATGAATGAGTGTCGGTACAAGATTGTCAATCGGATGTCCGTATATAAAGGTATTAGAATACGGCCCCTGGTTCTGGGAATTCCATACAAGCACTACATTCGGAAGCTCCTGGTTTACCTCATCAACAGAGAATATCTCTCTGTAATCTGGATCCATTTCTTTGGTCACAGAGGCAAGATACGTGGAAATCTTGATTCCGATATTACGAATCTCATTGTCATACTCAATGGAAGATTTCCCCTCATTCAGTTCATAGAGAATGACAAAGTTAATCGTCTTCGCAAACGGTGTCATACCTGCAATCGGCCCGGTCATATCCATAATGGCGTCACGCGGATATAGGAGACCCGAACTTGCACTGGATTCATCCCACGGCAGAGCCGCACTCTCCATTACGGCAAAACCGGAAAGCAAATTCGTCACACCGCTCCCTATCATATGAGGATCTCCAAAGTAACCGGAATACTGGATTCCTTCTCCTTCCACCTTCAGCATCGGCTGAATCGTGTCCAAAAGATGAATGATCCTTGTATTCTCACCCGGCTTCACAATCTCAAAATCGACACCCTTCACTGCTTTTAACAGCGACTTTACTTCTTCTTTTAACTCCTCTCTGGATATGGTCAGTACGCCGTCTTTTAGACCGGTCGTTTCCCCAAAGAGCGCATCCTTTATTTTAAAGTACTGTCGTTTCAGTTTTTTATCCATTTTCATGATTATTCGCCCTCCTTCTCATCATCTACCGTAAACAATGTAGGGCCGTCCACATCCTGTGAGAGCGCCTCCAGACATTTGTCAATAATTCTTCTTCTGTATGCCTTCTCACGTTCAAGCGGGAGGGCCGGATTGCCGCTCGGAGCGGTAAAATCTCCTCCGAAAACGGTGCGGTTCGCACCGACGCTCAGAGCGATTGACGTAAACGCAGTGATATGTACATTCGGTATACCTGCGCGGTCAAGCTCTTTTGCTACCGTTGCACAGCAACGGGTACAGGTGCCTCAGGTAGAAGTCAGGATTGCCGCACGCACACCGGAATTCTTCAGATCCTCTGCAATGCTTCTCCCCATCTCCCTACTCGTCTCAACATTGGTGCCGACTCCGCAGGTCGTATAGAAATAACGGAACACTGAAGCAATCTTTCCTTCCCTTTCCAGATCCCGCATCGTATCAAGAGGAACCAACCTGTGCGGATCGTTGCTGGCATCCGTCGTATCATAACCGCCGTGAATCGACTCATACACACCCTTCTTAAGATCCTCCAGTCCCTCCATGTCATATTTCCCGTAGCTTACAGAGAATGCCTGTTTTAATTTATCCGGGTTGCCTGTAGGTACAAGTCCTCCGGTAGTAAATAAAGCGATTGTGCTGTTGCACAGGTCTTCCGCCTTTGCAGCAGGCGGCACCTGCTCAAACCTGCGAAGCGGCACCTCTGTCTGATATGGACGCCCATAGAGCTTATCCAGGAGGATATCTGTGACTCTCCGTGCTCCGATCTTCTCGTGATATTCATTATAGCGGTGTCCGGTTGGGAGATAGCCTTCCTTCCTGGCCGCCAAGATCTCTTCCTTCCTGGCAAGCTTCAGCGCCAGCGCCGCAACCTTCGGCAGAGATTTCCGCATTCCGCCCGCAATCTCTGTCGTGGAGATAATATAGTTATCCCTCCCGTACATTCCCACAGCCGGGTTTTCCCACCACATTCCCGTAACACTTGGGATACCAAGCTCTTTTCTGACGTAATCACACATTTTTGCACAGGCAACGCCGTAGCGTCCCGCGTTGAATGCCGGCCCTGCCACAAACACATCCGGCTTTACCGCCAGGATCTCCTCTTTGATCTCCGGAAGGATTTCCTCAAATTTTACATCTGTATTAATGTAGTTATCTCCGCATACCAGCACCTTGACAACTTCCATTTCACCCTTCCACATCGGTTCGATTCCCATGGCCGGGCCTTTCTTTTCATCATATACGCTCAAACCTACATCTGCCATCTCTTCGCCGCCAATTCCGGCATAAAACTGGTTGATATAGTACACTGCTTTTAATTTTGCCATTTATATATCTACTCCTTTCATTTTTCTGAGGGAATAAAAGATTACTTTTCTGTCATGCATTTCAGGCCAAAGATAATAAGTCCGATCACGTACCATCCGGCTGCCATCAGATAAGATGTAGCTCCGCTGTCTCCAAAGAAGAGGAGAACAAGTGTAATCAACACGATTACAAGAGTCGCTGCCGGAAATACCATCCCGCCGGGCACACGAAACGCGCCCTGCTCTGTAATGATCCCCTTTTTCTGCTTGATCCTGAGCACAATCAGCGTCAGCGCTATGATCGTAACTGCAACTGCAGAGCAGATGGAACCCATATTGATCAACACCTGAATCAGCTCCGGCTTTAAGGTAAGCAGCGCGGCAATTCCACATACAAGTGTCAGCGCCGGTACCGGAGTCTGTCTTTTCGGATGAAGCTGTGTAAATACTTTCGGAAGAAATCCGCTTTTTGCAACCGCGCTCACCGTCCTGCTGGCATCAAGCACAAGAATACACATGTTTGTCATCAATGCAAGCAGCGCTCCGAGCGGTACAATAGAAACAATCCACGCATATTTTCCGGTCATCACCTTCCCCAATGCATAGGACAATGGATAATACTGCCTTCCTGGATCTGCAAGGAAATCCTCTACCGGCGCCATACGGAAAGTTGCCAGCAGAATCAGGCTGAACATCAAAACTGTGAGACTCACAGCCGTCACCATGATCTTCGGCACATTTTTCTTCGGGTTCTGTATCTCTCCCGCAAAAGACGCCACTGCTATGATTGATCCATAGGAAAGCATCGCGATGGGAATACCTGCTGCGATCCCCATGCCTCCCATGGTACCGCCCACAAACGGCTGCAGGTTCTCATTATTCCCGTTAATCAGACCTAACACTACATAAAATCCCAGTACAAATACAAGACAGACCGTCAGTTTGTTATGAATCTTTCCCATGGCATTGATACTTTTTGCATTCAGCCACCACACAAAGAAGATCCATACAAGCGGAATGATTCTCTGAAGCGCTACGCTGTCCTTCACTGCCGGAATAAACTCCTGAAGATAGGTACTTACACAGATGGCCGCAAAGGCTGTTCCGAATATAGTAGAGTTCAGCCATGACCATGCCGCCGCCCATCCGGCCAGATCCTTTGTCCTCTGTGTTTTTCCGATGACCTCATGAGGATATACATAAACACCTCCCGACTTCGGAAATGTAGTCGCAAGCTCCGATACATTCAGTGAATACAGAAGCAGCACCCCGCCGGCAAGAAGCCATGTAAGGATCGCAGATGCCCCGGCCATCCCATAAGTGACGCCGGATAAAGTAAAGATCGCGCTTCCCACCATCCCGCCGATTGCCATCAATATACACGCCTTTGGAGAAAGACCTCCTTGTTGATTTCCATTCTCACCCATTATTTTTTACAACTCTCCTTCCTGATTGCTTTACTACATCGGAACACTTCCCTCTACTGTGTCGATAAAGATTGTCTTTGATATCATATATTTATGGATGCCGGCCACGCCGAGTCCGCTCTCCTTCCAGCCAGTACCCGGTGATTCCACCATCGCCTTGCTGAAATAGGAGTTCACATAGATCTGCCCGCCTTTAATACGCTTCGCCATCCGCATCCCACGTTTGCCGTCCTTTGTAAAGATACCTCCCGCAAGGCCGAACTTTGTAGCGTTGGCAAGGGCAACTGCCTCTTCCTCTGTCTCAAACGGCGTTACACATAGAACCGGCCCGAAGATCTCTTCCTGAAAGATATCCATCTCTGGCGTCACATCTGCAAACACTGTGATCGGAACGAAATTCCCTTTTTTCAGCGTCTCATCTTCATAAGGAACTCCTCCACAGATCAGGCGTGCACCGGCTTTTTTGCCTTTTTCGATATACTCCCACACTGTCCTCGCATGATCCTTATGAATCAATGTAGACAGTGTCGTGTCCGGATCAAAGCCGTCGCCCGGCTGGAACCGCTCGCATTCTGCCTTCAGCTTCTCCAGAAAATCCTCATAGATATTTTTATGTAAGATCAATCTTGTTCCCGATACGCACACCTGCCCTGAATTCAGGGTAAAGGCAAATCTTGCCCATTTTACCACGTCATCCACATCCACATCGTCAAACACTACATTCGGACTCTTGCCGCCCAGCTCCAGTGCGATATCTTTTACATTTCCTGCCGATGCTCCGATAATGCTCTTGCCGGTATCGGTTCCTCCTGTCATAGCAGCCATGTCTACAAGGGGATTCTTAACAAGCGCATTCCCAATCAAAGAACCTGACCCTGTCAGCACATTCACAACTCCCTTCGGGAATCCTGCCTCGTCAAACACCTCTGCCAGAAGCAACACACTTAAGGACGCCCATGACGAAGGCTTCACTACAACTGTATTGCCGGCTGCTAATATAATTGAGATCTTCTGGCATCCCATCATAAACGGACCATTCCACGGAAGGATCTCCGCCACTACTCCTACCGGCTCCCACTGTACAATATTTAATGTTCCGTTATCAATGGGCATGGAAGTACCCTCCAGGCATCTTGCTTTTCCGGCTGCATACTCAAAAGCATCCACGGCCTGAGCCGACTCATAATAGAGCGCGCTCCCGTACAGTTTGCCACACTCCATAGTCTCTGCCACTGCAAACTCCTCTTTACGCCTCTCCAGGATCTGAGCTGCCTTCAGAAGGAGCTTGCTTCTGTCTTTTGCCGACATCTTTCCCCATGGGCCGTTGTCATAAGCTTCTCTTGCCGCATGGACTGCACCTTCCACCTCTTTTACCCCGGCTTTATATGCCTTCGCAAATGATTCGTTATCTACCGGATTCACAAGATCAAAGGTCTGTGCCCCTTCCGGAACAACAAACTCACCGTCGATGTATAATTTATATGGTTCTTTCCTGATATATTCCTGTGGATTCATATGTAACCTCCTTTTTGAAAAAGAGGGGTAAATTCAATTACCCCTCTCCGATTTTAAGCTATTCTGCCAAAGTATCCAGAAAATCCCTGACCTTCTGTAGATCCTTCTGTACCTGTTTTTGCACATCTTCCAGATTATCGAATTTCTTTACGCCCCGAATAAACTGATGTACTTCCAGCCGGAAAGGCTGTCCGTAAATATCCTGTTTAAAATCCAGAAGAAAAGCTTCGATCGTAATATAATCATTATTGTCAACAGAAGGTCTCTTTCCGATATTCGTAAGACTCTTCCATGTTCCGCCTGCCACATGTCCGAGCGTGGCATATACGCCGCTGACCGGTTTTCTTTTATTCTCCGACACACCTACATTGGCCGTTGGCATCCCGACCGTCCTTCCAAGCGCTTTGCCGTGCACTACCTCTCCCATCATAATATATGGATGACCGCACAACTCTGTTACCTTTTCAAAATCAGACTCATCAAACGCCTTTCTGACACGCTCGGTAGTTATCGTTCCGTCTTTATCTTCTGCACACTCTACAATAACAACCTCTATGCCGCATTCCTGCGCTGCTGCACGCACCGCGTCCAGTTCTTTATGATTACCGCCTACTACAAGCGCCTCAGCCCCCAATGTTCCTGCCAGGACCTCTTTCACGAACCCGCCTGTTGTTTTCCCCTTATCGCCAGCCAAAACCAGTATCTCTGCTCCTGTATCCTGAAGCAAAAATTCCTTTTCCTGCTCTGTCGTAAGAAACTCTCCGGCCTTCTCCAAGCTGACTATCACCGGTGTAAGACCTCTGTCCGACGCAACCCTTGCCAGCTCCTTTGCCACCTTTAAGTGCCCCTTGTGCACGGAATCAAAGGTTCCATATGATATGCACGTATTTTTAAGTTCTGTTATTTCACCGATATATTTCATGACCTGTTCCCTCTTTTGTCTATGCATCTTATTTTTTTACTCTGATGTTAAAGATGATAATTCCTACAACGTACCATGCAATTGTAAATGCCCAAATCATCCATCCTCCCGCAATAATATCCGGGATATAACACAGAATGATCAATGCCAGGGCAATAACAGAAAGAGCATTGCCACCGGGGGCCCTGAATTCGCCCGGCTGCCTTTCGTGGTTTTTTCTTGCCACGATCAATGAAATACAGTTAATGGATATTGTTACAGATGCAAACAACGCTGCAAATCCTACAATAATCTCTGTCTGTTCCGGAAAACAGGAAATCACCGCACTGACAACTGCTACCAAAATCGCCGCGTAAGCCGGAACACCCGCATTACTGTTCTCTCCGAGTTTCTCCGGCAGGATACCGTCCTGTGCAGCCGCCTGAATTGCCCTGGAAGTCAGAGCCATAACAACAAGCATCGTTGTAAACAACGCCAGAGTAGCCGCGATGGATATAACCTTCGGAAGCCATGTCAAGTGAGCCAGTTTAGTAAATGCAGCCGCGTAAAGAGGAATATACCTCATACCCGGATTCTCATTCAAAAATCCTGCGTTTACCAGTCCAACAGTTGCCAAAAGCACACTGAGGAACAGGCATACAACAACAAACATTGCGATTAAGATTGACTGCGGTACTGTTTTATTTGGGTTCTTTACTTCTGAAACCATGAACGCCATTGCTACGATAGAACCATAAGCAACCATTGCCGTTGGAACTGATGCCAGGAATCCACCGGTTCCAGATACGCCCTGTGTGAAAAATGGCGCCAGCGTACTTGCGTCCCACGCGTCACTTGTAAGCCCAACTCCTGCGTAGATCAGCATCGTAGCTGCCAATATCAACACCATAATCGTGTTAGCCTTACCTGCAAGAGAGAATTTCACACAATTCAGGATCAGGATAATCACAATAGAACCTACTGCCAACGGAATCTGTTTGTTCGCAAACATTGGGAATCCAGCGCCAAGATAAGTTCCTACATAAATCGCAGCAAAAGCAATCGCGATTACATTAGCATTGATGTATCCCCACACAGAGATCCAACCTAGCAGCTTTCCTGTCCTTTCATTTTTTGAGAATGTTTTTCTCGGGAAAACGAATACACCGCCGGATTTTGGGAAAATCGTTGACAGCTCCGCCACGATCAGCCCGTATCCGAGCATGATAACGGCCGCTATTACCCATGTAATCAATGCAGCCGGCCCAGCCTTATAAATTGTAAGACCAGAAAGAGAAAAAATCGCGCTACCAATCATACCTCCGGCAAGCATAGTTACACATGTAACCAGGCCAAGAGATCCACCATTATTATTTTTTTCCATAGATATTTACTGTCCCGCTGTCCTGTGCACGGAACTCTCCTTTCTTACACACCGCCGGATACTGTAAGATTTGAGTCCTCAACTCCAAAACCTCGGGAATCCAGCATCTATAGCAACTCTTTTGCAGTTTGTAAGTCAGTTATCAGTACATTTACATATCCGCCTTTTAAGGCTGCCTTAATAGCCTCCTTTTTTTCAAGCGAACCTGCTACTCCGATTCTCACTGGTATCTTCATATAATCTTCCAGCGAAATAGCAATAATCCTGTCACGGAAAGGAGGGATTACTACCTTCCCTTCTGAGTCGAAGAAATGTGTACATATTTCTCCCGCTACATTTTTCGCCCATTCCTTCTGTTTCGCATCGTTTGTATCATACAGGGATGCCATATGTTTCCACTGGCTGCTTGCCGTACCGATCCCGACAACGGCAATATCACATTTTTGAATAGTTCTGTATGCTTCCTTATAATAAGGTTCTTCCGTCAAAGCTGTCTTCAGATCCTTATTCTTCACGATCACCGGTGCATACAGCCGTGATGTCCTGCCGTTGAACTTTTCCGCAAAACGGTAGATCACCTCGTCAACACCCATATTCCCCTGTTCTTCACTCTCGTTTCCGATCAACTGTGTAACAGTAATATTTCCATTTTGCTGAGCCGCCGGTATGCTGTCGACAAGCGCAGACGTCGCCCGTCCTCTGGTGAATCCTATGATGCTGTTGTTCTGCATTAACGTCTGCAGATACTTGCCGGCTGCATCGCCCAGCTCTGCGTAGATATCTTTTTCAATTATATTATCTACCAGTCTGACTTCTTTTAATTGATATTTCTGTTCTAATCTGTTTTCTACCTCAAGGTTACTCTCGTCCATAGCTTCAATGGTAATCTTTACAATACCGAGATCTACGCAGGCTTTTATGATCCTGTTTACCCTTTGACGGGACATATTCATCTTTTTCGCGATTTCTTCCTGTGTCAAACCGCCTTTATAATAATAAAATGCCACCCGTCTGTACTCAATGATCTGTTCCTCTGTCATGTTTTCTCTTTTCATAAATAAATCTACCTCTCTAACACTTAAGTTATATGTAATAGATTTATTTTACTCTTAAAAGCGTCGCAAGTACAACCTTGATTTATAACTTTTATGGCTGAACTACGATCCGGTATGTGTCAGGTCGGATTGCTTCCTCAAAAGCTCTGTCAATTTCAGCCAACGGTATCCTATCAGAGATCAATTCCGATACATCGATCAGCTTCGAGGAAAGAAGCCTTGTAGCAATGAGGAAATCCTTTTTCTGCGGGTTTACGGTACCGGTAATGATCTGCTCTGAAGAATGTACCCTATTCGGACTGATCTCAATCGGTTTATCTGGATGAAAAGATGTATAGAACACTGTCCGTCCAAGTTTTCCTGTCATATCTACCGCCTGCTTTGCCAGCATCGCAACCGGAACAGTACAGAATACTGCGTCGGCTCCTCTTCCGTCAGTAAGTTTCTTTACTTCTTCTACTGCATCAACTTTACCGGAATTGATCAGCACATCTGCCCCCATCTTCTTTGCAATCTCAAGACGCTTTTCATCAAGCTCACAGGCAATAACCCTTGCCCCCTTGAGTTTTGCAAGCTGAATATGCAGTGCGCCCATAATGCCGATTCCGATGACAACAACATCATCCCCGAGTTCAATCTTACCGTTCTCAATACTGTGCACACAGCACGCTACCGGCTCGGATACAGAAGCGTGGGACAAATCGATATCATCAGCCATCTTATATACGTCCGCCGCATTCACCATCATATACTCTGAAAGACCGCCCGGTCCCATTGCACATTCCTGTGTCTCTGCAATAAAAGATTTCACACACTGATTTTCATGTCCGTTTCTGCAATAGTAGCATTCTCCGCAGGAATTCAATAGACGGATCGCCACCTTGTCACCCGGTTTTACGCCTATAACTTTCTTACCTGCCGCCTCTACAACACCTGCTGCCTCATGTCCGCCGGCAAAAGGATAACGGTTCATCACTCCTGTGTAGAATCTCTGCTCCAGTGTACAGATTGCACAGGAATGTACCTTTACAAGAACCTCTTTATCACCAGGCTCTCTCTTCTCGACATCATGGAAAACAACTTTCTTTGTGTCTTCCAAAACAGCTACCTTGAATGTTGACATTTTCCTCTCCTCCTATTTATTGTAAATTTATACCGCAAAGGTCTTATTCATTTCCTTCATAGCCGCTTCTACACTGCAGTCCTCATGAATTAATTTTGCAATTGCTGCCGCATATCCAACCGGATTCTCATCGCCCCAGATGTTTCTTCCCATAGCAACACCGGCGCCGCCCACTTCCATCGCATCCTTGATTTCCTGGAGAAGCTGCTCTACCGGAACCTTCTTTGCACCGCCCAGTATGACAACGGGTTTGTATGTTGCTTCTACAAGCGTCTTAAAGGAATCCTGATCTCCTGTGTAGTTTGTCTTTACAAAGTCAGCGCCAAGCTCCACACTCTGGCGACATGCGAATGTCAGGTTCTCCGGCGTCCTGGAGTCTTCAGCCGACTCAAATCCTCTTGGAAGCGCCTCTGCAAGTACCGGCACTCCCCATTTATGGCAGTCCATACATACTCTTGTCAGGTTACTCAGCACTTCATTTTCAAATTTTGATCCCGGAAAGCTCATTGTAATCACAGAATCCGCGCCCATTCTCACGATATCCTCTGCGTTCAGGGTAATCTTCATTGGCTTGGACTTATCACCGAGAAAAGATACGCCTCCGTCTACTCTGACAATCATGCCCTTACCAAGGAAAGAATCTGTCAAAAATTCCGCCATTCCCGGTGTTGCGAGAAATGCGTCTGCTCCTGCCGCCGCAATTTCTCTTACCATTTTGCCCGGATTCGTCAGTGCCGGAAGTGTGTTGAAATTCTGTGCATGATCCATTGCCATGATGAACGTCTTTCCATCAGGCTGGATAATATGATTCATTCTTGCTGTTGTGTTCATTAGTTTCCTCTCCCTTCTGTTTGCCGTTACATTTGTAATGGTATATATTCATTTGTAACTTTACTCTGACTTTACTCTATTGTGTGAATTTTGTCAATACTACATTACATATGTAACGTAACTTCTACAATATTGCACAATTATAGTCCTTGATTTTTGTAATTATTCACAATTGACCGTTGTTTATTTCTCATGGTAGCTTAGATATATTAATGTCGCTATATTGAAAATTATCTGCAGAATACTCCGAACTTTCCTTTGCACTTGGAATTCCAAGCGGCGAAGCTCTTCGTATACTCGCAGGGAACCGCTGGCAGGAGGCTGCCCACATTGGCAAGCAATTCTTCCAGGAAGCTGCCTCTTCCATTCCCATATTCCCGGAAATCACAGACACAATAAAAGCACTGCACAAAAAAGGCGCGCATCTTGGAATTGTCACCTCCAAAATGCGTGCCGAATTCGAGCGAACCTTTTCTTCCTATTCTATTTTTCCGTATTTTTCTTATGCCGTCTGTGCCGATGATCTGGCTGATCACAAGCCTCATCCGGCCCCTCTATTGAAATGCATCGAAGATTTAAGTGTCTCGCCGTGTGAGAGTCTCTATATCGGAGACTCCAGATATGACCTGAAATGCGCCGCCAGCGCAAAAGTTAACTTTGCCCTGGCGCTGTGGGGATGCCGCGAACCGGAACAATTTTCCTGCAAAAGAAAGCTCTCCTCACCGGAAGAACTTCTTTTGTTATACATCATAATATATCCATCTCATGCGTCCATACTGCCATCTCTCCCACCCCGCGGTTATTCCAGAGGTAGTAAGGGATATATTTCAGTATCTTTTCTTCATATTTATTCGGTCGTTCAAATCGATACAGACTGTTATCCCATTCATCTATACGAAACTGTCTCCCCGTAACCTCAAGATCAATCTCTTCTTCCTCCAATACCCCCTGTATTTCATGAATCTCACTGTCCCTTCCAAGAAACATTCGGTCAACTCCACTTCCATTATCTATCTCTTCCAAACAATAGATGAGCGGTCCCCTGGAGAGCGCTACCTTTCCCAAGTCTTCTCTTACACTTGGATGGGCGTAATTCTTCCTTGGAATCATCTCGAACTCAATCTGAATCTGATCTCCATCCTTAAATTCCCGTTCTACAAAAAGATATCCTTTTTCTGGCTTGTCGCAGATCTCTTCTCCATTGAGACATACACGGTACCTGCCGCACCATCCCGGAATTCTAAGCGCCAACGTATATTCCGCAGTTCCTTGCATGGTAAGATGCACGTCACCGCTCCAGGGAATCTTACTGTCTACCAGAATCCGTGCATCACCAAAAGGCAATACCACTTCTCCGCCTATGTATAGATGAAATGCAGCCAGCTTCTCACCGACAGAACATGCATAATTCCCTACAGATGCGATCATTCGAGCCAAATTCGGAGGACAGCATGCACATCCAAACCATTTCTGTCTCTCTATAGCAACATGCGATTTTCTCTGATCTTTTTTACACGCTTCTGGATTTATCTCCAATGGATTCACATAGAAAAAGCGTTTTCCATCCATTGACATCCCGCTGATGCATCCATTGTAAAGAGATCTTTCCATCACATCTGCATAGTCACTGTCAAGTTCTTCCTCCAACATCCTTCTTGCCCAGAACACAAGACCGATTGACGCACACGTCTCTCCATATATCTCAGCATTAGGCAGATCATATCCAAAAGTGAACGCCTCCCCATATTCAGAGGATCCGATTGCACCCGTGATATACATCTGTCTCTTAGTCACGTCTGTCCAAAGCCTTTTTACCGCTTTCAGAAGACTTTCATCCCGTATTTCCTTTGCCAAAGCCGTCATCCCCGAATATAGATATACCGCCCTTACTGCATGACCTTCTGCTACATCCTGCTCTCTTACCGGTTTCCCAGCTTGATAATACTGATATTGAAAAAGACTGTCTTTCCAATAAAATGTATTTCCATTCTTCTTTTGCTCCTCGGCAAAATACAATGGTGAACGTCCTCTTTCATTAATAAAATAAGCTGCCAGGTTAAGATATCTCTCTTCGCCGGTTACATTATACAGACGTATCAACGCCATTTCTATAATCTCATGCCCCGGATAGGCATGAATCTTCCCGGGAGCTGCACCAAATGTCCGGTCTATGCAGTCTGCTAGCCTCTGGACAATAGCCAGAAGTTTCTTCTTTCCTGTTCCTTCGTAATATGCAACGCCTGCCTCAATCATATGCCCCGCACAATATAACTCATGATTGTCTGCAAGATTCGTCCACCTTTTCTCCAGACCATTAATGATATAATAAGTATCCAGGTATCCGTCTTCCCGCTGGGCTTTCTCTATGATTTCAATAGCCTGATCAGCTATATTCTCCAAATCACTGTCCTTATGCCACGCCAGAGTGTATCCAACTGCTTCCAGCCATTTCGCCAGATCGCTGTCCTGAAACACATATCCGCCAAATTCTCCCTTGGCCATCCCTGCAGCTATCTTAAAATTATGGATACAATGACTGGGTATTGTATCCTTTAACTGGTCATTCAGTACCTTCCACTGATATGGAATCATCTCTGTTCTGACAATCTCCATCTTTGATTTCCAAAATGCATCGCTGACACGATAATCCTTCACCGCTATCGGTGTATAACCTCTCGCTTCCTTCACACGTATTTACCTGCCTTCCCCTTGGATTATAAGCTCTTCTCCTGCATTTATCTCTATTTTATTCTCGTTCATATATAAAGTCCAGGCACTTCTGATGCAGATCTTCATACGCACATCATATCCTTCCGGACTCCCTGCCTTGACCATGATCGTCTTGTTATGTTCATCCACACAGACCTTCTCTATCCAACCCTTTTCAAATTCCATTTTTATGCCATACGGAACGATCAGCATACGTGTTCCAAGCCCGTCATAAGGTATTATCGTATAGATCCCGTCTTTCTCTTCTATGCTGCATCCATATCCGCAACGGCCGAATATTTCATCATCTACAATATAGGATTTTGCCGAATAAAGATAACCATACATCCCCATATCCGTATCCAATGAGCGCAGATCAAAACCGCTTCTGTCCGGCCACCACAGATACCACCCATGTGCCGCGCCGTTGCTCCTGATACAGGTCAGGAAACTAATTAACCCCGCGAAACCAAGTTTTAACATCTGGTTATCTTTCGTATATTCAAATCCGTCAAACAAGACCCGCGAATTCAAAGGCGTTCCATACCAACAGCATACATTTCCCCGTTTCTCATTACCATACAGGAACCATTCCGGCTGATTTCCACTGCGCAGAGCAAGAGTAACCCGATATGCCTCTTCCAGACGCTCTTCCTTACCATAATATCTCATCATTGCTTCATACTGGTTATGGGATGTCTGATCTACATAAAGCTCTGAGCCAAACGGATACTCACTCTTTGTATTTTCCTCTGCAATAAACCCGACCTTTTTATTCAAGATCTCATACCATTCCCGATTCTCTCTGCGAAGCGCATCCAACAGCAGAACGACTGTCGCCCCGGCCGGAGCCCCGTTCCATTTGTTCCTTCCAAGTTCATATCCTGTGATTGCCGTCTTAAATGCCATCTCAAGATACTCCATCTTGCTGCGGATCTTTGTCATCTGATACTTATCTGCAATCTTATACATTGCATAATAAATATTACTGATCAAAGGATAATTAAAAGAACGTAAGGGAGATTCCGCAGTCTCTCTATCCCATTTATTTCCAAAGAAAATATCTGACGGCGTCCGTTCTTCAAAATACATTCCACGCCTTGCATAATAGGTATCCCGCTCCTGTAATTTCCCATACAGACAATCTTCAATATACTCTTCCAACACAGCTATCTGCCGCTCGTTTGGCCAGACCGCATTCTTCTCCGCCACATACATCGCCACCGGAAGTGCATATTCGTCCAACGCCCCCACCTGCCATGACTCTTCACTCTCTGTAAATAGCATCTCCAAGGCATCATCATATGGAAGAAATGCATGATGACGGCCATAGGGATCCTGTGGGTTCTCATAATACTGACGCTCTACAATGAATTTGGCATGATTCTCTAAAAGTTTCTTCACATGGTCCACCGCATAGAAAAGCAATACCGTATCACCTTCTCCATGGCGAACCAGTACCCGCTTCTGACCTGGCTGGCTAAAATGCAATTTATAAAAATAACAATCCCCTTCTGCCTCCGTTTCTTCTATCTGCATATTGTTTGCCTGTATAAATATCTTCGGAACATTTTTACACCGAATCCTCATCTGTATCGGAACACCTATTGGCGCTGCCATTCCCGGCTGCACATCTACATCTAACTGTCCTGATTCATACAGGTAATTTTTCATCTCCGCAGCAGAGTGAACGACACGAAATACAAAATGGAACTCCCTCTCTTGCCCCTGATTAAGAATCAGTGATGTATTCCCGTTCATAGAATATGATTGCTGTTCCGTCTCATACTTCCACCCGTCGCATTTTCTCGCTGCATTAGAGTACAGTGACAGATAATACGGCCCTTCAAATGTTACGCTCCATTGACAGCCAATCCTTTTATCAATCTGATAGGCTGCCTCAATTCTTCCTCCATCTAAAATCTGGAACAAAACTGCCGGATAATCTCCTCTAGGCCGTTGCAAAAATGCGTAGGAACTGCTTCCATTTACACTCAAATGCTGCTGTACTCTCTGCTCATGCCATAACTTCTGCTTTGTTCCTCTCCACCGCTCTTCTTCTTTGTATTCCTCGCTTTCAAAAATCCCCGTAAAGTCCGTATTTGTCATAAACGGGAGAGAAAGCTCACCTATCTCCAACTTCTCCGAAGACAAATTCTTAATCTTAATATACCAGTGTAAACCATCCTCCTGCACATGGTATGTCTCACATAATCCCACACTGCGTATCCCCAGCGGATTTCGGGACGGCCTCAGATAGGTAATTTCAAGACTCCTGTCTTGTATATCTGTCTTTATATCCCGGACATCTTCGGAATAAGCTGTCACTTCCTCCGTCCAAGCCCGATTCTTCTCGTTCCATATCCGAAGCCTTATATCTCCCATCCATTGATTTTTCTCTTTGATACTTTCATAAGATGTATTCTCATAATTCCCTATATACTCCGTCTTCCATTCATCGGACGCAAGTTTCAGAGACTCCAGCGTCCCTGATTCCTGATTAAAAACCAGATGCATCTGCGAAGTTTCAAACCTTAATCTTTCCATCATCTTCTACCCCCTTCGACATATTTATTCTTTTACTGCCCCGGCCGTCATACCCTGAATCAGACCTTTAGATGCAAATATTGTAAATAACACCACCGGAAGCACGTAGATAACCGCATTGGCTGTCAACTTTCCCCAGTAAATCTGGAATGTTGACACATACGACTGGATTCCAAGCGGCATGGTCTTCAATTCCGGACTTCGAATAATTACAGATGCATACATGAACTCATTCCAGGAAGATAGGAAACTCATCAACGTTGCCGAACAGATTCCCGGAAGTGAAATCGGAATCACCAGCCGCCGGATTACTTCAACTGTACCCAGACCGTCAATCATCCCAGCATCCTCTAACTCCTGCGGAAACTCCATGAAAAAAGTCCGAAGCAGCATAATCATGAATATAACTGAACCCGGAAGATAACTGATAATCAATCCGGTTCTTGTATTGATCAGATGAAGACGCGTCAGCACTTGGAACATCGGCAAAATCTGCGTTACCCCAGGAACCATACGGATCACTAATATAATCATAAAAAATGCCACGCCTGCTCTGAATTTAATCTTAGCAAGGGCATATGCCGCCGGGATACTGATCACGAGCGCAATTCCTGTCGTCAATACCGCTATCAACAGACTGTTCTTTAAATATACCAGCATACTGCCGTCCTGGATCACATCAATATAATTCTTTATTGTAAAAGGATCCGGCAATATCTTGACCGGTACCTCAAACAACTGCACTTCTGTTTTTACCGAAGTGAAAACCAGCCATATAAACGGAAAAATCAAAAAAACAGAGACAACAATCAATATAAAATACGTATATATATTAGTAAAAATTTTCTTTTTTGTCATCTCACCTACCTGCCTTTCTTTTTATTCCGATTAACCAGACTGTTAAAAAATACTGAAAATGCTGCTATAAAGAGGAACAATAAGAACGACGCTGCTGCCGCTTCACCAAACTTCAATGAAGTAAATCCTTTATTATATACATAGAAGCTGATCACCTGTGTTGCATTCGCCGGTCCTCCGTCAGTTAAGATATATACAATATCATACATTTTCAGCGCATCTGGAATCCTAATCAGCAAAATCACTGCTATCGCTGACTTAAGATGCGGAAATATAATATTCCAGTATACCTGCAGCCCACCTGCTCCATCAATTCTTGCCGCTTCGATGATATCGTCCGACACACTGCTGATGGATGCCAGCAGCACCAATATTACAAATGGTGCTGCTGTCCATACACTTACAAATAATATTGCGAATTTTGCTGCAAGCTTATCTGCAAGCCACATAGGTCCGTCTATCTTAAGAAGTCCAAGAAGATGATTCACAATCCCATATCGGTCCGTGAGCATCCACCTCCATATGGTTCCTGACGCGATCGGAGCCATCATCATGGGGAGCATAATACATACCTTAGCCGCCTGGCTGCCCTTTATATTCCGCCTCAGAGCTGCAGACACAAGCAAGCCGATTCCGAGTTCCGTTACTATAGTTGCTGCCGCGTATAGAAGTGTATTTCCTACTACTCCGCGCATCTCCTCGCTTTCCAGGACTTTTCTATAGTTCTCCCATCCTACAAAATGATACTCACCACTTAGAACACCCATATTAGAATTAAAACTCATGACCAGTGCATATCCCAGCATATATATCGCATAAGCCACTACCAGAAATGCCGGAATACATAATAGAATCCCTGTCCTTTTCCGCCTCTGCTTCAATACCACATATTTTTTCTGTCTCATCCTCTTCACTTCCTCTGAATTATACGATATGTGCGCTTACTGGACCTCATCCAATATTTTTTGCAGATCCTCTGCACATGTCTTCACCTCTCCTGAGATATCTGTCGTTTCCTTTGTCGCAATTCTGTTCAACGTAAGCGCTACTCTTGTCCGCAATTCCTGGAAATTTGTGCTGAGTGTCGGAGCTACACCCTGCTCCAGGCTCTTATTCATTGCTTCTAATACCTTCGCGTCTTCTTCATCCGTAATTGCAGCAACCGCATTCTTTGCAGATGACTCCCGTACTGCCGGATTAATAAAATTCTCTGATAATCGCTCAATAATCTCTGAACTCGTCGACCACTTACACCACTCTACCGCTAACTCCTTATTTTTCGAATCTGGACTGATTCCAAAACTCCAACTCCACACTGCATTCGCTCCGGGCTGCGGTGCAACACCGACTTTTCCAACCACCTTAGAATATTCTTCATCATTTACCATGGACCACATATACGGCCAATTACATGCCATTGCAAGCTGCCCCTGCAGGAACATATTCTGTACATCCCCGTTATCATAACTGGAGCACCCTTCCGGAACCGCTCCTTCATCATAAAACTTCATGATGTACTCAAATGTATCAATCGTCTCCTGTGAGTCAAACGCAATCTTTGACGGATCATCCGAACTGATAAGCTCTCCTCCAAACTGCGACAATTTGTCAAGCAGCTGAGATACTGGCTCAGAACTCTGTTTTCCCTCGATGATCGTTCCATACACACCTTGGCTTTCATCTGTCAATGCCTTTGACATCTCAAAATATTCGTCCACAGTCTCCGGTGCATGGTCAAAATCAGCCGCTTCAAACAGATCTGTTCTGTAATAAATAACCGGCCCATGTACCAGATACGGCATACAATATATCGAATCATTCCAGGAAACTGATTCAATCGTTGAATCAAAGAAATCATCTATTTCTTCCTGATCGATGTAATCGTCCAAAGGCATCAGATAACCAAGGCTTGCATACTGCGGAATCATTGGTCCATCCATCGTAAGAACATCATAATACCCCGATTTCGCCATACACTCTGCCAGAACAGCTTCATCGTTCGCACCTACAAGCGTTACTTTTGCACCTGTCTTCTCTTCGAACTCGGATTTGATTGACTCATACCACAACGCATACTCCCCACCGTCTTCCACAGCGATCGTCAACGTCTGGCCGCTATAATCTCCTTCTTCAGAAGATTTACTGTCTGTTTTCTCTGTTCCGGCATCTTTCCCGCCGCTGCAGCCTGCTATTGCACCAATGACCAACCCCGCACACAACAATACACTTACCACTCTTTTTTTCATAGTACTCCTCCTTTTCTACTACTGTTTTACTGATACTTCTATAAAATATTTTCCCCGTAATCTGGAGAAATTATTTTTTGCAATCGATTGCAAAAAGATGTAAAAAACTCTATACCTTCATTACAGAGTCTCTTTTTAACAATTCACCGCGCACAATAACCTCTTTTGGGTACGGAGTCCCCTTAATCTGTGCCAACAGCATCTTACATGCCTGACACCCCATCTCATACAAAGGAAAAGAGACAGTTGTTAAGGCCGGCGCAACCCACTTACCATAATCTACATTATCATACCCAATGACAGAAATATCTTTGCCGAGCCGCAGTCCTCTCTCTTGAACCGCCCGATAGACCCCCATACACATCTGGTCATTCGCCACCATCATTGCCGTAGGATATTCCCGGCAGTCTAAGATCTTAAGCATACGGCTATATGCTGTCTCAGCAAGCCAATCTCCCCGTTTGATCCAATCTGGCTTCACCGGTAACCGGAATTCCTGCATCTTCTTCACAAACGTATCATATCGAATTTGTGAATGCATCGAAGATTCCGGACCATTGAGAAAACCAATCCTTGTATGTCCCATCTCTCGCAGGTAATCCATTCCCTGCCCCATACCATAGACATCATCCGGTAAAATCCGATACTGATCCTCAATAATCCTATTAACATACACAGAAGGAATCACATCATTCAGATATACCGTATCTCTTCCCAACTCCGTAGCCGCGACAATAATCCCCGCAAAACGCATCTTCTCACAGATCGTGATGCTTTCCTGATGCTCCTTATTTGCATTCAGCACCACGATCTCATACCCGTTCTCCCTTGCTACATCCTGGACTCCATTAGCAACATCATCTGTAAACCATGACCAGGTTCCCTGAAGTGAGACAAGTGCGATAATATTAGAAGTATGATTTCGTAACTGGCTTGCAACCAGATTCACCTGATACCCCATCTCTTCTGCCTGCTTCAATACCCGGCGCCTGGTCTTCTCGCTGACCAACCCTGGATTACTGAAAGTTCTTGACACTGTACTTGGACTTATTTTTAATTCTTTCGCTATGTCATAGATTGTTATCATATCTGAATTCCTTTTTTTGCAATCGATTTCAATAACTTGTATTTATCATATTCCTGTTTTTTTATTCTGTCAATTTAATTATTCTGATTTTTCTAAAATTTATGTTTTTCACAATTTATATCTTAAAAAATTGTGAAAGATTACTATTCTTTTTGGAATATTCTGACATTTTTTCTTTTCGCCGTATCTTCTCGATTTCAACATCGCCAAACCATTCTTCCAATCTTGCAATTGATTCTATCTCTGCAACTGTACACCAGGGAAGCCATTTTCCAAGACCATTATGATACTGGGTCGCAATCTCTCCGCTCTCTTCTACAAGCCCCGGATACGCATGCCCATGCCGTCCATTCCAGTCTGTAGTCTGCTTTGTATTATACAGGATCATCTTCGCAAAATCTGCATAATGCTCATCTCCGGTAAGAAGATATAACCTGTAATAATCAAACGGACAATATCCCATCATCACGTCACAGTGTGAATGTCCAGTTGCGATCAGGCTGAGTCCGGTCTGATCAACTTCGGTAAAGATTCCGTTCCCTTTGCATGGTTTTACAGAAAATACCCAGGAATAAGTCCAAGTTTCACAGAAGTCTGCCGCTCCCATAGCCGCACGAATCCACTTTTCTTCTCGTGTCAGATCATACAAGGCCATAAACGCATAAAGCGCCTGCATTCCCGCTTCTTTGTCGATTGTATTGTCGTTATCTGCTGTTCCGCCAATATAATGCATCGTTTCGTAGATATATCCATAGCAGAAATCCCCGGCTTTAATTGCCGCATCTCTGTATTTCTCTTCATGAGTTGCAAAATATAAATTAACTAAGTATCGTATAACATTGCTGGTGTTATATTTCCCTTCATGCTCAGTCTCCCCTCTTCGCCCATATGCGCGGGAAAATGAGCCATCCGCGCCCTGTACCTCTATAAGCCTGTCGCCAAACAATCTGCAGAATGCAAACCATTCATCTTTAGTCTCTCCATGTTTATTCAGATACAGATATGCCGTCAATATACCCTCCATTCCATCTGCTGCCGTCCTGAGATAAGTAGGATAATCTTCTTTAAACTTTGGCGGAAACACATTATACCACACCTGTGGGAAATAACTGTTTTCTGTTGAGCGGGAAACCCAGAAGTCTATAATCCCTTTTCCTTTATCCACCATGCGGGGTATGCCGTGACGAATACCATGGCGAATCAGATGAAACGCACACTGTGTCTGCTGCCCTACAAAGCCCATTTGAAAACTGATATCACTCACATTTCCTTCCGGAACCGTCACCCAAAACGGCAGCCCCATGGCTCCGTGATATTCCTGACAGTAAGTATCAATAAGGTTTACACCGTCTTCATATACCTTTTTCAGGTCACACTTATATAATTCAGGAGTGAAAAATCCGTACCAATGCCTCCACTCACGCTGCATTCTTTCATAACTATCCTCACCCTCTCCAAAATGTATCGTAAATCTGTACTCATGTATTACATCATCTCTTATCGGGTGGCTTCTCCTTGCCCATCCTTGTGCTGCTTCGAAGTAATTTGTCTGACCCTCACTCCCCGGATATACATATCTCAACATCGTGTCCTCCTCTGCCGTTATCCCAAGAGATGCATACTGCAAAGATCCGTCAACCAGCCATTCTGCACTTCTCTCCAACACTCCAGTCTCCGGTGAACATCCAGTGTGGCAAATGCTGATATATCCCCCTGTCTCCAAATCACACAACTGGATATACGGTAATGCCATTCTTGTGACCCGTAAGAGATACTCCTTCTGAAACATATCAGAAGCAAAAGCATGGCGTACTACTCCATGATTATGCCGATACCAGGAACCTGGTACAAAGACCTCAAACATATTACAAAACCTCTTTTTCACATTCTTAATCTTCTTTACACCAAATTCCGACGAAAAACCAACGTCTTCTGCCGCTGCTTTAATAACCTTTACCTTTCTCTCCACTTCAATCTTTTTGTTTTTGCAATCGATTGCAAAAATATCAGAAAAATAAAATTCACTGCCCTTTGACGTACTCACATTTGCTTCACATTGAAACCTCTGCGAATCAATTTTCGAGATATGATCATAGCCATATTCATATGTTCTTAGGTTCTCTCTGTCTTCTTTAATATCCAGGATCACGGGGCTTTCATTAAAATATCTGTCTGCTTCCCCATAATCTACCCAGATTCCTATCCCGTTGTCTGTTTCTTGAAAATAAAATTCCATTTTTTTATCCATTATATATCCTCCTTCTTACTTTTGCTTTTTTTAAGTATACCCCGATTTCTATCAATTGCGCAATACATGATTTCCGGGATGTATTCTTGCGGTGCGACAGTGGAATCTGCGGTAATAAATTCATTGGATACAAAATCGGATGCCGTGCAGCAAAATGCACGGCATCCACTAATAATATCCTTGAATTACTTACTGAGTATCCCCGCTGCTGATCATCCTCATGATCAGATCCACAGACCCCTGAATCCCGTAACTCGCACTGTTGATACAGAGATCATAATTCCTCGCCTTCCCCCAGTTACGTCCGGTATAATACTTATAATATTTAATATGCGCCTTATCAAGCTTCGCCAAGAGTCTCTGTGCCTTCTTCTCATTCTCCACGCCGCGCACCTCCATAACCCGATGGATCCGCTGTTCAAGCGGCGCCGTGATGAAGATACTGATATGCGGGATCCGGTTATTGGTAAGGATCGCGTCTGCACACCGCCCCATCACCACGAAATCCTCTCTCTTCGCCATATCACATAGCAAGTCGCTCTGGTTGAAGAATACCGCATCCTTCTTCGGAAGCCCGTGGTATCGGTTGAACTCCCGTAATTTCTCTTTGAGCGTCGACTTCGGCGTCGGTGCAAAAGCGGGTATCTCATTTATATACTGCCTGCTGTCCGCAGCCCCCTTCTTATATGGATAACCTCCCTTATCCCTCACAGAAGCCTTCTCAGCCTCCAGACGCTTCAATACCTCATCGAAGATCTCCACATCATAGTAATTGATCTTCAGCGTATCAGCCAGAGTAAATCCAATCTCACTGCCTCCGCAGCCATATGTCCGCCCAATACATATGATCAGATGATCCTGCTCCCCGAAACGGGCCTGCAGATTCAGTGTATTCAGCTGCGCCATCTTCTCATCCAGGATATCCCCCTTGATAAAGCTGGTTGGAAGCTCCGTCACTTCTTTTAAGATCTCATCGTATTTTGCCATGACCTGATGCCTGGCTGCATGGCTTGGAATCGTCCGCGCCATATTACTGATCAGCGCCAGTTCATTTCTCAAAATATGCGCCTGGTTGCGTTCATGCATCATACGGACGGTTTCCTCGATACAATCTTCCTTCTTTCCGTTAAATACGCGTCCCAGAGAGGATCCAAGTTCTCTGTAAACCTCCTCATCCAGATCATAGATCCGTCCGGCAAGCTCTCTCAAATTCTTCTCTTCATTTGCCATCCTAAATCCTCCTCCCTATCGGAAAAACAATAACGTATCCAGCAAAAATACCGGAACCAGAACCATCAGTGACCATCCTATATACCGGAAGAACGACGGCATATGGATACCATTCTCATCCGCAATCGCCTTCACCATGAAATTCGGTGCATTTCCAATATATGTGTTGGCTCCCATGAATACCGCGCCGCAGGAAATCGCCGTCAGCACCTTCACAGGCACCATTCCAAGAGCTGTAACAAGCCCGTCATTAAAACCAATCGCCCCCGCTGTCGTCAAGAATACCAGATAGGTCGGCGTATTGTCAAGGAAGCTTGAGAGCACGCCCGTCGTCCAGAACATCTGGTAAGGCTCCGTAATCCCAAGGTCCGCGCCCATCCCCTTCAATATTGCCAGAGCAGGCTGCATAGTGATAAAAATTCCGATGAACAATGTCCCGACTTCCTGAATCGCACCCCAGGTAAAATGGTTCTTCTTCCGAATCACCGGGTCCGTCGTCCGAAATGACAGGAAAGCCGCGATCAGAATGATCACGATCTCAATCATCGCCGGAAAACTTAGCGATACTTCCTTGAAAATGTGTATCCCCCGCACATGTCCTTCTGCATCCTGAAACATCGGAAGATCCGGCAGAATCCCGCTTAATACGACTGCTGCCACGATCATGGCAAGAAAGATCAGGTTATGAAGGCCGCGGATCTGTATCTTCGTACCAGGTTTACTGATATCAGGCTTCCGCCCCCTTGCCATATCCCGGCAATACCGCTTCCTGTCAATAAAATAGAAAATGATCAAAAGCACAACCATGTTAAATATCATGATCGGCAGCAAATGCAGGCTCCAGAAGAACGGAACTCCCCTGGAGAACCCCATCAGAAGCGGCGGATCCCCAATCGGAGTCAGACACCCTCCGATATTAGAAACCAGGAAGATGAAGAACACCAGAATATGCGAACGGTTCCTTCTCCAGGCATTCATCTTGATAACCGGTCGTACCATCAGCATACTTGCACCCGTCGTTCCAATCCAGCTAGACAGCAGCGTGCCGATCGTAAGAAGGATGATATTCACCCTGGGCGAACCTGCCAGATCCCCTTCCATCGTGATATTTCCGGCTACGCAGAATAACCCAAACAACAGCACAATAAATGTCAGATAATCGTTAACCAGACATTCCAATACCGTCTCTAACGCCGTCCCGGCTCCGAACAAGACCCCAAAGGGTATAATGAAAAGAATCGACCATCCAGCAACTACCAAGGGCTGATGCGACTCCCACCACTCTCCTTTAACCAGCGGAAGCACCGCAATACAGAATAAAAGCCCTGCAAATGGAATACAGAGCCACATTGGTATCGTCATAATTTCATCTTCCTCCTTGTGAAATATTTATCAATTTACCAAAATATTATAATCAAATGTATTTCCAGATTCAAGTAGAAAATATACCAATTCTTAATTCACATTTGCATTGGGAAATATACAATTTAGAAAAAAAAATTTTTAGCAATTCCTGAACATTGGCGCGGCACCTATTCTATGATACAATATTAAATATAATACGGAGAGGAAATAAACCATGACTACAAATAAAAATCAATCACGCCCCCCCTTCCATGGGAGCGATATTGAACAGATTGAACAATACTACGGAATCCCCAAGGAGAGCATCGTAAAATTCGGCGCCAATGTGAATCCTCTTGGCTTATCGGATTCCGTACGCCAATCCCTGTCCGAGCATCTGGACATTATAACCAGCTATCCAGACAGAGATTATAAGAGCCTCCGGCAGGCGATCGCATCCTACTGTAATACGGATATAGATTATGTAGTAACCGGCAACGGCTCCACCGAACTGATCTCCCTTCTGATCAGCCAGCGTCACGCCCGTCACGCCCTGGTGATCGGCCCCACCTATTCCGAATATGAGAGAGAGCTATCTCTCACCGGCGGACGCATTTCCAATTATTATCTGGATGAATCCCAGGATTTCTGGTTAGATATGGACGATCTAAAGCATACCCTGGCAGATGATGTGGATTTCCTGATTCTGTGCAATCCGAACAATCCTACCTCTTCCGCCCTTACACAGAGCGAGTTACGCTCTCTGGCAGAATTATGCAAAGAGCGTGATATCTTTATCATGATCGATGAAACCTATGTGGAATTCGCTCCGTCCGTGGAAGAGATCACTGCAATTCCTCTGGTATCCGACTATGACAACCTAATGATCTTAAGGGGCGTATCCAAGTTCTTCGCCGCTCCCGGTCTCCGCCTGGGTTATGGGATAACCAGTAATCAGCGATTCTTAGATGAATTGAAGAGGCACCAGAATCCCTGGTCATTAAATAGCCTTGGAGCATACGCCGGGGAATTGATGCTGAAGGATACGGATTATATCAACCGTACAAGAGAGCTGATCCTATCGGAACGCAGCAGATGTCTGGCCGCGCTGAAGGAATTTCATCATGTAAAGGTATATCCTGCTTATGGGAATTTCATCCTGATAAAGATTGTGAAAGAAGATATCGCTTCCTTCGATGTATTCGAACACGCTATAAAACAAGGCATGATGATCCGGGATTGTTCCTCATTCGAGGGGCTTCCCGGAGAATATGTAAGATTCTGCATCATGAAGCCAGAGGATAATACGCGGCTTCTTAACTGCATGGGGGAATTGTTGGCGTAATATCCACATCAATCTTTTCACGCCATTTGATATAGTTTCAACGGGATTTCCGGAAAATAACTTTCATGCCGGCAATCCCGTTCATATACTTTTTATAAAATTATATTATATATTTCACTTTAAACGGAATTCATCGAGTATACTTGCTCAACATCTCCAAGAGCATTTGTTTCATCTCTTCCCTGACCTTAGGCGGATCGAGCACTTCCACCATACTTCCTTGTGTCAAAAGCCACATTAATACACCCCGTCCATAAACTTCCGCCTCAATGATTGATCCCTCCGGGTCTTTTCCCACCACCTTTGCTGTCGGCAGCCTGTCAAGAACCGATGTCAGGCTATTACCAGTATATTTAAACTGTAATCTGATCAGACGACCCATATACATGAACTGAATACGCTTACGAAATTCCCCTTCCTCAAACCGATCAGCATATCTGATCTTGAATTTTTTATCCAGACGTCTGTATTCCCTGATTCTGTCAATCCTGAAAACCGCTGGATACTCATACTTCTGCACATATTTTCCCTTCTCATCCTGCTCCACAATATACGCATTCAGGTAAAAATAATATTCCGAGAAAAGAATAGCCAAGGGCTGAATCACGCGCACAACAGCCTCCTCGTCCATTGCCTGCTTTTGATAGACGATTTCCAGAAGATTGCACTGCTCTATCTCCGATCCAATCTCCCATAGCTTGTCTTCAATATAAGATTCGTGGTGGATCTCAACATAATGAAACTTCTCATTTAGAATCAAATCCGATACCAACTTCATATTCTGCTTCGGAACACAGCCGCTCACCATCTTGTCCAGGATCCTGCTTATCTCATCTTTTGTAAATGCTCTGCTTTCCAACAGTATCTTACTGACAGCAAGTATCTCACCATTGGTCATTACTGACTCTTTTCTGCCCGTCATAACGAATCCCTTATCATGGCGATCATACTTAATATCTCGCATCTCTAAACTGTCTGATACCTTTTTCTCTACAAGAAAAGCCCG
>Ga0137308_100048_pt1 | contig 101596 bp, 89 predicted proteins | sample Inofrocosms_June_FD_97181 | JGI IMG/M metagenome (GOLD analysis project Ga0137308, IMG submission 97181) | Mouse cecal microbial communities from Vienna, Austria - N-Acetylneuraminic and N-Acetylglucosamine D2O microcosms_June | ecosystem: Host-associated > Mammals > Digestive system > Large...
AAATAAGAATACGGCAAATTTCAGCTTTTCTTAATAAAGGTCGCACTGCACTTCGGGCATCTCACCTCAATCTTTCCTTTTCCCCTCGGAATCCGGATCTTCTGCTTACACTGCGGACATCTGTAGATGTGGTAGACTTTTTTCTGCCGCAGCATGGAAATCTGCTTCCGGAAAAATCTGCGGATCCCGCTGGTGCGGACAAGGAATGCCTGATTCTGGGCATAACACTTTGTCACATTCTTTGAGATCAGCCGATAATAGCAGTAGATGATGACTGACCAGCCGATCAGAAAGCAGACCAGACCGGTATTCATCCCCGTGAATGCTGATGAGACCAAAATCATGATCAGACCTGCTGCCATAAGAAACTTTGTTAGCGCATCTGCCCCATAGGCTCCGTATCTTCCCTGCATAAAATGTATGATTTTTTCTTTCATTGCCAGCCCGCCTTTTTATTTTCTCCTCTGAAAAATCCATCTAGTACAATGTTGCATTAATTTTTGAAGTAATAAGCGTTCGATGTTCATGTCAGTACAAGGCGGAGGAAGGAGGCGATGCCGGTAGCATCGTTGACTGACTCCAACGCAGTAATGGCATGGACAGCGAGCACTTATTACTCAATTATTAATGCAACATTGTACTAGTACAGTATTGCGTAATTAACGGTGAATTCTGCACCATTATATACGCAATGCTGTACTAGCCAAAAGCCTCCGCAAGAAAATCGAGCTTTTGACCTTTGGATTCTCAGTTTGTATGACTGCTATTTTCCACTGTTTTTCCGTAATTGTCAATAAATTTACTATAAAATCTTATAAAATCTCTGTAGCAGTTACTGTAAGGCCCTTGACCAACGTTAAAACAACTGCCGTCATTTTTACTCTGTCCCTTCCGGCTCCTCTACATTCAGGATGTTATCACACACATCCACAGAGATCAGGTACACGATCCGGGAATCATTCAGCATGACATATCGGTTCCCTTCCCCGTCCTCGCTGCCGATATACAGCGTCAGGGCTTGTTCTTCCTCATCCTTTGTATAGACTGCCTCTACAGTAGTCCGGGAAGCTTCGTCTAGGCCAAAGCCCTTCAGGTCTTTATCCTCTACAGAGTAATCTGCCGCGGAGCCCAATGTGACTGCGCCGAGACCGCCTGCCACGGCAGCAATATTTTTCGCGTCATCCTCATTTTCCGAATCATATGTGATCGTCTCACCGCCGCGCGTGATCACTTCCTTTTTCAGATTGCCGCTTCCGATATTCGGATAGTCGTCCAGCTGCGCCATTTCCTCCAGTGTATGCTGCAGCGTTCCAGTTACGGTGCTGCTGACGGTGTAGATCTTCTCCGTCGTTTTGTTCAGAAGATAATAGGCCTCATCCACCGCGTTTCCAATACTCAGCTCCGTTTCCTTTCCGTCCATGTCCGTCAGCTTCACCGTATAGGCGGGGGTATCCAGACCGTAAGCTTCCAGATCATCGCCATCTTTCAGCTCCCGCAGAGCTTCCAGTTTTCCAAAGGATGAGACAATTTGTTCCGGGTAGGTCTGGGCCAGCGGGAAATCCGGATCCTGCTGATAGATCCAGGTGTCCTTCTTCTTTTCAAACGTGAACTCGCCGCTTTCTGTTTTATAGCTGACCGAACCCACTTCGCTGATATCTGTTGCATAGATTCTTGCCGCTTCCTCCTCGGCTTCCTGCTTTTCTTCCTGCTTCTGGTTATGATTTTTCATCAGGAAAAGTATCACCAGAAGCAGGGGCAGGATCAAAAGAAGACACAGCAAACGTTTCTTTTTTTTCTCCATAGATCCCTCCTGCTGTTTTACGCTTTTCTCCGTTTAAACCATACGGTGAATCCGCCCGCCAGGATCACCAGCGGGATTCCGAAGATCGCGAACAGGCTCAGAAGTCCCACATGCTGGATCGTATTGTACTGTACTGCCAGGCTCTTCGGCTCAATGGAAAGATTTTCCACCCCGTCAAAGTTTGCGGTCACAGCGTTCATAAATAGCGCCGTATTTTCCAGAGTCGTAAACGTCTCCGTAAGCTGGGAATCAATTATGTTAGCCGTGGAAATCACGGTCAGGCGGCTCTCCTTTGTATCCTCGGCATCACCGCTGTCATTCCCTGTATCGGTATCTCCCGCATCCGTGCCGGCATTCTCCGTATCGGTATCTCCCGCATCCGTGCCGGCATTTTCTGTGTCTCCGTCAGCATTTTCTGCAGGCTCACCTTCATTTTCACTGTCCGAATGACTGCTGCCGCTTACGGTCTCCGTGGCCACAGCACCCAGGGTATAGGTTCCCTCCGTCTGTGTATCCTCAGTCACGGCCGCACCGGAATTGCTGGTGGTCATAAAGGAGGTGGTGGAGATCGTATCCCGCGCCGGGTCTGTCAGGTTCAGCCCATGGGCATTGATCAGCAGAACCATTTCTGATGCCAGACCCTTGGCCATGTCCCCGCTCACACTCAGCATCGGGAAGATATAAAATGCATTTCCCTGGTAGCAGCGCTGTGGGTCCGCGATATAGCCGTCCGCGGCCTCCATGCCGTATTCCTTCATCACTGCCGACAGATTCGGCAGGTCTTTGCTGCTTGTATCTCCCAGCAGAAGCATCATCTTGCCGCCTCCTGCCAGATAATCGAGCACCGCATCCCTCTCATCCTCCGTCAGGTCATTGGCGGGAGCATTCATCAGAAGCAGGTCACAGTCCTCTGGAATATCCGGGTTCATCAAAAGATTCCACTCCGACACCGTATAATTGTTCTTATCCATCAGTTCGGTGATGTTCGCGGGAAGCATGCTCTCCCCATGCCCTGCCGTGCGGTAGATCTGCTTTTCGGCCTCGCTGGTCACATAATTGACCGCACTGGTAAGCTGTCCTTCCCCGTCAAATTCGTTTTCCGAAATACTGCCTGTATAATAATAGGAAGAGTAATCCACCACCACGATTTTATCAAATGCCACTGTCGTGTTTCTTCCCGTCTTTTCACAGGACACCACGATCGAATTTTCCGACGCGTCGTAATCCTGCAATGCGGAAGGATGCAGCACCGGATCAATCCATTCCACAGAAATATTTTTGGAAAGGGAGGCATATTTGCTCAGAAATGTCCGAATCCGTTCATCTGCCTCTTCCTTCACGGCCAGCACCGTAAACTTGACCTCTGTATCCAGGTCTTTCAGGAAATTCCTGCTTGTATCGGTAATCTCGTAAATCTTCGAACTGCTCACATCGATATTGCGGTATTTTTCCGGAAGCTGACCAAAGATCAGATTGACCACAACCACGATCGCAACCACCACTGCCGTCAATCCCACGCTGTATATCCCATGCGCTGTTCCTGTCGTATGAAATAATTTTTTCATTTTTTCCACGGTCTGTTCCTCCTAACTCCAACGTCTTTTCTGGATCGTCTGCACGGTCAGGAATATAAAAACCGTGATCACAGACAGATACAGGACAATTCCGCTCAGGTCCACGATATGATTCTGCGTGATCCCCGTAAATACATCTGCAAACGCAAGTTTTCCAAGCAGATTGGACAGCAGATTTTCAAACAGGCCGGGCTTCACAAAGTACGCAGTGACGCACCCGATCACGCATACCGCTTCCAGGATGGCGCTCAAAACCCAGTTCAGCGTCATTTGCCAGATATAAAGGATGATGACGCTCAAAATGAGCAAAAGCCCTGCCATACAGCCGGACGCCGAAGACGGCAGGAAGCTGACGATCCCGTTCCACAGATACAAAAGCAGCAGCACCCCAAATGTACTGACAAAGGCGATGATCTGGCTCTCCGTCAGTGTTGACAGAAACATGCCGATGGCGAGGTACACACAGCCCAGCAGGAAGAATACTCCGATGGAAATGTAATCGACTTTCAGGTAAGCCGTCCCGTTCATTTTGATGATCAGCGGAAACAGGCAGAAGATCAGGTTCGGTACCGCAACCACTGTCGCCATCGCGAAATATTTTCCCAAAACCACTTTCGTCAGGCTGACCGGTGCTGTCAAAAGTAGCTGGTCCGTCTTATTCTTCCGTTCCTCTGAGAAGCTCCGCATGGTGATCAGCGGGATTCCCACGATAAATACGATCAGGGAGCCGGATAATGTATAGGAAAAGTACGGATATCCCGCGGTCAGGTTGTACGCCGTAAAATAAATTCCTGTAAACAGTACCAGAAACGCGACAAATACGCAGCCGATCATGGACTGAAAATAGGAACGCAGTTCTCGTTTATAAATCGCCAGCATCTGCGGTCGCCTCCTCTCCCTGTGTCAATTCCATAAATACTTCTTCCAGGCTTGCTTTGGATGCCTTCAGCATCAGGAGCGGGCAGCCGGCCTCTGCAAACGCAAGAAATATGGCTTCGCGGATGTCCTGATCTTCACCGGACGCCGCTGTTCCTGTCTCGATCCTGGCGTATGTCGTGGCTTCCTCTGTCCGTTCGAGTTCTATTTTGTCAATCCCCGAAATGCTCCGAAGGATCTTCCTGACTCTCTCCGGCTCTGCTTTCGTCTCGATCTCCAGGCTATTCTGCCCTGCCATCAGATGTTCCAGATTCTCAGGCGTATCGCTGGCAACCAGCTTTCCCCTGGAAATGATCATGATATAGTCGCAGACCTCCCGTACCTCCGCCAGGATATGGGAACTGAGGATCACCGTATGCTCCTTTGCCAGTTCCCGGATCAGCTCCCGGATTTCGATGATCTGCTTCGGGTCCAGCCCCACCGTCGGTTCATCCAGAATGATGATATCCGGGAAGCCCAGGATCGCCTGGGCCAGCCCCACCCTTTGGCGATATCCTTTTGACAGGTTCTTGATCAGACGGAACTGAACATCATTGAGCTTCGTAATGTCCATGACCTTCTGGACGGAAGCTTCCCGCTCTTTCTTCGGGATCTCCTTCAACTCTGCCGCAAATTCCAGGTATTCCAGTACAGTCATATCCATGTACAGGGGTGGAAGCTCCGGCAGATACCCGATGTGTTTCTTGGCTTCCTCGGGTTCCTTTAGGATATCATGCCCATCGATGACAACCGCGCCTTCTGTTGCCCCCAGATAGCCGGTCATGATGTTCATAGTGGTTGATTTTCCGGCGCCGTTCGGCCCCAAAAAGCCGTAGATTCTCCCTGGTTCGAGCTGAAAATCCAAGTGATCTACGGCAAGATGCGTTCCATATTTTTTCACTAAATTCTTTACCTCAATCAAATCCTTACCTCCCTGGCATTGATATAGTATCTGTTCTGAACAGCTACATAATATGTACTATGTGTTCTAAATGCAAAAGAACCGCATAAAAATAACCTGTTCATGCTTCCTCATCTGTTCAGGTTACTTTTGTACGGTTACTAAGGTAACAAATGTTTGTGAAATTTTTGTGTATGAAGTGTGAGAATGTTGTTTACTTACAGTGCCGGATCTGGTGTGCTTCTACGTATTTTCTATACAGTACATCTCCTGGAGGGTTATTTTTTTCACAAGGGACGGATCTGTATTTTCCCGAACCCATTCTGAAAAACCGCTCTTCGAAAACAGAAGATATTGTACAATCATATATTCCCTGGAAATCAGGCCGTTTCTATCCATCAGGTCTTCATATACTTTTTTATCAACAGGCTCATTCTTAAATTTACATTCTCCCAGCACTGCTTTTTTTGACATCTTGTCAAGTCCGACAATGTCTATATCCGTCTGCATACGTTTTCCGGGATTTGTTCCCCACCATTTTCCAACTGTCGTCACATAGCAGTTCAAACGGCCCATAATCCCTGAATGCAATGTATAGAACCTGCACATTTCTTCAAATACATTTCCCATATATTCGGCAATTCTGGGTTTTACCGCGTTTTGATAATAGAGCTCGCCTTTGTCCAGCTCAATGGCGCCTATGCCGTTCGGAACATATTTATACCAGAATCGAAACATATTGTCCTTCAGGTTATATTGAACCTTCTTTTTATTTTTTTCATCTGTAGCCGCGGTCTCCCTGACCACAATGCCGGTTGTGATCAGGTTAGACAGCGCGTGTGAAACCGCCGTCTGGGCGATATGTGTCTTGTCCGAGATCTCATTCAGCCTGTTTGCGCCTGAGGAAATTGCTTCTATTATGTCGCTGTAGCTGCTGACATTTCGAAATTCCTGCGTAAGTAAGTTATTCGTCTCTTCATAAAGATATCCGGATTTTGTAAAAAACTGAGTAATTATATTTTCATCCAGGCTTTTCGAATCATCGAAAAGGGAGAGATATTTTGCCACGCCTCCTGTCACGCCATAACAGATAGCCTGTTCTTCTCTGGAATAGCCGGGTACAAATTCCGCGGCATCCAGATACTGAAATGGTTCCAGTTTGATCTGGGATGTCCTTCTGCCGAAGAGGGGACTTTTCTCGCTCAACACCTCGTTTTCCATAAAGCTCACCGAAGACCCGCAGAGAATCAGGTCCATCTGTCCGTTCAGCCATTGATTGTCTATATAATTCTGCAGAACGGACAGGATACTGCCGTCTGCTTCCGCCAGATAGGGAAATTCGTCTATCACAATAATCGTTCTTTCCTCCTGGCACGAATCACCGATAAAGGAAAACAGAGCGTCCATATTTTCAAAGGCCAGCGCGCCCACAGCCGGCGCCAGAACTTCCAATGCCTGTTTTCCCAAAAGCTCCAGATTCCTGTGGATGCCCGCCCGGGTTGCTGTAAAAAAGACCGCTTTTTTTTCTTTGATAAACTCTTTTATCAAGGTAGACTTCCCGATTCTTCTCCGTCCATAAATCACAGTCATTTGAAATCCGGGGGTATTGTACAGCTTTTCCAGTGCATCCAGCTCATTTTTTCGACCAATAAATTTTTCCATGGCAGATTCCCCTTTTATTGAAATACGCTTTATTGAAACATATTTCATTGAAGTATGTTTCAATAAAATTTATATCAACAAAATATCATTGATCCTGCGATCTGTCAAGCATATTTCAGCCATTGTCATTGAATCGGCGTTATTATTCACGGGTATTTCACCCACATGCGCAATAACAGCCAGCAAAGCTGTCTGCCTTACATTTTCTCAGCATAAGCACGGACAATCTCCATGAATCTCTCCCCGTACTTGTCATATTTCACTTTTCCGATGCCGTTGATCTCCAGCATGGCATCTTTGGTCGTCGGAAGAAATGTGCTCAATTCCTTTAAAGTCTTATCTGAAAAAATAATATACGGCGGTACGTGTTCTTTCTGGGCAAGCTCGTAGCGATATTTTCGAAGCTGTTCGAACAGGTCCGGATATTTGGCGTCTGCAACCGCTTTTTTCTTCTTTTCCTGCCCCTTGGACGCTGTCCGTTCCTGTTCTTTCGGAAGCTTTAAGATGATCCGGAAAGCCGGATCTGTCACTCTGCCATCCGAGCCGGAGCTTTCCTGACTTGTCCATTCTTCCGGATTTTCCGCCTTGTTCTCCTGCTGCTCCCAGTACGCCAGCAGTTCCCGCCCGCTCTTTGTCATTTTCAACACCGGATAATCGCTGGTCGTGAGAAACAGATATTCTTTCAGCAGCAGGTCATTTAAAATCTGACGGAGCCTGACAAGTGTCCGGTCTTTCAGGCTTCCATATTCCGGGTTCTGGTTCAGCCGGAATTGCCGCACCTTTGCCGTATCCGAGCCGTGCACCCCGTCCAGGACGGCATTGATCCCGTAGCGTTCATGGCTGGTCAGCACCATGCGGATGATATGGCATGCCTCCTCCGTCACATCCATATCTTCAAATTCTGTCCGGCAGTTTTCGCAGTTGCCGCAGTAATTTCCGCCATACTCTCCAAAATAACGCAGGATATATTCCCGCAGGCATTCGTTGGTAAAGCAATAGAACGTCATCTTTCGAAGCCGATCCAGATCCCGCTCTTTGATCAGCTCCCGCTCCTCATCATCCAGCTCGCTGTTCTCCGCCTGTGTCCCGATGAGAAATTCATTGATCCGCACATCCTGTCCGGAGTAATACAAAAAGCATTCCGCCGGCTCGCCGTCCCGTCCCGCGCGCCCGGCTTCCTGATAGTAGCTTTCAATATCCTTGGGCATATTGTAGTGAATGACATAGCGCACATTGGATTTGTCGATCCCCATGCCGAATGCGTTGGTGGCTACCATCACCGGACTGCGGTCGTAGATGAAGTCTTCCTGGTTCTGCTTCCGCTCCGCATCGGTGAGACCTGCGTGATAGCGTGTGACCGGGTAGCCCGCCCTTCTTAATTCCATCTCTACTTCTTCCACGATTTTTCGGGTATTGCAGTAAATGATTCCGCTTTTTTCTCTGTTTTTGGACAAATAGTCGAGAAGCTGTGCCTTCTTATCCTTTGGTTTTTTTACCGCGAAGTAGAGATTTTTCCGGTCGTATCCGGTAACTACCACCGTCGGGTCATTGAGCCCCAGAATACAGAGAATATCTTCCTTGACCTGCTTCGTGGCCGTAGCTGTATAAGCGGCGATCACAGGACGTTTCGGCAGCATGCTGATAAATTCCACGATTTTTAGATAGCTGGGCCGGAAATCCTGCCCCCATTGGGAAATACAGTGGGCCTCGTCCACCGCTGTCATGGAGATGTCCACCTCCTGCACCAGAGACTGGAAAGAATCCGTCATCAGCCGTTCGGGAGCCACGTAGATGATCTTGTACTGACCCCGGCGCGCGTTTTCCATGGCTTTGCGGTACTGGCCTTCGGTCAGCGAGCTATTGATATAGGCCGCATGGACGCCTGCCTGGTTCAGGGCAGCTACCTGATCTTTCATCAAAGAAATGAGGGGCGATACCACAATGGTAATCCCCTCAAACATAAGCGCCGGAACCTGAAAACAGATTGATTTTCCCGCCCCCGTCGGCATGATCCCCAGAACATCCCTGCCGGAAAGTGCGCTGTTAACCAGGGTTTCCTGCCCTTCCCGGAAGGTATCATAGCCGAAGATATTTTTTAAGATTTCGTATTTTTTATCCATTCTATTTTCCTTTTCATTAAACGACCGCTTCTATGAGTTTCTTGTCCCGATACGGAACTTCCTTTACCCCGATCTCCTTCTTTTTGTTGAAATTAAAAGTCAATGCCGCATCGTAAATTTCTTCCTGCTGCATAGGCGGAACTGAGAGAAAATAATTGTACAACAAAGTTTCAAATATCCTGTTGGCAATCACAACCCGGCTGTCCGAAACCTTTACAAAGCCAAACATCAATGCAGATTCGACCGAGCGCACTCCGACCACATATACAATTTCTTTTCCTGTAAACAACAGGCCGCGAAGCATTTCCTCCAGTTCCGGATAGTCTGTCAGCTTATTGAGCAGTGATTCAAACAACGTATTGGTTTCTGAAAGCAGCATGCGGACTGCTTTCAAAAAGCCGCTTTTCGACCATGCAGTATCCAGCCCTTCATTCTCCCCGGCTATCCTCTCATCCATCAGTTTGCAGAGGCGCGAGACCAAAAACGGGTAACCAGAGGTGTACGCATAGAGAAGCTCTGACATCTCCATAATATTCATACCTGTATGGCGGTCATGCTCATAGTCCGCCAGCATCCCCGCAATCTCCCCGGCTGAGAAACTCATGTCCACCAAAAAATCCGCTGCAACGTTCCATGGAGAGTTATTCTTATGCTCCTCATCCGTTCTGATCTTCTGCCTGATATTTTTAATGTCATAAACCCCTGCCAGAATTACAGAACGAAATGTCGGTTTCACATCTCTGTTGATATAATAGCTGCGAAGCTGCGCCAGAAAATCCATAAATACCTGATTATTCGACGCGCTGTCCACTTCGTCTATGAGCAGAATCACAGGCTTTTCCAACTGCCCGCACCATCCGCTCAGCACCTTAAACAATGCCGACAGGGTACGGTTTCTTTCCGTTTCCTCCATAAATATGGCAAGCTTTTCGCGGATTTCCTGCGGAATATCCGGAACGCAATCCAACAGTTCACCGGAAAATGCAGATATGAAACTCGGCTCATCTTTAAAATCCGCATGGCTAAGCATCTGGAAATCCAGACTGATCACCAGATATTCTTTTTCCAGAAAGCGCCCCAATGCACGCAGTGTTGTCGTCTTTCCGTACTGACGGGCGCGGTTTATGGTGAAATAATCTCCCCGGTCAACCATCTCTTTTATCTCATCAAGCTTTGCCCGGATATCGACCATATAATGCAAGCCTGGTTTACAGTCGCCATTTACATTAAAGAACCTGCCCATCACATCACCATGCCTTTCTATCCCATGCTTCTCTGTTTTTTATACTACCATGCGGTATGGAAAATAGCAAGCAAATGCGCCTTCACGAAAATAAAAAACAGAGCCGGGATATCTGGCTGGGCTCTGTTTGTGACGGCTGCAGATTTCTATGTAAACTGCAGCCGGATCATTTTCTTTGTCGGATAAAATGATAAAACATAATAATATTGTTTTTCCTGGATATGTTCCCAGTCTTTTTTTGTAAAGCTGCGTGGTATAATAGGAAACGTTAAGGTTATAGATCTTGTTTCCTGATCCGCAAGTTCAAAAATAGATTGCATATGATCCTGATTAAAATATGCCAGCGCATTGATTCCAACTCCGCCTGACCATCCAAGAGTTTCAATCCTTCTATAGGCTGCTTCTACTTTTTTGCTTTCTCCGCTCACGTTTTTCATCTGCACTTCAAAGGTAATCAGACACAATCCATCTTCGTAGATAATTTCTTCCGGAACCTGAATCTGCTCTAACTCTTCCGTTGTATAAAAATGAGCCTTTTTTACAAGCATCTCCACTCCGTCCGTCTCAATTGGTTCTTCCATTCCTGCGATTTCTACTGCAGCCTGCGGATATTTTTGGTTAATCCGATAATATCCAAAGAAAAATGAAATCAGAATAAAACATGCAAACGTTATTACACAAAACCGTTTCCTTAATCTGGTTTTCCTCATGATACAGTCTCCTTTATCTCTTTCAGATGCCCGTTTTCCATATGAAAAATAACATCTGATAAATACTTTAACTCCTCTGTATCATGGCTGCTCAGCAATATCAAGGCTCCCTTTTCCTTAAATTCCAGCAGAATCTTCCTCAGACGTTCCACGCTTCCCTCATCCAGCGCATTGGTAGGCTCGTCAAGTACAATCAGCTCCGGATCCTCTACAATCGCAGCGGCAATTCCAAGCTTCTGTTTCATTCCCAATGAATATTTTTTATACTTTTTCTTCTCCTCCGTATCCAGCCCTACCTTACGCAATGCTTCTGCAATTGCATCGTCATCGGCTTTTTGCTGAATATCTGTCAGCATTTTTAAATTATCAAACCCAGAATATCTGCCAAGGAATCCCGGTGCTTCAATCAAAGCGCCTGCATTCGGCGGAAATGAAAAATCCTTACCAAGAGTTTTTCCGTCAATCATGATCCTTCCCTGTGTCGGCAATATCAGTCCACAGATCATACGCATCAGCATCGTCTTTCCTGATCCATTCTTCCCCTTCAAGCCATAGATCATCCCTGATTCCAACTCCATACTAATCTGATCCAAAACTGTCGCCTGTCCAATTTTCTTTGTCACATTTTCTACTTTTATCTGCATCCTATTCTCCCTGCCATATCCGTTACTATCTGGCACTTAATATAACCATGTATCCAGCTTACCTGAATCTGCGAAGCCACTTCTTAACAGTTCCTTATTTTACATCATACCGCCGTATATACAGCAGTCCCGCCGCAATCGCCGCGGTAATCATAAAAAAAGCCGCACTGATACCTTGTCCAAATGTCACTCCCTCCGCTCCGATCAAGCTGCTGCTTCTGAGAAGCATAAGACAATTTCCCGGCAGAATAGGATCGCACAGGTATGCGGATGTTATAAGAGCCACAAGCGTCACTATGTTTCCGATTGCCTGATTCAAACAAATTGTAAATGCCAATTGCGTCAAAACCAGCCCCGTGGAAATCAAAAAAGGAAGCAAAATAGCCGATACCGACAGCCATTGCGGCAATAGCTTTTCCGATGTCTCTGCAGATAAGCCATGGAGGATCGGCTGTATTTCAAATGATAATTTTCCAAAAAAGGACGAAAAAATAAGAATCATCAGTATCAAAAATATGTAATAAATAAAAACGTTAATCACTGACCAAATACATTTTCCGAGCCACCACAATCCTCTGGATCTTACCCGCAAAAGTACGGATCCGCCCTGAAGCTTCCAGTTCCTGATCACATAAGCACTGATCATAAAAGACGGCCACCAGTGAAATATCAGCCAGCTCCCTGGAATCTCAAATCTTGTCTGCGCGCCCGCTATGACAAATACCGGCATCCCTTTCATAAAACAAAAGAGAAAGTCCGCTGAGGAAGCCTTCCAATCAGTTCCGCTATATACGCTCATACTTACCACATTATTCCGGAAAATCAGACAGTGGAATACAATCAAAAGAAACGGAACCAGACACGCACAGTAAGTATAATTCCTGCCGCATTTCATATCGTAAACCGCCAGTTTCCCAAGCATGGAGCAGCCAGGCTTTTTTATTTCTTTCATAGAAAAAAGTCCTTTCGCGTAATATTGCTTTTCCCCATATACCAAATCAATATGCACAGCACGATGCCGTAAATGATGCTTTCTGCCATCTTCCAGACTGAAAGCCACTTATCATAAGACGCGTTTAATATGTTAAAAAATAATCGCACAGGTTTCTCCTGCAGGAACAATTCTGCTCCTGCAAGAGTGATAATAAACATAATCATTATTTCTTTGTTTTTTGCTGCCCAAACCGCAAATATGGCCGCCAGGCTGATCATGAATAATTTCAAAAATACTATGGCAGAAGAGACTGCTAAAAACAGGGGAAAGCAAACCATACTGGTGCTGCATTCTGTCTTATAAAAAAACAACGATGACGTACTGCTCCAGTTTATATAGCTTTTTGAAGCAAGCCCCCCGAATAAAAATATACAAGTATGAAAGTAAAATGTCATCATTACGGAAAAAAGGAATCCCTTGTATCCTTGTTTTCTCCATATCATCCGGCGGCTCTCCTCTCTTATGAGAGAACAGGTTCTTCCCTGCGCGCTGAAAAAGTGCAAAAGGAAAAGAAGAGTGACCGGGATGACCAGCACTCCAAATACCCATACTTCGTGCATCGCAATATAGCAATCCGCCAGGCAGTAATTCATGCATTGCTGTTTCCACACCCTCACACGGACTGACAGGCAGCATACGATCAGAATCGCTGTTGATATCAGATAAAGGAAGATCAGCCATGCACAGGTACGGCAGTCTCTCCGGTATTCCCTTGTCCAGTTTTGCAGTTTCGTTTTAGTATACGTCGTCCTTCAGTCCCTTCCCGAAAAAAACAGCCGTTTCAAACGCAAAAAGGCTTATAAATTCTAATAAAATCACCTTTCCGGAAGCCATTCCAGATCCCGGCAGCAAATAGTAGACCGGAGATATATTTCCATATAATGTCAGATTTGCCAATGCATAAAGAAATATATGAATCAGGAGCGGCATTGATATCACAATGTATCTATAGTCTGCCAGCAGGCCAAATGCCATCCCCAGCCCTGAGATCAACCCTCCAAATACAAAAAGAATGATCAGGAAACCTCCCACGTATAAAAACGGATGTGTGTAAAATAGCTGATACCACATCACCGTTGCATATATTGAATATAGGCACGACGATATTTCCGGCAGAAGTGCAGGATAAATCATAAGCATAAGCAAAAAATTTATGCAGAGAGGTGCGATTGCCACTACCCCTCCGCACAAAAAAGCAACGGCATACTTTACTTTCAGATAGGGCATCCGTTTTGTTCGAAGATAAACATTTTTCGCAAAACCGCTTTTTATATCATCGAAATAAGACGCTCCATATGGAAGCACTGCCAGTAAAGGCAGAAGCATGGTATAGATAAAGCCCGGCAGATTATAGGTATTCCCTCCCATCCAGATCATAAAAACAGAATATGGCGCGCGGTACGGATTTTTTTCTAATGACAGCATCCAGTCTACTGTTCCGAGATCGCCGATTCCATATATAATGAAATGAAGAACTGCCAATATACATTCAAACAGAAGCACAAAAGCCATTGTATGTCCCAGAAAAGCCCTGCGCATTTCATTTTTGAAAACTTTTTTCATTTTCTCCTCCCCATACCGCAAGGTACAGCTTCGTTCATTCAAGCAATATGCATCTTGTATCTTCATTGTAGCCTATCGCTCCTGATGGGCGGATAAAATATTCGAATGAGGCTTCCTGCAGTAATTCATCCGACACAATATATGCAATTTCACCTTCATACTTCTCTCCTGGTTTCAGTTCGTATATCGCAACCATCTTCCCCTTGCTGGAATCCCATCCGGAAAATGTGCGTAATTCCTCCATTCGAATTTTGTCCTGGCTTCTGATTCGGATATGGTTGTTTATAAGACACACCTCACAAGTGTGACTGCTTACATTCTCAATAGACACATCAATTATAAAATACGAATCTTCACCCACCATATTCCCGTTTTCATCTAACTGTGTATATTGCTGCCATTTCATGGAAGGTTCTATTATAAAATCTCCTTTTTCCTTCGTGATTCGCCAGGAATTCACTTTATATTGAATCCCTCTTGTCACAGGACTTTCAGACATTTTATAATAATTTTCCTCCGGAATTATTTCTTCCCCCTCTAAGAGCTGCTTTTCAGGAACTATTCCTTTATCTGTAGATATCATAAGCTCTTCGTTTTCTTCTTCGGTTATCCGGTCATTATGTTTTGAAAAAACGTGGTCGGATGAAAAGAGCTCTCCGGGTTTCATGAAATATATTAGAATCACCCCCAGCATAAACACCACTGCGATTCCCCACACAAGTTTTTTTAACATTCTGCAAATGCTCCTGTCTATTTAATATTATACACTGTCCGGGCTCCACAATCCAATCAGATATGTAGGTCTTATAAGCTCTGGTGATAAAAGAAGCTGTACTTGAATGTCTATATTACCGTAATGTTCCTTCACATCATTAATAAAGAAATATTCCTTACCAATTTCCACTCTATAATATGGCGAACAGTTTCTACTATTTTCATCCCTTAGACTTACACGTGCATTTAGATTTCCTTTGTGAAAGACATAAAAAGAAGTATTATCCTCTTTAGGACGCAACTCCGTAGACACATTTCCCCCGTCTCCACTATATGGAAGTGCATAGCTGGAATCAACCGCCGAAGCCTGTCCTACTAATGCCTGAAAAGGTCCAAAAAGCATCACTAAAGATAACACTGCCATTGCTCCAAATAATTTTTTTGTTATTCTCATACCTTAAATCTCCTTTTTCAACTATTATTCAGCTTTCGAAAGCTTTTTTCAGTATATCGTACCTTTCTTGTTTTGTCAATATTTTTTTATTAAATTACTTATTTTACATTTATAAATGTAATTAATATAAAATCAAACAATAAATATATCCTCATAATATTGACTTATACTATTTATTATGGTATTATCATCATCATTATAAGTTAATTAAAGGGAGGATATATATGGGGATTTATAAAATTACGTCTCGTGAGTTAGAAGTTCTGCGTGTATTTTGGGAATCGGATGTATCGCTGTCCGCTACTGATATTCCCAAAATAAATCCCAAGCTCAAAATCAACACTGTACAGGGAGCCATCAAAAACCTATTAAAGAAAAATTTTATAGAGGTCGATAATATTATTTATCACAATACGGTTCTCACCAGAACCTTCAAAGCCGTTTTGACAGAGGAAGAGTATATGATGGATCACTTCGGATCGGGTTCTCTGGATACGAATACCTTTGTTGCCGCATTAATAAACAACGAGTCTGATCCAGATACTTTGAAAAAATTGGAGACAATAATTCATGAACGGTTACAATCCATACAAAAGGAGTCTGAGTAAAAATGATTCTTTCCGTTACTTCATTTTTTACGGCGGTATTTTGGGGTAATCTGCTTATTATTTTCCTATATTTTTTTTGCAGCAGAAAAAAGTATTTATATAGGTTCTCTTACAATATACTTCTATTTTCTACTGCGTTGATTCTATGCAGATTTTTCATACCTGTAGAATTTCCTTTCACAAAAACAGTACTTCTCGCCAAGCTGTATCCGCCTATAATCTGGTTTTTCAGACTGGAATTATTGAATTTTGCTTCTTATACAATACATACTTATGATGTGTTACTCCTTATATGGGGAATTGGTTTCATTTATCGTATCCATAGGCTTTGGCAGCAATATAAAACCTTTACTGCAGCTTTACACTCGCTGCCGGTTAATATCCCCCTTTTAAACAGGTGTAAAAAGATATTATGTTATGAATTTTCAGCTGATGATTCCCCCCAAAAAATTGTAATATTGCAATCTTGTTATATCTCATCACCGTTCATAACCGGATTTTTTAAACCTGTTATAGTGCTGCCTGACATTGATTTTACGGATAACGAACTCCGCTATATCCTTTCTCACGAAGTGCAGCATTTCAAATTTCGTGATATGTTTTTAAAATTGAATATAGAAATTATAGCCTCGCTTTTTTGGTGGAATCCAGTGATACACTTATTAAAACATCAGGTAAATAATTTGCTGGAGTTACGAGTTGACACAGCGATTTCTATAAACTGGAGTACTCAACAAAAAGTGGATTATCTGCAATGCCTGGCAAATATTTATGAACGTAGTTCAAACCAAAAATATCAGCAGCTTGTCATGGGATTTTCAAAGGAAAACCGAGACTTTATTTTAGTGAGAGCGGATTCTTTATTTTACAAGAAAAAAACACTTTGCCATTCTGTCACTTTTGCCATGCTTTCCTTAGTTTGGGTCTTAATTTCTTTTTCCTTTGTATTCGAGCCATATAGTATTTCTCCTGACGTTGAAAAAAATACCTTTGCCCTAACAGATGATTGTTATATTATGCTAGACTCAGATGGGCAATATTATTTATATATGGATGATAAAAGGATGGGGATCGTAACAGATCCAGATGTAGAAGATTTTGAAAACATAAAATTCTATAACGATGAGATGGGAGAAATTCGAAGATGAATAAAAAATTTGTTATTTTAATATTTACTTCTATAATAGTAATGTTTACACCTATATATACTTTTGCGTCAGAAAATAATCCTTGCCAGTTTCAAGAAAACACAAACCTTTTATACGCTAATCAGAATTTACCAGTCGCAAAGAAAACCTCACAAAACAGTACGATTTCTCCTCAAAGTGACTATATCAACTGGAGATATCAATATATTAACGGTGTTTTGTATAAACGCTTGTATAATTATTCTACAAATAAATGGGTTGGGAATTGGATTAAGGTATAAAATTTACGATAATATCACAACCTATTCGACATGCCTTTTACCGAAATAATTTTGCATTGCTTTATAGAGCTGCCCGTCCGGGCAGCCCCTTTTTATCCAATATTTTCCAAAAGCTCCGCAGTATCCACAAACAGCACTTCATCCTTCTCTCGTCCCTTTTCCAATACCTGCTCTGTGAATCCACTCTTGGAGAACAGCATAAAGTAAGATTTTCCCGGCCGCCAAACACCTCATATCCTCTCAAAATACCTGTCCCATATAATGGTTGTAATCCGGTTCGATCTGTAACAATTACTTCCCTATTTTCCCTGATATAACTTTACTACTCCTCTTCCTCCAAAGGCTCATAAAAATTCGGCAGTGTCCCCCGTGTATCCGCACGGAGTTCCAATCTGTCCATCCGCTTTTCTTCCAATTTTTTACTCTCCTGCAGTGTCTTTGCCGCATCGCTTAACTGTGCCTGTTCAACTGCAGTTCCATCCTCCCTCTTACTCACCCTGAGCTGGCCTGTGATTTCTTCCAGCTTCTTTTCCAGCAGTTCAATTTGTTCTTCCGATGCCCCGCTGTCTCCGGATGTTCCTTTCATAAGGAGCAGTGCGTTTTGAATCGACTGTTTTTCTGCCTCCAGGGTTTTCTGCTGCTTTTCCGCCGTTTTCTTCGCTGCCGGATTCAAGCGATCTGACACTCTGTCGTTTTTCATCATTTTCAATGGATTTACATAATTGGGCCTTACATTGTTTACCATAAGCTTCCACCTCCGCTTTTATTGAATACCCACCTCCGAACAGTATGGATATTTTTATGTTCATTCCGTATATCGGACACATCTCCCACCATAAAAGCGGTTTTCCGCCAACGGTCACCCTGCTTTCGTAAACGGCGCAAGACACAGCAGCACCGTCAGCCGGAATGTTTCACCGTCGTTCTCAATCTCCATCGTCCCCTCATACTTTTCTGCGGTGCGCCTGATATTGTTCAGCCCGGTTCCATACTCCAATCGGCCTTGTGCCTGCACCATCGTATTGACTACCTCGATGATCAGGAAATGATGCCGTCTCCGAACCATGACCGAGATCTCCGGCTGTCTTCCTGCAACCTTTCTGCAGGCATGTACCGCATTGTCCAGCGCGTTTGCCAGAATCATGCACAGATCCATATCCTCCGCACCGCAATCCGGCGGAATCTGTACATCGTGTTTCACTTCAATGCCGCTTGACACGGCGAAGCTGATCTTTTCCTGCAAAAGGATATCCAGGATCGGATTGCCTGTTTCAATCCCGATGAGCAGTTTGTCCGCAGAGCCATGCAGCTTGTCAAAATATATTTCTGCCTCCTCATATCTTTTTTCCCGAATCAGCCCGGATAACACCAGAAAATGATTGTTGATATCATGCTGGAACGTGCGGTACTGCTCATTCCTTTTTTTCGCTTCCTCCAGGTATGTATACTGCTTTCGTATCTGATCCTCCAGCCTTTTCTGTTCCGTTTCCTGAACGGACAGCGCCAGAATCCTGCTCACCAGCCTCAGAATGATAAAGAAGATTACGCAGGCTCCCAGAATCCATATCAGTGCCCACAGTCCCTGCCGTTTCTCCCAAAAAGAACTTTTCCTGAAAGCCGGTTCCATCCACATGTCCAGCCCAAGCCCGCTGCGGATGACCCACACGATAAAGCTGCACGGCAGCAGCAATGGATACATATAGGCGGACAGCTTCTGCCTTCCCGTATATGCATAGCTTTTTGATACAAAATGCAGGGTCAGCAGCAATACAGCCGCCAGTCCTCCGGACAGGAGCATCTGCATGAAAACAGCGGTATGCATTTTCATAGAATGCCCTGCCAGCCACCGCATAAAAACAGTCTGAAATCCTTCCATAAAGGTAAACAGCGTCAAAATGATCATTGCCGGAGCGACCGTCTCCGCCCATTTGAGCTTTAGCACAAATCTGGAAAAGCAAAGTATGATCCCCATATGCAGAATCAATCTGAGAACTCCGGAGCTTTGAAAATACATGGCCAAAAATGTAAGTAAGCCGCTGGTCAATACATAGCATACCATATATTTCTTTTCCTGAATCCCGGTAAAACTGCGTATAAAATAAAATTCTGCCAAATAGAGAATACCATTGAGCAGCAGCCACCAGCTATAAAATCCGACAGAAAACATGTGCGGGTATTCCAATCAGATCACCTCATTTTTCAAATTGTGCAAAAGCCTTTGCATAAACTCGGCCTGCTTCCGCCGTGATATCAAAACCCGGTTCCCGTTTGAGACCAATGCCGTCCCTTTTTCCTGGCCGACCACGTGGCTCATGTTGATGAGATAGCTTCTATGGCATCGAAAAAAACGCCCGTCCAGCTTTCGCTCCAGCATGTCCAGCGTTCCGGAATATTCGTAATTTCCCTGCGCTGTATGGATACAGACACGATGGTCAAACACCTCGCAGTACAAAATGTCGCGTATCGGAAGGATGTGGGTACTTCCCGATTTTATAAGCGCCAGTGTCCTGTCGTCTTCCTGTTTGAATTGCTTCAGCGCCCTGTCCATTGCCTGATACAAACGTTCATCCGTCACCGGCTTGAGCAGATAGTGGACCGCTTCCACCTCGAACGCGTCCACCGCATATTCCCTGTAGGAAGTGATAAAAATAATACGGCTTTTGCTGGAAAGCCGCTTCGCCGTTTCCAGACCGTTTATGCCCGGGAGCACTAAATCTAGGAGAATCAGGTCGAAGGTACGCTGTTCCTTTAACAAATCCTCACCAGACGTAAAGGTGCGGATCTCGGCAGGATAATGTCTGGTTTTCAGATATGCCTCTGCTTTTTTGCGCAGCTCTTCCAGCAGATAGGTTTCATCTTCACATATGGCGATTAAGAACATTTGTCTTCCCCCTGTTTTGAACTGTTACAAGTATACTATACAGTACAGGTTATTTTCAAGTTCTCGGATTTCCTTTCATTCTTAAATATTTAGTCAAAGTTTTTTCTGCGCAGATATTACCGGCGGTTCTTGAAGGCCGGTCATTTTTTTAGTATAATAGAGCCACAGCAAAAACAACGAAACGTTAGAATTTGCGGAGGTGCTGCAATATGGCAGAGAGGAAAAAGCTTCCCATCGGAGAAGAATTTTTTCGTAATATCAGAACAAAAGGATTTTACTATGTAGATAAAACAAAATTTATTTCGGATCTTTTAAAAAACCGCGGGAGTGTCAACCTGTTTACAAGACCCCGCCGTTTTGGAAAAAGCTTAAATCTTGATATGCTCAAATCCTTTTTTGAGGTTGGTGCAGATGCCTCTTTATTTGAAGGATTGAAGATTACCCGGGAAACGGAACTGTGTGCGCAGCATATGGGAAAATATCCTGTGATCGCATTCACCTTGAAGGATGTCAGTGGAGAGTCCTATGATGATGCATTGAAAATCATGTCCCAGGTTCTAAAAAAAGAAGCCCGCAGACATCAATACCTGTTGGAAAGCGACAGACTCACAGAGATTGACAAAAACTCCTTACAGGAACTATATGCAAAGTATCTGGAGGAGGATGTACAGCAGGAAAGCATTGCACTGCTCTCGGAAATGTTGGCGAAGCATTATGGAACAGGCGTCATCATTCTCATAGATGAATACGATGTACCTTTGGATAAAGCATACCAAAACCGCTATTATCCTCAGATGGTCCGGCTGATCCGCTCCTTATTCAGCCAGGCGCTTAAAACAAATGAGCATCTTGAATTTGCTGTTATCACCGGATGCCTGCGCATCGCCAAAGAAAGTATTTTCACAGGGTTGAATAATTTCATGGTGCATTCGATTTCTGATATTGATTTTGCGGAATATTTCGGATTTACAGACTGCGAGGTACGAGATATCTTAAAATATTATGGTGTTGAAAAACGTTTTGAAGACATAAAAGAATGGTATGACGGATATCATTTTGGGCATGTGGACGTATACTGTCCCTGGGATGTACTGAATCAGTGTTACAGACTCTGTGCAAATGCGGATGCAAAGATGGACTCCCATTGGGAAAACAGCAGCAGCAACGCCATTATCCAGGATATGATCGAGGATGCTACGGAGACAACCAAGGCAGAGATTGAGGCATTGATTTCCGGTGAATATGTGGAGAAACTTTTGGTTCCGGAATTGACTTATACAGATCTTGACAGCAGGGATGTCGAGATACGCCAGACATACTTGTGGAGCGTACTTTTTGCCACGGGTTATCTGACAGTTGCCGGGGAGACCAAGGGCGGATATCACAGACTGGCTATTCCGAATCAGGAGGTTCTAGGGATCTATCAGAAAAAAATTCGTTCCTGGTTTAAAGTGAAGTCTATCAGTAATTCCGCTAAATGGAAGGAATGAGGACGATCCATAAGTATGGGATTGCCTGCTATAAAAAAACTTGCAAAGTGGCATATCGTGTTGTCTGAAAAGTCCTTTTGCACTTCGTCATCATCCTATTCATGAAACTGCCAGAAGTTTGCTGGATTTCAGCCTTTACAAGCTTCTGGCAGTTCAGATAATTTACAGCATAATCTGACGTTCTCAATGTCCTCCCGGTAATATCCTTCTTATCCATTATTTCCTAAAAGTTCCTCAAGATCTACAAGCAGCACCTCCTGCTTCTCCTTTGCTTCTTCCAAAACCCGCTCCGTAAATCCCCGCTTGGAGAACAGCATAAAGTAAGATTTTCCCGACTGGCCGCCAAACAGCTCAGATTTTTCCTGTAGTTTTTTCAGCACCTGGTAATCCACCGGTTCATTTGTCCACTTGCATTCACAGAACAGAAATGCATCCATATCCCTTGCAATCAGGTCGATTTCAACCTGTTCGCGGGTTTTGGGATTGCTTCCCCACCAGCGTCCGATCTCTGTAAACAAAATCGGCAGCACGCCCTTACTGTTTTGACGCAGCAGATAGCCGCGGCAGACTTTTTCAAAAATATGCCCCATATAATGGCTGTAATCCGGTTCGATCCGCCGATTCCACACAATCTCCTGAGCGTCTGTCTCCAACAAAGTTCTGTTGCTGGATACATATCGATACCAGAAGCGGAACATAAAATCTGATAGATAGTAAAGCGCTTTTCTCGAAGTCTCTTTTTCTCCAAACGGAACTTCTTTATATACAATTCCCAGTTCCCGGAGTGTACTGATATATTTCAGGCATTTTGCGGATTCCGCCCCTATTTTCACTGCAATTTCATTTGCCCTGGATGCGCCTCCGGCAATGGCTTCTATAATTGCGCAGTACACGCCCGGCTCCTGAACCTCCTGTCTCATAAGCAGGAGCGGTTCCTCATACAGGTAACTTGTTGGTCTTAAAAATGCATCTATAATATTCTCTTTTACGTTCTTACCAGAGCGGATCTGCTGCAGATACAATGGCGTACCGCCGAATGCGCCATACAGCATCAGCTTCTCCTCCTGTGAAAATCCATCCATGAACTTGATACTGTCCAAATAGTCAAAGGGCTTCATATGAAGCTGCGCGGTTCTTCTCCCAAACAGAGGGCTTTTTGCGCCGAGCACTTCTTTTTCCATAAATCCCATATAGCTTCCGCACAGGATCAGAAACAGTTTTCCTTTCCGAAGCCTGTGGTCGATCAAATGCTGCAGTGTAGATAAAAGTGACGAATTGATCATCGCCAAATATGGAAATTCATCAATCACCAATACCATAGGTTCCTCCCTCTGTCGTTCCTCTATATAGGACAGAGCCTTTTCCCATGACCGGAATGGTTCCAGAGCAGTTTCACTGTAATGCCGAAAAATCTCCGCAGAAAATTTTTCCAGATTTAATTTTTCATTACTTTGTTCCGCCGAATAAAAAATATGATTCTTTTCCCTGCAAAACTCCTTCAACAGCGTTGTTTTTCCGACACGTCTCCGGCCATAGAGGATAAGGAGCTGAAAATTCTTTTCTGCGTACCTTCGGTTCATTTCCGAAAATTCTTTCTCTCTCCCTATAAACATCATACCACCTCGCAGTATAATTAGTTTTATAACTAACTTCAAAGTAATTTACTTTCGAGTTAATTATATATTTTTTTATATCGGCAGTCAAGACTTTGTTTCGTCTATGATTCCTAATATTCTTTCCTACAATGGGAATTGTGATAGGATGTGATATCGACTCTATTTCATTTTCCCAATCAGAACTTCCTTCCCCCGGAAAGCAAACCCATATTTACGTATACGCTCTGGTGGAAAACCTCTTGCTATAAGCGCCGCCTCATAATTCATATCTTCAATTTGTTTCAACGCCGTATTCACCGTATCTGAAAGGTCTTTTTCCTTTTTTGGCTGAAATACTTTAAACTCGAATATGATTGCGTCATCATTCTGCTGATTCGGTTCCAACATCACATCATATCTTCCAAGCCCGCTTTCCCTGTTGGATGTAAGCATATATCGGTTTGTCAGTTCGACCATAAGTCCCAATACAAATCCATGATAAAATCGTTCCGGATTTTCTTCTGACGGCTTTTTACCGGTATCAAAATAACTGAAGCTGTCCATCGCTATCTCATTCATATAAGTATTCATTTCATCCAGATCATCCAATAGCAATGCCTGAATGAAATCATTATAATGGTCATTCTCTGAAAACCAGTCACGGATCATATCTTCAAACATAATCCGCACTTCCTTGTTAGTTAATGCAAGTTTATAATAAAAACGCCTTGTTTCCTCTGAAAAACCTGTTCCGGCAACTTTCAGATATCCACTGGCAAGCAACAGGCTCCACACAGCATTTTTCTTAAAATATAACTGCTTATATACAATCTGCTCCTCAATCGCGGTCGTTATTTCCTCCCCTGAAAGAAGTCTTTCAAAATCTTTTTTTACTTCCTTACTTCCCTCTCTAATCAACGTTCCAACCAGTCCGTTCGAACTGGTATTTGCCCAATATGTGTCAAATTTCTCCGTATCCAGATAATTAATGATTGACCATGGATTATAAATATCCATACACTGTCCAAATGTAAATCCATCATACCAGCTTTTTACATCCTGCTTTTTATCAGACAGGCCAAATTCATCTAACGCCTGAAAAACTTCCTTTTCTGTAAATCCAAAACAATCCGCATATTCTGCTGATGTAGTGGTGACTACTTTCAGATTATTTAAGTCTGAAAAAACGGATTCTTTACTGACCCTCGTGATTCCCGTCATGATTGCCCGCTCATAATAGGGATTTGTCTTAAATGTAGTGTTAAACAGACTTCTAATGAAATATACTATTTCATCCCAATATCCATTCATATACGCTTCCTGCATCGGGGTATCATATTCATCCAGAAGAATAATTGCCTTTCTCCCATAATACCGTGAAAGAAAATCTGACAGTTTATGAATCGTCCATATCGCAGTCGTATCCTCCATTCCATTTGTCACGCTGTGAAAATAGGCTTTCTCATTCTCTGTCAGAATAGTTCCTTCAAGTAAAAATGTATGTTTATCGTACAAATCCGCAAGAATTTGGCAAATACATCTTTTTGCCCCTTCCAGATTCGTCTCCTTCACATTCGCAAAGGTAAGGCCTATCACCGGATATGTTCCCTGAATTTCCCTGTAATTTTCTTCCTCCCATATAGAAAGCCCTTCAAATAAATCCCTGCGCCCAGAGTATTTCACTGAAAAAAACTTCTCTGTCATACTCATATTCAGAGTTTTTCCAAACCTTCTGGGACGTGTGATCAACGTCACATCATCATCCGCTTCCCACCATTCTTTTATAAAACAGGTCTTATCCACATAGAAATTATTTTTTATCCTTATTTTTTCAAAATCCTGGCGTCCGATTCCTACTGTTCTCGCCATATAACCCATTTCCACCTTTCCTCCCCGACAGGCTGCATTCAATCATGGTCTGTGAGGCTCAGGCCGTAACCTGACAACATGAATGACAGATTTATCTTTTCCTAAAGATATTCCAACGCCTGCCGGATTTTACATCATCTTTCTGCTTATACTGATTATACCTTATCCATTTTTGAAGTACAATCCTTACTTTGCATCAAAAAAACAGAAAGAATGCAAAAGGTTACTGTTCACACGGCGTCATGCGCTTGCTGCACGGCGTCCGGCCAATAAAGTAACATTTGCCATCATATCCAGCCCCTCGCCGAAGGCGACTTAAAATGGGCTGAATACTGTTACTGGAGCACCCGTAGGGTGTGAACAGTAACTGCAAAAGTATTATGGAACAAGCGTCATCATTCTCATTCCGATTTCTGATATTGATTTTGCGGAATATTTCGGAGCATGACCTTGCACCGCTTTTTATAGCAGGTAATTCCGTATTTCAGGATATTCTCTACCCCATCATCTTCAAGGTCGTCTTCATACTTTGGATATTCGATCTGCTTTAAAGCTTCTTTACATGCCACGTCCAGATTCCCGTCATGGGCATATTTCACTTCTATGATAATTCCCATATCCCCGGTATCCGGTTCTACAAGAATACTCAATTTTCCACTTCATCTGCGCAGCCCCTTATTCAATTTCTACTTCTACATCATCCAAATCTTCTCTTGTGAGTCCCAGTTCCCTTATCATATCATCCTGGGATATTGTCTCCTCTGGATTGCAGCGTGCCATCCTGTTGTCTGCTTCTTCCTGCATAATATAGTCCGAGAGCATTTCCATCAGAGATTCATACTGATTTGGCGACATCAAAACGCATATCGGACGGTTATTTTTCATCACAATCTTCGTACCGCCAGACTCCACCTCCTCAAAAATCCTATTTGCCTCTCCTTTATTAAAACGGGTAATAGGTACAATGGATTTCATAACGCCCATAACAGACAGTTCACTCATAATCTGTCTCTCCCTTCTAAAAATGACTACTTATCTTCTAAAACTATATTATATGGAAATGCATCAAAATGCCAATTTTTATATAGATATTTTATCGATAAATTTAACTTTCTAAAAGTGCCTCAAGATCTACAAGCAGTACATCCCGCTTCTCCCTTAAATCTGACACCGCACACCTTTTCCGCATCCTTCAGATAAAAAAGGTTCCGAACCGCACCTGCGGTCCGAAACCTTTTTTACTGTTTTATTCCTTCTGCGAATATCCATGTGCCTCTTCGAGCATCATATCCTTCACCTTCATCAGCCGGATCTGGGTACTTCTCTCGTTCTCATCCAGCTTCATGGTAATATACTTGATATTCGTCTCCGTTTCCGGGATGATGACATGTTCCAGCGCGTTTACACGCCTTCTTGTCTTTTCAATCTCCGCCGCCATCAGCTGGCAAGCTTTTTCGCATTCCGCGAGACGGATCATGTCCGGCAGGATGTCTGCCAGGGATTTGACCGCCCCGTCCAGGTCGCTGGAGGTAAATGCGAAACCATAGGAGTAGATGTCATTCTCATCTGCTGTCCTTGTCTTATACTCAAATGTCGGGATGTTTACACTCATGACATTCTGTTCCCCTGCCGCAAGGTTGATCTCCTGCTTGGGGGCCATCAATGCCGTCTTGAGGGCAGCCTCCGACATACCGGCCTTGGCGATTACGAAATTCTTGTTTGCGGAAAGGATTCCCGCTTCCACCCGTTTGCGTACTTCCATGTTTTCGCGTACCAGGTCAAGATACTGGCGCATCAGTTCATCACGCTTGTCTTTTAAGAGCTTGTGACCGCGGATTGCAGTGATCCGTTTCTTTTTCAGACGCGTCAGCTCCATACGGGTAGGATTCACCTGTTTTGCTGCCAAATGTAATCACCTCTCCTTCTTGATTCTTGCTTACTGCCTTATGCTCTGTACAAATTTCTGCGGATGTGCGCACATGATATTTCAAATATCGGCGGCCTGATTCAGCGCAGTCGGCAATCACAGATTGCATTATATTTACACAAAGCAACCGGGGGGTTAACCCTGATAATACTTATCCAGGAACTTGTCGTCGATACGCTTCAACTCGGTTCTCGGCAGCATGGAGAGTAATTTCCATCCGATATCCAGTGTCTCCTGGATATCTCTGTCAGCATTGTATCCCTGGGATACATATTCTGCTTCAAATGCGTCTGCAAACTTCGCATAGAGCAGATCAATCTCTGTCAGCGCAGCCTCACCCAGGATAACCATCAATTCCTTTGCATCCTTTCCGCGGGCATACGCGGAGAACAACTGGTTCATAGTATTGGCATGATCCGCACGGGTCTTGCCTTCACCGATACCTTTGTCCTTCAAACGGGACAGGGACGGCAGTACGTCGATCGGCGGAGCGATGCCCTTCCGGTAAAGGTCACGGCTCAGGATGATCTGTCCCTCCGTGATATAACCTGTCAGGTCAGGGATCGGATGGGTCTTGTCATCCTCGGGCATGGTCAGGATCGGGATCATGGTGATACTTCCCTTCTTTCCTGTCTGGCGTCCGGCTCTCTCATACATGGTCGCCAGGTCGGTGTACATATATCCCGGATAACCACGGCGTCCCGGTACTTCCTTACGTGCCGCGGAGACCTCACGCAGGGCGTCCGCGTAGTTGGTGATATCCGTCAGGATAACCAGAACGTGCATATCCTTCTCAAATGCCAGATATTCCGCAGCGGTCAGCGCCATCTTCGGCGTTGCGATACGCTCGATGGCCGGGTCATTTGCCAGGTTGATAAAGAGGACGGTACGGTCAATGGCACCTGTCTCCTTAAAACTCTCGATAAAGAAGTTGGACTCCTCGAAGGTAATACCCAACGCAGCAAATACAACGGCAAAGTTTTCATCTGTTCCCAGAACCTTCGCCTGTCTTGCGATCTGCGCCGCCAGGTTAGCATGGGGCAGACCGGAAGCCGAGAAGATCGGCAGCTTCTGTCCGCGGACCAGTGTGTTCAGTCCGTCGATGGCGGAAACACCGGTCTGGATAAACTCCTCCGGATAGCTTCTTGCCGCCGGATTCATGGGCAGACCGTTGATGTCCATGCGGGCATCCGGCAGAATCGCCGGGCCGTCGTCAATGGGATTGCCAAGGCCGTCAAAGACACGTCCCAGCATATCCTCAGATACGCCCAGCTCCATGCTCCGTCCCAGGAAACGAACCTTGCTGTTGGACAGGTTGATACCTGTGGAGCTCTCAAACAACTGTACCAGTGCATCACTTCCGTTGATCTCCAGAACCTTGCACCGGCGGGTTTCCCCGCTTGCAAGCTCGATCTCTCCCAGTTCATCGTAGGTGACATTCTCTACGCCGCGTACCAGCATCAGCGGGCCTGCAACTTCCTGTATAGTTCTATACTCTTTCGGCATTTAGAATTCCTCCTTTCCCAATGAATTGGAAACCTCAACATGAAGTTCTTTGTTTACTTTGTCATATTCTACGTCCAGATTGTCTTCTGTCACATATTTGAAACGTCCGATCTGCTCGCGCACCGGAAGGTCTACCAGCTTCTGCAGCGGCGCGCCCTGGCCCAGTGCCTCGACAGACAGGTCATAGTATGCGAGAACCAGATTCATCATCATATGCTGCTTCTTCAGAGAGGTATAAGTATCTACCTCGTGGAAGGAGTTCTGATGCAGGAAGTCCTCACGGATGGAGCGGGCTGCTTCCATCTTCAGGCGGTCGCCTGCAGACAGCGCGTCCATACCTACCATCTTTACGATCTCTTCCAGCTCTGCTTCTTCCTGGAGCAGGGACATCATCTTCTGGCGGTTTTCTACCCAGTCTTCCGCAACCTGCGTATTGAACCAGTCTCTCATATTATCCACATACAGCGAATAGCTGGTCAGCCAGTTGATCGCCGGGAAATGTCTCTTATATGCCAGCGCGGAATCCAGTCCCCAGAACACCTTGACGATACGCAGTGTCGCCTGGGATACAGGCTCGGAAATATCACCGCCCGGAGGGGATACGGCGCCGATTACGGACAGGGCGCCTTCGCGTCCTTCTTTTCCAAGGGAGACCACGTGTCCCGCACGCTCATAGAACTGTGCCAGACGGCTTCCCAGGTATGCCGGGTAACCTTCCTCACCAGGCATCTCTTCCAGACGTCCGGACATCTCACGGAGCGCCTCCGCCCAACGGGATGTGGAGTCTGCCATCAATGCTACGGAATATCCCATGTCACGGAAATACTCGGCAATGGTGATACCTGTGTAAATGGATGCCTCACGGGCAGCCACAGGCATATCGGACGTATTCGCGATCAGAACGGTTCTTTCCATCAGGGACTGGCCCGTCTTCGGATCCTTCAGTTCCGGGAACTCGTTCAGAACGTCGGTCATCTCATTTCCACGTTCTCCGCATCCGATGTAAACTACGATGTCGGCTTCCGCCCACTTCGCAAGCTGATGCTGGATGACTGTCTTACCGCTTCCGAAAGGTCCCGGTACCGCAGCCACACCGCCCTTTGCGATGGGGAAGAAGGTATCGACAACACGCTGTCCTGTCACCAGCGGCATCTCCGGCGGAAGCTTTTTCTGATAAGGTCTTCCGCGGCGGACCGGCCACTTCTGCATCATGGTCAGCTCTTTGTCGCCCTGTGCAGTCTCTACAACCGCAACCACGTCTTCTACCGTAAATTCTCCTGCTTTGATCTCTTTGATCCTTCCGGTTGTTCCCACCGGAACCATGATCTTCTGCTCTACGACGATAGTCTCCTGTACGGTACCGATCACATCGCCCGGTTCCACTTCATCCCCAACCTTTACGGTAGGAACAAAGTTCCATTTCAAGTCACGCTTCAGGGAGGGCACTTCCACACCACGCTTCAGATTGTTCCCCGAAACCTTCATAATATCATCCAGCGGCCTCTGGATTCCGTCATAAATGCTGGTGATCAGGCCAGGCCCCAATTCTACGGCCATAGGAACTTCCATAGACTCTACCGGCTCTCCCGGTCCCAGTCCGGACGTCTCCTCGTATACCTGAATGGAAGCCTCATCTCCATGCATTTCAATGATTTCGCCAATCAGTCTCTGGTTGCTGACACGAACCACGTCAAACATATTCGCGTCGCGCATACCCGATGCAATAACAAGCGGGCCTGCGACTTTTTTAATTACGCCTCTGCTCATTTGACGAATTACCTCCTGCTTATAAAACTATTGCTTCTTGAACTACTAATGTTCAAGAAGATGGTGAGGTCCTTTCGAACCTAGTTGTTAAGCACATCCTGCCGACCTGCCTTGAACACTTATCGAGGTCTTTTCGAGATTAGTGTGCAAGGTACATCTCGCTGGCTTGGTGAGGTTCTGCCGAACCTAGCAGCGCAGATGTTTCTTTTTCGAGCCTAGTGGCGCGGATGACTCATTTTATTCTTCAGAAAACAGAATATCTGATCCGACAGCCTGCTCCACCGTCTTCTTGACGCCTTCCACACCTGCCCCGGTATTCCCGGACACGCCCGGAATCTGAATGATCGCCGGCGTGGTCTGCTCCTGATATTCCGCTATTTCATCTTTAATTTCTGCCGCCACGGCTTCTGTAATATAGATGATTCCATATTTTCCGCCTGCAAGCTGGCGCAGCTTATCCCTGGCTTCTTCGGTGGTCTTTACCGGACAGATGCTAAGACCCAGCGTCGCGAAACCATAGATACTGTCGTAATCGCCGATAACTGCAATCTTATACATACATCTCCCTTATCCTTTCCCGAATCGCCTCATCCGGAAATTCATTCTGCTTTCCGGTCAGGATGATCCGAACTGTCTTGATCTCATTCTCCCTGGCAAGCTGATACGCCACCAGAGGCCCTACTGAAAACGCGTTGTACTTCTGGGGACGGATGGTTTCCATCATCCGGTTGTCGCACCAGCGTTCAAATGCGGACGGAGACTCCTCCAGAGCCTGCGCGCCTTCCGCATAGGCCGTTCCGGACAGGTATTCTCCGATTGCCTCCGGCCCGGACAGAGCCGCCTTGGCAAGCTGATCCGCGCTGACGCTTTCGCATTCCGCCAGGGCACGCTTCATGAAGTCCAGAGACTTCCCGGTCTTCTGGCATCGCACCGCGATCTTGATATCCGCGATCGCCACCGTAGACTCCGCGTAATTGCGGATGATCTCGTCCTTCGCGCTCATACCTGCCTCATAGATCGCTTCAAGCGCCGCACGGTCTACGATCACGTCGCAGAGCTGACCGTCCCTTGTATGCAGAAGCGTATCATACGCCTCCTGCGCCACGGCAGCCATGTTGTCCGGAAGGCGACCGAACTCCTTATTCTCCACGATCTCCAGCATCTCCCTTCCAGGGATCGCGCAGTCGTCGTAGAAAATATTCTCCGTCTGAACCTCGGTGCACACTTCCTTGATCGCCGCTTTCAGATTATGGTAGATCTTTGAATAAGAAAGCACGTCGAATACGGACAGATCCGGCGCTATTTCCCGGATCACTTCCCAGGTCTTCTCTTCCTCCCGCTTCAGCATTGCAGAGGCGTCAAGACCGGTCTCATGGTCTCCCCAGCCCTTTTCGCTCAACAGCTCCAGGCACTGCTTTTCACTCTGACAGTTCACAAGCTGGTCAATTACAGAATCCGTCAGCAGGGATGCTTCCAACGAACGTATACGCGCAACCGCGTAAGTATATTCTAAATCATTCAAAATATTCCCTCCTGTGTCATACGAAAAACCTGCCTTAGGCAGACTTTTTCGTATACTATGGTATACAGCTATGCGTAATCCCCGCATAGCTATATTCTATATAAATAACACCTCATGAACTTTATCGGACAAATAATCTCTCTTTGCGTCAAACATTGCCCGGATCGTACAATTCTCTTCCACACCGCCGTATACCAGGATAAAGCCGCCGTCCATCTCTTTTGCTTCCGCGGACAGCTTCAGGCTTCCGCCCTTTTTCTGAGCGGCCTTTTCCATCTCGACTTCAAATCCCTTCGGCATACGCTTCAGATCCTTCGCATTGAAAGAGATAATGCCGTCCCCAGGCTGGGCATATTTTTCGAGCATCCTTGTGATCATCCCGAAATATGCCGCGTCGTCCTGTGCGCACACCTTCTCATATGCGTTCTGGAGTACGTCCGCGATCACTTCCTGCTTTGCCTGGAGGATTGCCTGCTTCCGCTGCATCTCACCGGATGATTTTACCCGGTCCGCGTAAACCGCAACCGCCTCCTGAGATTTTGCCTGCAGCCTTGAAACCTCTGCTTCCGCCTCTGCCTTTGCTTCGCTGAGCATCCGCTCCGCTTTCTCATTGGCTTCCGCAAGCTTCACTTCTGCTGAGTGGTTCGCTTCATCCAGGATCTGACTTTTTATCTTGTCTAATCCACTCATCTATCACACCTCATACTTATCATTTTTTTCTTTCCGCCCGCACAGCTTCCGGAAAATCCCCTTCCCGGCATGCCGCTGCGGAAGATCAAGCCGAATTATACCTGGATTCCGCTGACTGCCAGAATGGAGATCAGAAGTGCCAGGATCGCATAAGTCTCAACCATAGCCGGGAACAGCATTGCCTTACCGAACTGATCCGGTTTCTTTGCAACGATACCGATGGAAGCTGCCGCTGTCTTGCCCTGAGATTTTCCGGAGATCAGACCTACGATTCCGATCGGAAGGCATGCTGCCAAGATCAGAAGACCTGTGGACGGAGAAATCTCAACCGCGCCGCCGCCGATGATACCGATCTTGGACAGGGTGATGAATCCAACCAGCAGACCGTAGATACCCTGTGTACCGGGCAGAAGCTGCATGATAAGTACCTTAGCGAATTTGCTCGGATCCTCCGATACAACACCGGATGCTGCCTGACCCGCAATACCAACTCCCAAAGCTGAACCTGCACCTGCAAGAAATACCGCGCATGCCGCACCTAAAAGCGCATAAACAATTCCTAAACTTTCTAAAATCATTTCCTAATCCTCCTTAATATCTGCATATTTTGTATTTTCTTTAAATGGATTGAACATTCTTCCGCCGCCCTCGTAGAACTTACCGAAAAATTCTACATACTGCAGACGGTTTGTGTGAACATACGCGCCCAGCAGGTTGATCGCCAGGTTCAGTGTATGTCCCACGATAAACACAACGATGAATAAAATCACGCCGAAGATGCCGTTGCCGGCCATGCTTCCCATCTGGTTGACAACCTGCGCGATAACGCCTGTTGCAAGTCCCAGGGCAAGAAGCCTGGAATAGGACAGCACGTCGCTGAGCCATCCTGTCACATTGTATAGATCATATGCGCCGAGCGCGATCCTGAGTCCGAAGTTCTTGTTCTCTCTGCCTGACATCAGCAGGATACCAACCACTCCGATGATCGCGAACGCTTTGCCCAGAAAGTTGACAAATTCCGGAAATACGATCTTCACCCCTGCGACGGAAGCAAAAATGTCTGTCGGCAGGAACATGATGATCAGTCCGATCAGGAACAGGAACCAGAGCACCACATCACAGAAGAAATCCAGATATCTGTTGTCCTTGATGCACATATACCCTTTGATCCCCAACCCGGTAAACAGATGGATCAGACCGAACAGCATGGAGTAGATCAACAGCTTCATCGGGTCGTTCAGCGGAATGAACCAAAGAGCCGGTATCTCCACCTGATTGCCAAAGAATGTCCTGGACACCACATTCACCACATCTCCGAAGTAGCCTCCGAACATGACGCCCCAGAACAGTGTGGACAACCCGCACCAGAAAAACAGCTTCAGTGACTTTTTCATACCTGCTTCCATCCTCGGGAACTTCTTAAGCGCCGCGCCGCACGCAATGGATACGATTGCTCCATATGCCGCGTCGGACAGCATCAAACCAAATAAAAATACATAGAATACGGACATAATCGCCGTAGGATCGACCTCTCCCTTTGCCGGAAGGCCGTAGGATTCCAGAATCCCTTCTGCACTCTCTGAAAACGAATTATTCTGAAGAAGCACCGGAGCTTCCTCGTCCTCTTTCAGTTTTTCCACATCGACTACACAGTCATACCTGCCTTCCAGCGCGCTTTTCAGCTTATCCGTATATTTTTCCGGCACATAACCGCTGATAAAAAATGTACGCTCTGACTGGGGCAGAGTTCCCAGCACCTCATACTTGTCTGCGCGGACGCGGTAATAGTCTGCAAGAAGCTTTAAGCTTTCCCGGCTGACTCCCAGGCCGGCCAGCTGCTGCTCGATCTCTTCGATCTTAAGCTCCCGGCTGTTGATCTCTGACTCCATCTCTGACCTTGCTGCGGCAGGTACCTGCTGCAGGATCTGAGACGGCCTTGCAAACCCTCTGCTGCGGAGCGCTTCTTCCACCTGACGCGCTTCCTCTCTCAAACAGAACACCGTCAGGTAAGTCCCTTCCTGACCCGCGGAGACGATATGCGCTTCGTACCCCTGGGCCTCCGGCGCCTTCTCCGCGATCGCAGAATAAATCTGCTCCAGACTGCATTCTCCCGGCATGGTTCCGAGAAGCATCTCCGTATGCGTTGTCCCCTCATAGTCCATGGGGACTTCCAGCGGAAGCCATGGTTTCAGGCTTTCAATACTGTTCTCCAGCTTCAGGATCTCGGACTTCTGCTCTGCCCGCTCACGGTCCAGTGACTGGATCTGGTTCGCTGTCCGAAGCAGGGTTTCTTTGTCTCCGATGATCTGTTGGTATCTCTTCTGATCTACCAGTTCTTTCCCGGCGAGAGAAGACAGCATGGATTTTTTCTCCGGTGCGTATATCTGAAGAATATCCAGCGCACGGTCAACAGAGGCTGCTGCTTTTTCAAAGCTGCTTCTGGCATTCGCCGTATCCATCCGCCGGAAATCTTCATCTTCCTCCAGGAATTGGCTGACCTCCATGACGCCCATGCTCTGCAGCTTTTCCAGAATCGCTTTCCGGTTCTTCTTCAACGCGCAGATACTGATTCGCTGCATCTGCAATACCGCCATAATCGAATCCCTCCTTTTTCTTTCCTATTTTTTTGACTTTTCCAGGCGGCCTGTAATCCCTCCTTGAAAAATCATGCTTGATATCATCCGCAGTCACGGATCATATCTGACAGAAATGTCCGACACTTCGCACAAGACCATCTTCCAAGCGCAATTTGTTCACAACAATATGAAAGCCACCAATCCCCCCGGAATTGATGACGCTGTGCGTATCCGCGTACTTGAAAAATATCCCTGCTCCGTGCTGGATGGACACCCTCTGTCTCAAATCAGTTCCGATACCACAAGATTCACCGCCGCTTCGTGCTTCTGCTGGGCAAGCTCCTTGAGCGCCGCCACTTCCTTTCGAATCTCGGACATCGCTGAATCCAAATCCTGTGTACCTTTTTCTTTTGCCTTTTCCATATCGGACTGAGCCTTCTGCTTCATGTTCTGAATCTGTTCTGACTTCATTGCCTCTGCTTTTTTTGCTGCTTCATCCAGAATCTCTCTATACTTGGACTCAGCCTCTCTGACCACTGCTTCTGCCTTCGCTTCGGTCTCTTTAATTGCCTGAATTGTGTTCTCGACCATACCTGACTCACCTTCTTTCTAAGTACACATTTTATATCATACCACAATTCTTGGGATATAGTCTACAATTTTTTCATATTTTTCCAAGAATCGTGTACAAATGTTACATGTCACACACTGACCAATCACTACGCTGATTGGTCAGGAGGATGCACATAAAAGCCGGGATTCAGGCCGTCCATTGCCGTAGGCAATTTTAAATGACGGCCTGAGTTACAGGGCACGCCTGGTCAAGGTGTGACCTGTAACCTACAAACTAGTTTTCATTTGAACAAACTGCCTAAAACACCGTCACTGTCTATCCTATTCACAGTTTCCTGAACTATGCGTAAAATATGTCCGGGCGGCGCGGCTGCCCGGACTTTTTTACGTCTCCCAGTCCAGACGGTGAAGCTGCCCCCGCGTCTCCATTCCGGCAAACCGGTTCTGCCGCAGCGCCTCGTACAGGATGACCGCGGCGGAATTGCCCAGGTTCAGGGAACGGATCCCCCCGATCATGGGAATCCGAACGCAGTCCTCACGGTGACGGGCCAGGATCTCTTCCGGAATCCCGGCGCTTTCTTTTCCAAACATGATATAGCAGTCCGGCTCGTACCGGATCTCCGTATACATCTTTTCCGCTTTTGTGGTCGCCATATAAACCCTGGCCTCCGGATTTTTTTCCAGGAAATCTTCATAGTTAATGTAAGTAATGACATCCAGATCCTTCCAGTAATCCATCCCGGCACGGCGAAGCGACTTTTCATCCAGCCGGAAGCCCAGAGGTTCGATCAGGTGGAGACGGCTTCCCGTCGCCGCGCATGTTCTTCCGATATTTCCGGTATTGGCCGGGATCTCCGGTTCCAGCAATACGATATTCAGCATTTCTTTCCCTCGCTTTATATTCAGATCCCTTCCTGCTCATTGCGGAGTCTCTGGATGAAATGTCCCAGCCTTCCCAGTGCCACCTTCAGGTCTTCCAGGGAATATGCATAGGATATCCTTAAAAATCCTTCCCCGCATTCCCCAAAGGCGCTTCCGGGCACCACGGCCACCCGCTCTTCCTTGAGAAGCCTTGTCGCAAATTCGTCGGAGGACATCTGAAACTCCTCGATACTCGGGAACACATAAAATGCCCCGTAAGGCTCAAAGCATTCCAGTCCCATCCTGGCGAACTCATGCATCAGAAACCGCCTTCTCTGATTATATGCCTTGCGCATCTCCTCCACTTCCTCTTCGCAGCCGCGCAGCCCTTCCACAGCCGCATACTGGCTGTTGGTGGGCGCGCACATGATTGCGAACTGGTGGAGCTTAATCATCTGCTTCAAGATAGCCTCCGGACCGCAGCAGTATCCGAGACGCCACCCGGTCATTGCGAAGCCTTTGGAAAATCCGTTGATTACGATCGTCCTTTCCCGCATTCCGGGCAGGCTGGCGATGGAGACATGATCTCCCTTGTAGCTGAGCTCTGAATAGATCTCATCGGAAAGGACATAAAGATCGTGCTCTTTGACAAATTCCGCTACCGGCTCCAGGTCTTCCTTTGTCATAATGGAACCGGTCGGATTGTTCGGAAACGGCATCACCAGGATCTTCGTCCGGCCGGTGATCTTTTTTTCCATGTCCTCCACAGTCAGCTTAAATTCGTTTTCATTTTTCAGCTCCACGATCACGGGAACCCCGTCCGCCATGATGGTGCAGGGTACATAGGACACATAGGAGGGTTGGGGAATCAGCACCTCATCACCCGGATCCAGCATGCACCGCAGCGCCACATCGATGGCTTCGCTGCCGCCCACCGTCACCATAGTCTCTTTTTTGGGGTCATAGGATACGTGGATCTTCCGGTCCAGGTAACGGCAGATCTCGTCCCGCAGCTCCTGCAGCCCGGCGTTGGAGGTGTAAAAAGTCCTCCCTCTTTCCAGAGAAAAGATGCCTTCCTCCCGAATCCTCCAGGGCGTATCAAAATCCGGTTCCCCGACACCCAGGGAAATGACGTCGTCCATCTCGCTTGCGATGTCGAAAAACTTCCGGATTCCGGACGGCCTGACCTGCGTAATTTTTTTTGCGATAGGGTTTCTCATTATGGAGTCACCACCATCCTTTCGGATTCCGTCTTAGGCACCATGATCGTCCCGAAGTCTTTATATTTTTTCAGGATGAAATAGGTTGCGGTGCTGATCACGGAATCAATGGGAGCCAGCTTTTCGGATACGAAGCGGGACACCTCTTTGAGCGTCTTGCCTTCCAGAGTCACCAGCAGGTCGTAACCGCCGGAGATCAGGTATACCGCATGTACCTCCGGGTAGTTGTAGACGCGCTCCGCGATCCGGTCAAAGCCCTGGTTCCTCTGGGGGGTCACACGCACCTCGATCAGCGCGGTCACCTTCTCTGTGCCGGTCTTGTCCCAGTCGATCAGCGTATGGTATCCGCAGATCACTTTTTCCTTCTCCATCTCCGCAACTTCATTTGCCACTACGGCTTCCTCCAGCCCCAGCAGCACGGACAGCTCTTTTAAATCAATCCGGCTGTTCCTCTCCATATTTTTTAAAATTTCATTTCTCAATGTCAAACGATTTTCCATAGCGTTCCCTTCCAACTATAATTTTTCATATTGCTCTGTTCAGATCAACGGCATATAAATTGTACTTCCCTGCTGCCGTTCCATTGCATGCCCGATACCAAAGCGCATTCTGTCATAGCCATTTTTTTATTACGATAAACGTTCCGCCCACCACCGCATCAATTCATCCGGGGCCGGACGGTCCAGAAATCTGCTCTCTTCTCCGCTTGTGACCACCCGCGCATTCCCTGCAGTAGTGACCCCAAGCACACTGGCTCGCGCGCCGCCCTCACTGAGAGCCTGCGCAAGCCGTTCCCCGTGTTCTGTGATCATCAGGACACTTCCCGCGGAAGTCATCTGATAGGGGTTCAAATGATAGTATTCGCATAGCTCCACCGTCTCCTGGCGGATACTCATTTTTTTCAGATCCACGTTCAGGCCCACGCCTGCCGCTTCTGCCAGTTCCCAAAGCGTCCCCAGGATGCCGCCGCTTCCGATCTGCTGCATGGCCGTCACGCTGCCGGATGCCATACGGATGGCCTCAAATCGGAAGAGCTCACTGTCCAATTCCCGCATCTGACGCAGGAAGGCAGGAGAAAAACGTCTGCCCAGCTCTTCCAGGCATTCATCCAGGATCCGCAGCATCCCTTCCAGGCCGATATAACCGCACAGCACGATGTCCTGCCGGGGCATCGTATCTACCAGACGCAGCAGCTTCGCTTCCTCTGCCTGCCCCAGGGCCGTCACCTGGATCAGCACCTGCCGGACTGCCGGGCTGACCTCCGCCTGCATGCCTGCAATGGGAATGTGAAATTTCCGGCAAAGCCGATCCATCTGCCGGATCATTTCCTGCAGCAATGCTTCCTCCGCATTTTCCGGAAGTGTGATCGAGACTGAGATTCCCATCGGCACGCCGCCTCTGGCAGCAATGTCATTGACTGCTTTCGCGGCGGCATAGGTTCCAAGGGACGGAGCCTGCCCGAAAACGGAGGCGGAAGCGGTCAGCGGGATCCCTTCCGGAGACCCGCTCATTGCCGTACACGCCTCGGCCTTGGAGGGCTTCAGAAGGAAATCTGCTTCCCAATCGCTGTTCAATTGTCTTTGTACGGACCGGTTCCATACGGTCTGCGAAAGCTTTCCTGGCTTCATGTTCTCCTCCTGATCTCCTAGCTGAATCTCTTTACTGTGTGCCGTCTGTATTCTCTGTGCCGGCCGAGCCGTATAGGATCTCATTCATGGTATTCATGATCGTTTCTTCATTCTGGGTCATAATGGCGCTGTTCATCCTGTCTGTATCAGCCGGGTCATCTGAGAGAACGCCTACGCCGTAGGTCTCCGGCACCGCCATATACTGGCTGTAATTGATCACGTCCCGGCTGACCTCCTGACCATTTTCCGTAACCACCTTCCAGAGCTGGGCCGTGATCTCCGGATGGGCATAGCTCTGAATCGCATAATATCCGATATAGTTTTCCGTTGCTACAAAACGAGTCCCATCCGTATCTTCACTCTCTGTACTATCGCTGATGAATGTCAGAGTACGGTCCGGACTTCTGGTTTCCTTTCCATATATATTGAAGGTCAGATTTCCTTCCGCGAGCACAGCCTGGATGTAGATCGGGGAATCCAGATTATTTTTAAAAACCAGATCCAGCAGGTCATCCGCAATAGCCGCGTCCTTGGATGCTTCCACATAGGACACGAGCATGGAATGAGGATAACGCTCCACGATCTCCAGCTCCGCGAACAGCAGCGCATTATAAAGAGTAGAGGACACCTGGCAGATACCGCCGCCCATCGTCTGCACCACCGTATTGCTCTCATAGGAATCTGCCTCGGCATAACCGTTTTCGATGGTATAGGGCTCCATAGCCTCATTGGCCGACTGTTCCTCCCCCGGACGCAGCAGGATTCCGTTCAGATGATTTGCCCCAGATTCCACGTTTTTCGTCCGGCCTTCCCCGCTCTCTCCATAATATGTAGTGTAGCTTCCCAAAATATCTGTCAGTCCGGCCAGGTCTTCCTCGGTGACAGGAGCATCTTTTTTTTCTATGACCGCCTGAACATTGCCCGGTTTTCCGTCCCAGTCGTCATTTAAAAATCGGGTCAGGTTCTCAATCGTCTGTTCCGTATCCAGGACTTCTCCCTCATGCGACTCAGTCACCTGAATCCCTTCCGGCGCCTGCACGATCGCGGCATTTACCGGAGTTTCTAAAAATGCCTGTGAACGCGTGGAAAGAACCTTGGACGCCTCACGCTCTCCCAGTTCATATTCCAGCGGAATGCGATGCCGCAGTTTTTTCTTCTCCGCTTTTTTGATCAGCTTGTAGGACTGCGTCGTATTTCCCGTCTTGCCAAACTCCACGGCATCGTCCACAGCAGTCTCAATCTTTGGCGAGGAAAGTCCCAGTTCTTTCAAGGAAGCTTCGAACTCTTCCCCTTCGGAAATCTTTAATGTAACCATCACCGCGCCGCAGTCTGCCACTTCTTTTTGTACTGCTTCCAACGCTTCCTTGCGGCTCATCCCGGATACATCCGTGTGGCCCACAGAAACGCCGGAAAGGATCTTGCCGTCATCGTGCTTTTTTACGTAGCCGCGCAGAACCGACTGGGTCCCGGCAAACACCACCGCCGCACAGATCAGGACGAATCCCATCAGGCACAGGTCGCACAATGTCTGACGCCGGATCCGCCTGCGTCTTCTGCGCCGTTTCCTCTTTGTAGTCATCTTTTTTCAATCACCTTTTTCGGTTATACCAGGTAGGGAATTATCATCGTTGCTACCATTGCGACAATCAAAAGTAATATCAAAACTGCCGCGATCTTGCGGAATTTTTTATTATAAAAATTCATGTTCTCGACTCCTGTTTTAAAGCTGTGCCAGAAGGCATCCCATGACGGCCGGTAAGCCGTTTTATTCGGTATCCTTCTTGCTGTTCTGAATAGATACATAAGATTTTAGCATTTTACAGGCCCTTTTTCAACCATTTCGTAAAAGTTCATGTTCATTGTACACGATAGCCCGAAATCCTGTTTTTGTCGATATTACAAAAATTTCCGGCTGTGCGGTTAGAAATTTTTGTTTTCCGCCGCCGAATGCATTGACATTTCCGCAAAAACCATGTAAAATTAAGACTCGTGCAGCCGGGGTGTTAGCGGTACCTTGTACCTGCAATCCGCTATAGCAGGGGTGATATTACGCTGAGGGTGCTGATCTGCAAAGCTGCCCTTGGTAAGTGGCGATGAAGATCCGGGTCTCATGCGACGGGAATCTGTGAACCGTGTCAGGTCGGGAACGAAGCAGCACTAAGCAGAACCTTCCGGGTGTTGTGAGGGTGCCTGGGTCGAGTTAACTGCCAAGGTAACGTTTGTGGAGATGCATTCGAAGCGTAATGCACGTAAAAATATGAATCGCTTATTGGAAAAGCTGCCTTGTAACGGTCAGCTTTTCTTTTTTGCCTTCTGCCGCTCCCGCAGCTCCCGGAAGAACTGCTTCATCATCTCGCTGCATTCCTCGCCCAGCACTCCGATCGTCAGGTCCGCCTGATGGTTAAATTCCTTCATGTCCAAGAGGTTCAAAATAGAACCTGCACAGCCGGCCTTGGGGTTCATGCATCCCACGACGACCCGCGGGATCCGCGCCTGCACAATGGCCCCGGAGCACATCTGACAGGGTTCTAAGGTGACGTACATGGTACATTCCTCCAGCCGCCAGTCCTCCATTTTTCTGCATGCCTTTCGAATGGCAGTGAGTTCTGCATGGGCCAATGTATTTTTATCCACGGTACGGCGGTTATAGCCTCTGCCAATGATCTTATCCCGGTACACGATCACACAGCCGATAGGCACCTCTTCCAATGCGTAGGCCTTCTTCGCCTGGCGGATGGCCTCCCGCATATATTTTTCATCCTTCTTGATATCCGTCCCCTGACGCGAAGCGGGATTCTGGTTCAGCTCTTTATTGAGATTTTTTATATTCTGGTCCATGTGTTTTCCTTTCTGCCGCGCTCCTTACGGTCACACTTGAAACAGCTCTTCTTTTTCCGCCCGGCCTGCCCCTGCCTGTATATTAGCTATTGTTGTCTTGATCTGTTTATCAGGGCAGTTCTTTTTCCCATCCGCGCTGAATACACTATTGGTAGAAATGACAAGACTGGAGGCAAATATGAAACCTGGTATTTTCTATCTTTATGAATATAACAATTCGCAAAAGCTCCGCAACGCCGGTTTTATGAAAGTCACCCGGTATTACCGCTCCTGTACGCTGATGCTCAACGCCCGGGGCATTCCGGTAGCTTATTCGGATACGATAAAACTCTGTGCCTTTTATCTGGAAAATGATCTGACAAACTCTTCTGTCCTTGCGGAAATCACCTGTACGAACCATGCTTTTTCCGCAAGACTCAATTCCGCAGAATCCCGTTTTCCCGAAGGGCATACGCTGGATACGATCGACGGATTTTTTCTGCCTCTTCCGAACGGGCATATACTTGCCGCAGCCGCCCCCGGTATAGCGGTCGATCCGAAGAAGCTGCTCGCCGCGCCCTCAGATCATGCCGCACCCGAAAAGGAGTCCGGGGATGATTCTCCTTCGAGTGATCTTTCCTCTGATACATTCATGGAATTAGAAGCAGAATCGCTTCAAGAATGCGGCACTGAGGCCCCCGCTGAACCTGATCCCATCGACAGCGAACCGGAAAGCTGTGAAAGTACCGCTCCGCCCGAACAGAATGCCTCAGCGGAACAAGAATCCCCAGACGAGCAGGACATTCCCTTTGAACAAGAATGCAGCCCTGAACCGGACAATGAACCTGAATCAGACAATACACTTGAATCAGTCTATGCACCTGAATCGGAATGCTCGCCCGAGCAATGCACTCCTGCCAGGTCATCTTCCTGTGACGGACAAAGCCCGGCCATGGAGCAGCCCCCGCACAACGGACAAAATCCGATCGCGGAACAGCCTTCACAAAGCCAGGATTCCTCCGCAAATCCAACCGCTCCCACGCAGACTGTCAAGAAGATCCAGCGTTCGGAGATGTCGATCCTGCCGCGGAAGTACTGGCACCTTGCCAACAACAGCTTCCTGCTCCACGGATATCACAATTATCACCATCTGCTCCTGATCGAAAAGGACGGCCATTACTGGCTTGGTGTCCCAGGCATCTATGATCCCCGGGAAGCCAGAGCCGCCAGATTGTTTGGTTTTCCGCAGTTTACCGATTCCTACAATGATTCCCTGCAGCTCACGGATGACGAGTGCAGTCCACAGGAAAACTTTGGATACTGGTGCTGTTTCCTGAAATAAATGTATGCAGCATCATTCATACGATCCCATTCAGTTCCTGGTACAGCCGTTTTGCATAGCTGTCCGTCATGCCGCAGACATAATCAGTCACCAGAAGCAGGCGGAGATAGAGCTTCTCCGCTTCGCTTTTTCCCTTAGCCTGATGGTGGTAGGCATTCACATAATTATCTGATATAAAGGAAAATACTCTTGTATCCATGGAGGTCGGCTTTTTCCCGGTGTCGTAGTAAAGCACCGCCGATACCAGCTTATCCATCAGGAAATCCAGGATCACACCCTCCGCGATCTCCATCTTATAAATGTCATTGGAGCAGAATACTTTTTTATAGGCCATTTCCCCGAGCAGCTTCATCAGCTTTTCTCCGCAGGTTCCGCAAAAAAGGGTTCTGTCGTATTCGCCTGCCATGATCCTCTCATAATTAGACGTAAAACCGTCGGTAGCACAGGTAATCAGCACGCCCTGAAGCCGGACTACCCAGTTTTTGACCGCATAGCTTTCCGGGTTCCAGATCCCTTTTTCCAGCCCTCTCTGGTAGTAGACCTGCAGCTTTTCCAGCGCGTCAAATCCGGGACAACAGCAGCCTTCGCCCAGCCTTTTCAGTTCTTCCACCAGCATGTTGTAGGTAATATAGCCTTTTACAAATGCATCCTCAATATCTGCCGTGCTGTATGCCAGGTCATCCGCCGCTTCCAGGATATAGGTCAGAGGATGCCTGTTGGAGCCGGTACCCGTCTCCCGGGAAATCTCCCTGTAGATCTCCTGCTCTGCGTAATAATACCCCATCTTCCCGTCCTTGATATTTCCCGTCGTTTTATCAATTCCCGTGGACGGAACCGGATATTTGACAATGGTATCCAGCAGGGCGCAGGTCAGATTCATCCCATTTTCGTCCACCAGATAATGCAGCTTCGTGACAAGCCGCAGAGCCTGCGCGTTTCCCTCAAAATGGTAAAAATCTTCCTTCATCTGGGGTTTCAGGATATCCTCCACGGGCTTACCGTAATATTCCAGTCGTTTCAGATTCCTCTCAAACCACTCCCGGATAGCCAGCTCTCCAAAATGTCCGAAGGGCGGATTGCCGATATCGTGGATCAGGCCGGCGCACTGCAGGATATGGCAGATATCCTCCTTCATCTGCATCGTAAACCCGGGATCCATCTCCCCGGTCAAAAGCTTTTGTCCGATATTCTGTCCCAATGATTTCGCAAAGGAAGAGACCTCCAGGGAATGGGTCAGCCTGGTCCGGATGAAATCACTTTTGTCCAGTGGAAAAACCTGGGTCTTGTCCTGCAGTCTCCGAAAAGACGCGCTGCCGATGATACGGTGATAATCCTTTTCAAATTCACTTCTCAGGTCGGCCGATCGTTTCGCCGTATAATAGCCGCCCCGCATACGCTTTGCGGAAAGCAGTGTATTCCATTCCATGATCTGTCTTCTCCCTTCCTTCGTCTCCGCACGGAAAGCCTGCCGCCCGCAGACTTTCCTCATACGATGATATACAGAACATCAGCCCCATATAGAATGGGGCTGTTCTGTTTTTTCATAATTCCTGATGTTCCCGCATTTTAATCCAGATAGATCGGCGGCTCATAATCTCTGCCGAGAAGCGTCTTCTTCCGTTCCTGATATCCAAGGAATGCCCACTCCGTCATGTCTGTCCAGCCATGCTGGAAACGGTCATAGACCTGTACATAGCCGATCCTGGTAGGATGCATCCGCACGCTGTTGGTCTGGTATTCACGACCGGTATACGGATTCATCTCCCCCAGCTCCAGGTTTTCCTCTGCATCCTCATATCGGATGACCGGTTCAAAGTCTTCTGGCTCCGGGTCTTCCTCCTCTTCCACCTGCCTTACCGCAGGAACCGGCTCCGGCACTGCCGGAACCGCCGGAACGGCCTGGGCAGAAGATGCCATGCCCGTATTCACATTCGGATGGATGCTCTCCTCCAGCTCGTCCAGTTCCTTATGGATCATGTACAGCTCTCCGATCGTCATATCCCGCTCTTCCGCAGCCGCGGTCTCCTTCGGCGTTCCCAAGTCCTGCCTCTGCTCTTCCCTGTCATAGCGCATTTCTGGACCGGCATCCGGCTTCTGCTCTTCCATGTCATAGCGCGCTCCTGTACCGGCGCTCGGCTTCTGCTCTTCCTCGCCGCCATACACCCCTGGACTGTTCCCGCTTTCCATACCGCCCCCGGACTTGTGCTCCTCTGCGCTGCTATCCTCCTCCGCACGGTCTGCGGTTCCTGTTACGGCATCCCATTTTTCCTTCTCCGCTTTTTCCGCCGCGGCAAGGATCGCCTTCCTGTCAATCCTCTTTGTCTTGAAGCCTCCGTATAAAAGATCCGCCTCATCCAGATCCTCGGAATCCTCCGGATCCAGAATATCCAGCTCCAGCAGATCCTCGCCGTCATCATAATCTGACGTCTCTCCCGATTCATCGGCATATGCGTCTTCCATCGACGCGTCCCGGCTGCCGACAGGCGCTGCCTCCTCTTTGCCCTCAGTCATTTCCATCATTTCTCCCGCAGACGGCATCCGGTCCGCATCCTGAGGCACAGCCGCTTCCTCTTTCCTGTCCGGCTCTTCCGCCGCTGTTTCCGGCGTATCCTGGTCAAATACAAGCACCTGCTGGTAAAAACCATCGTCCTGGGTTTCTTTTTTCTTCTTCGGCTGCACCTTCGGATGCTTTACATATTTCAAGAGGAGTTCTTCCATCGGCTCTGTCTTTTCTCCTGCCTCATTTTCCACCGGGAAAATGCTCAGCTGAAAGGGGCATCCCAGGATCTTCGCAATCATACGCATATCCTTTTCCTGGAAATTATCTCTCCCAAGCCGCTGCGTCAGATTCTGCCGGGACATCTTCTTCCCCGTAGTATCCTCGATCAATTCCGCCAGTTCTTTTATTGTCATACCCTTACGGCTTAAAATGATCTTGACCTGTTCGCCAAATGACAAAACTTCCATGGTCTTCCTCCTCTTTCATTTCCGTATATTTTTACTATGAAGAACACCCTCATAGAAATTTTTCCGTTTCAACTGCACTTTTTTCATTTTATCAAATCACTTTTTAACCGTCAACAGTTCTTGTCAAAATCCGATAAATCAAAGGAAAAAAAAGACGGCGTCCCCACGGTATTCCAGTGGGAACGATCGCGCCTTTTCTCAGATCACTTTTTTCCGCGACGCGGATTTTTTACCGCAGCCGATCGGAACAGCTGTCAGGTTCCGCCGCTATAATTTTTCCAGTGTCTCATTGGAGCCTATGAGCATCAGAATCATATCCTCTGTCAGCGGCACGTCCGGATTGGGGGTGATCTCCACACGGTCCCCCTCCTTGATTCCCACCACGTTCACTTCATGGGATCTTCTCACGTCCAGCTCCTTCAAAGTCTTTCCCACCCAATAGGAGGGTGTCCGAATCTCTACCACACTGTAATCCGGCGATAAGGAGATCCAGTCTGCAAAGTTTGCGGACAGCAGGTTCTTCGCGATCCGCTTTCCCATCTCCACCTCCGGAAATACGATCGTATCCGCGCCAATCTTCCGCAGCACCGCCGCGTGCCTGTCATCCCGCGCCTTGCACAGCACACGGGGAATCCCGATCTCCTTCGCTACCAGGGTCGCCATAATGCTGGCCTCCATATCCTCTGCCACGGCCACCACCACCCCGTCAAAATTGTTCAAACCCAGGGACGGGAGCAGATCCGGGTTGCCAATATCCGCCTGCATGGCATAGGTCACCAGGTCCGCCACCTCATTGACCCGCTCCATATCCATATCCACCGCCACAACATCGCATCCAAGCTGCTGCAGCGTAACCGCCACGCTTGCTCCAAATCCTCCCAGTCCCAATACAATGAATTGCTTCTTCATAATCCGTTCCTTTCACGACATTTTCCTTTATTCCTGTGAAGCAACGAGCCAAATAGCCATACTCAGAGGCCATCCGGCCGTTTCACAAGGTATATCTGCATGGATATTTGGCGGCTGCCCCGTCATCCCACCATGATCTGCTCCTCCGGCAGACTCCGGATCCGGTCCCTGGGATGTGTCTTTCCGGCAAACATCAGCGCCATTGTCAGAGGTCCCAGCCTCCCGATATACATCATCACCATCAAAACATACTGGCTGGCTCTGCACAGCCGGGGCGTCAGATCTGCGCTCAGCCCCACGGTCCCTACCGCGGATGCGGTCTCATAGATCACATTTTCCAGCAGGATGCTGTCAGGCTCCAGAAAAAGCACCGCGATCGTGCCTGCGATAAATACGGCAAAAGCGACCATCACAACCGCAAAGCCTGTCCGAAAATTCGCCACCGTGATTTTTCTTCCCATGCATTCCGTGTCATTTCCTCCCCGAACAAATGTCAGGCAGGCAAGAAACAGCATGGCAAAGGTGGTCGTCTTGACTCCGCCCGCGGTTCCTCCGGGAGACCCACCGATAAACATCAGGATCGCGCAGAACAGCTTGGACTCCGTATGCAGCGCCCCCTGGGAAACGGTACAGAATCCGGCAGTCCTCGTCGTCACAGACTGGAACATGGAGGCCATCAGCTTCTGGCCCATGCTCAGCTCCCCGATGGTATTCGGATTCCCGTATTCCGCCAGAAATACGAAAACAGTTCCGGCAAGGATCAGAAGCACCGTCATCATGATAGCCAGCTTGGACTGCAGCCGCAGCCTGGTAAACCACCAGCGTTTCGGTACTTCCCCCCGGACCAGCCTGCGGTTGTTGTCGATCACGTCAAACCAGACCGTAAAGCCGATACCGCTTAAGATAATCAGCAGGATCGTCGTTACATTGATGACCGGATTGGTCACATAACTGCTCAGGCTGCTGCTCCCCAGGATGTCGATCCCCGCGTTGCAGAATGCGGAGACCGCATGAAAAACAGAGTATCCGATCCCCCGGACCAGTCCGTACTCTGGAATAAACTGGAAGGCATACAGCACTGCTCCGGCGCCCTCCACCGCAAAGGTGCCCAGGATCACCTTTCTCACCAGCCTCACGATCCCGCCGAGACGGTCCGCCCCGTAAGCTTCCTTAAGCACCACTCTTTCCTGGATGGTGATCTTTTTGTTCAGCAAAAATAAAAACAGCGTCCCGCAGGCGATCACCCCAAGCCCGCCGATCTGGATCAGCAGGAGCAGTATGACCTTGCCGAACAATGTAAACTGGGACGCCGGGACTACCGTTACCAGTCCTGTCACGCACACCGACGTTGCCGACGTAAACAGCGCATCCGTAAATGCGATCGGCTGCGTGTTGCTGACCGGAAGGTATAAAAGCACCGCTCCAAGCAGGATCACACCCAGGAAGCCTGCCGCCGTCACACGCAGCGTATTCCATCTGGTATTTCTCTTTTTCCTCATAATTTCATCTCCTGATAGTATTCTACTAGAAGAAGCACGAACCGTCAAGAAATGAAATCATGCAGAGCATACAGAAAGCCTGTTACAGGTCACGCCTTGACCAGGCGTGCCCTGTAACTCAGGCCGCCATTTAAAATTGCCTGTGGCAATGGACGGCCTGAATCCCAGCTTTTATGTGCATCCTCCTGACCAATCAGCGTAGCGATTGGTCAGTGTGTGACATGTAACGAAAGCCTGCCGCCGGCAGTCTATTCCGCATACGTTGATATGCAAAATGCGCACCCATAAAAGAGTGCGCATCCATATCAAGCTCTATTCTACATCCTGCAGCGCCGCAAAATCTTCTTCTCCGGTCCGGATCTTCACGACCTTATCCACATTGTAGACAAAGATCTTTCCATCTCCGATATGGCCGGTATAGAGCGCCTTCTTGGCCGCTTCTATGACAGAATCCACCGGAATCTTGCTGACCACCACCTCGATCTTGACCTTCGGGAGCAGTGTCGCGTCCATCTCTACTCCACGGTACATCTCTCCGGCTCCCTTCTGGATCCCGCAGCCCATCACCTGGGTCACGGTCATGCCAGTAACGCCCAGGTCGTTCATCACCTTCTTTACCTTCTCATATCTGGACAGCTTGGAGATGATGACCACCTTGAAAATACCCGCAGCAGATACTGCCGCCGCATCCGGCATCTTCACCACCTTGACAGCCGCGTTTTTCTGTACCGCAGATGCCGACTCGTATTCCGCATTTCCAAGATCCGTGTTTTCGTTGACCTCCATCGTCATCGTGTTGGAGATATCCATGATGCTGAAGCCTGCATACGCGGATGGCAGTCCGTGTTCGCAGGAGTCCAGCCCGACGATCTCTTCCTCTGCAGTCACACGCAGGCCGGCCGTTGCATTTATAATGAAAAATGCGATCGTGATCGTGACTGCCGTCCATGCGCAGACACTGACCACACCGATGATCTGTTTTCCCAGCAGATCAAATCCGCCGCCGTAGAACAGTCCCACGAAGGTATCATTTCCAGGAGCGGAGGTTGTGGCAAACAGGCCCACTGCCAGGGTTCCCCACACCCCGTTCATGAAATGAACCGCCACTGCGCCTACCGGGTCATCCACTGCCAGCACATAATCCAGGAACCACACGCCGAATACCACCAGAACACCTGCCACCGCGCCGATGATGATGGAGCCGAAGGCATCCGCCACGTCACAGGGCGCTGTGATCGCTACCAACCCGGCCAGAGAAGCGTTCAGGCACATGGAAACATCCGGCTTGCCGAATCGGATCCAGGTAAATATCATACATACCACCGTGGCAACCGCCGGAGCGATGGTCGTCGTCACGAAGATCGAACCCAGCTGCGCCACACTTGTCGCTGCCGCACCGTTAAAGCCGTACCAGCCAAGCCAGAGGATAAACACGCCCAGACAGCCAAGCGGAAGGTTGTGTCCCGGAAATGCGTTAACCTTGGTCACCTTCCCTGACGCGTCCCTGGAAAACTTTCCGATACGGGGTCCCAGGATCTTTGCGCCGATCAGCGCGGACAGACCGCCTACCATATGGATCGCGCAGGAACCCGCAAAATCATGGAAGCCCATCTGCGCCAGCCAGCCGCCGCCCCAGATCCAGTGCGCTTCAATAGGATAGATCAGCGCGGAGATCGCACCGGAGTAGATGCAGTAGGACAAAAACTTCGTCCTCTCTGCCATGGCCCCGGACACGATCGTTGCGGTGGTCGCGCAGAATACCAGGTTGAATACAAAATTGGACCAGTCAAAATCCGCATAGCTCGTGAAAATATCGAAACCCGGCTTTCCGATCAGCCCCATCAGGTCTTCTCCCAGAAGCAGCCCGAAACCAATCAGGATAAACATCACCGTACCGATACAGAAGTCCATCAGATTCTTCATCAGGATATTACCCGTATTCTTTGCCCTGGTAAATCCCGCCTCTACCATGGCAAAGCCTGCCTGCATCCAGAACACCAGCGCCGCGCCGATCAGGAACCAGACGCCGAACAATTCGCCGTCCACTGCCATCAACATTTCTTCCGTCATAATTATTCCTCCTTCATCTTTTCTGCCGGACAGACATTTCTATCCGTCCGCAAATGCAGAACCTCTGCCGCTGGCAGCTTTTCTGCAAACAATGGTATAAAAATGGCGGGGCAAAGTCTTCCTTTACAAAAGAAGCGCCTTTGCTCCGCCATATGATACCAGCCAGGGTAAAAATACCCGTAAAACCCAAAAAAGAGGCTATGAACTGTTTCATAGCCTCTTTGCTTTACGGATAGCATCATACCACTGTATTTCCGGATTGTCAATACTTTCACACAGCGAAAATTTACATATATTTTATATTTGTAAATTTTCTATAAACCAGTACTTGAATAAATCCTGATTTTTTCTATATTTCACAATGAAAAATTCCGTCTGTACGGTTGGATTCTCTAAAGAACCTCCAGCAGACTCATTCAGATAGAAAAATCTCATTGTGCCAGGTATTCTTCCAGAGTTATGTCCTTCTCCATGATCTCCTTTGCCGCGTCCTTCCCCACATAACGATAATGCCACGGCTCGAAGACGATTCCTGTGATTTCGGATTTATCCAGAGGATAGCGAAGAATAAATCCATACTTCCAGCAGTTATTTTCCAGCCATTTAGCCTCTTCCGTCTCCGCCTGCTTCTCATCCAGCTCGCCGTACTGCCCGGAGGTAATGTCCATCGCAAGGCCGCTGGCATGCTCGCTGGTCCCCGGGACCGCCACGGACTTCTTGGTCTCCTCATAAGCTTCCAGCGGAGTGGAACCCTGTGAGATCCATTGCGTCATCGTAGTATTGAATACCTCTCTCTGCGACTCATAATCACGGTGCGCGGAAACAATGTACATGTTCAATCCTTCCTTTTCCGCGTCTTCCAGCATCTTTTTGGCATCCTCCACAATCCGCGCGTCAACAAAGGAGCCTTCCCTGACAGCCTCCAGCTCCGGTCTGTACTCTGTATCCAGGGGATGATCTTCATTGATCAAAACCAGACTCCAGGTTTCCTTTTCGGAAGAAAGCTCATCAGCGCTGGCCGCGACATCTGTATCCGTATTCTTTCCTGCGCTGCCTGACTTGATCTGGCTTGTCAGCTTTTCATTTTTTTCCGTAAGCTCCGTGATCTGTGCCTCATATTTCTTATCAATCCCGCCAAACCTGATCCTGTTTATGACCGCATTCAGCAGAAAACAGACAAGCAGACCGGCCGCAAATCCTACGATCAGTACCTTTTTCAGCCGTTGCTCATATTTCTTAAGAAACCTCGCCCTACTATTATCTATACGCATATCGCCCTCCTGATATGAACTGTATATCTCGGTGATGTCTCCCCCGCTTTATCTCTGCAAATCCCTCAAATCCGCCTGTATGATCTCCTCAATCACTGGATCCGTGGAGCATACCGCAGCCCGGTACCTGCCGCCCACGAATGCTTCCCTGTAATGATATTCTTCTGGATATTTTTCCGGCTGCTGTATCAGGACCGGCGGGCTCCCCAGAGCAATCTCAAAGGTATCCATCCCAAGCGCCAGTCCTTCCCTTGTGGCTTTTGCAAAACTCTCCTTAAGCACCCAGTAGCGGTAAAAATACTCCTGCCGCAGCGTCCCGTTTTTTTCCCCGGCGATCTGTTCGTACTCGGCCGGACAGAAAAAGCGTCGCGCAATCTTCAGATTCGGCTCCTTCATCTCTTCGATGTCACAGCCCACCTTCGTATCCTGCCCGGTACTAACAGAACACAGCACATAGTCCCCCGAATGCGAAAGATTATATGCTGTATCCTCCTTTATCTCATATTCTCTTTTCATCCATTCATAGAGAAGCCATACGCCGATACTCTGCGCGCGAACCTGTTTCCCCTTCATACGATCCGCCTTTTCTCTGCGGAACGCGGGAGCCTGTCCATAGCACAGCCGGTAAAAGCTTTCCTCATATAATGGAGCAATACTGGCCGTCCATGTTCTGATCATATCGCGTACCTGCTCTTATCCCTTCAGATACCTGACCTCAAAGGTCTCAATGGTGATCGGTTTGTTAAAAAGCGTACCCTGAACACAGTCACAGCCCATCTCCTTTAAAATGTTCAATTGATCCTGGGTGTCTACTCCCGAAGCCGATACCGTAACCCCCAGCCGTCTGCACACGTCGATCACTGCCTGGGACACGATCTGACTGCGCCGGTTGCCCACGATGTTGTCAACCAGGCTGCTGTCCAGCTTCAACCCGTCAAATTCCATCAGCGATAGTATGGTAAAGCTGGAATTCTTCGCGCCAAAGTGATCCAGCACCACCCGGACATTGGCTTTGCGGATCTTATTGCCAGTCTCGGCCAGCATCTCCTGATTCATATCTCCCCGTGATTCTGACACTTCTATCTGAAGATACTCGCAGGACACATGATACTTTTCTACGATCGCCTGCATCTTCTCTGTAATATCAGGCTTGCGCAATGTGGAAACCGCAAAATTCACAGAAACAGGGATCATCGGAAGATCCTCCCGCTCCCACCGCTGCAGGGTCCTGCACACTTCCTCAAATACATGCAGGTCCAGGTGATAGGACAGCTTCGTCTCCTCCAGCAGCGCGATGTAACGCTCCGGATTCATGATGCCCAGATCCTTGTGATGATAACGAACCAGCGCCTCGGCCCCCACGACTTCGTTGGAATGCGCATCCATAATTGGAAGGAGACATACGATAAAATTGCCGGACTTGAGGTCATCAAGCAGATCCTGCTTGATGATCGGCTCATGATGCCCCTTGCGCAGGTTCTTATAGTACTTCTTCTTCTCTTCCCGCATCATGTCTTCCGCATCGGAAACAAGGACATCTACATCAATATTGGCTTTTTCCCAAGCATAACCCAGGGTCACAAGCCCGAGACTGATATTCTCCAGCTTGGTATGGGCCGCCTGCACGCCTTTCATAAACTTTTCATAGGAAATATTCTCAACGATTGCCAGGTATTCATCCCCCGTCAGCCGGTATACGTTGGCGCTCCGGAAGAACTCCTCCAGGATCTCGCCTACGCGGATCACGACTTCATCGCCGTACTCCCTGCCGAACTCCTTGTTAAAATTCTTCAGGCCGTTGATATCCGCGGACAACGCGCCCACTGACTTGAGCTGCTTCTTCTTTGCCTCTGCCAGATATGCCACGAAGCTGTTCCGGTTGAGAAGCCCTGTCAGATCATCATGATAGCTCAGATACTCCTGCTGCTTCTGGGTCTTGTGCAGGATGATGGCCTGGGAAATATACGGCAGAACCGCCCGCATCAGTGAAAGGTCACAGCCGCCCCTGCGTACATTGACCACAGCCAGTATGGCTGTAATCCCTTCCTCCAGTCCCTGGAATACGCTGTAGCACTCATCCCGGGTATCCGTGATCTCATGCTGTACCCAACGCGGCAGTTGTTCCGGCTCCAGCATCTTGATCCGGTCTCTCTGCCATGGAATATTCTCCGCGCACCACTCATATATTGTCAGTATCTCGTATTCATCCTTTTCAATATAATAAGCATATTCCGAATCATAATAATCTCTTACCGTACTCAGAACATCATTCATAATCTCAAGGATAGAACGCATCTTATTGTTTTCACTCATAAAACTACTCTCCCTTACCCCTGTAGAGAACTGCTTCAAAATAATCTGTACATTTATGCGCCGCAGACTCACTGCTCCAAATAACATACAGCGCGTTAAACACGCTTTCTTATTCTGAACAGTAATATAACTTTTTCCTATTGCACAGGTACATTTGTTACGATTCCCAAGCTGTCTATACATAGAATATTGTAGTATAATGGTTGTGAAATTGCAACCAGAATCACAAAAAAATATAATTTTACAATAAATTATTTTGTTTCCCGAATACGGGCCGATATATATATTATATGGAAAAACAGGATTTGAAATGAGAATGTTGTCCGCCTGTGAGCACGATACAGGCGTGGAGCATAGCACGATTTACTCAGAGGAAAGGAGGGTATTTTATGAGAGTCACTATGAGGAACTGGCAGTCAGCCGCCGGCAGTTATAAGTATCAGACCCCGGCCGCGGCAGGCACCGGCAATTCCGGGAAGCTTCCCGGCGCTCCGACGCAGACAGAGACAGCGGCGGACCGCTATCACAATACAAGGGACCCGGCTGTAGATGATTTTTACGGTTCGATCCGCGGACAGGTGCAGGACCAGTCCCTATTTTTAAATTCGATGCTGGGAGAGGATCAGGAGGATTTTTTCAGTTCCCTGCTTGGGAAGGACGAGAGGAGCTTCTTAAACTCCCTGCTGGGAGAGGACGAGAAGAGTCTATTAAGCTCCCTGCTGGGAAACCAGGAGGAGGAAAGCTTTCTGGATTCTTTACTGGCGCAGGTAAAGGAGAGCTCGAACTTCAAGATGTCCGTTTCCATGCCGGATGATTCTACCGGGCAGCTTGCAACCGAGCTCGCCCGTTCGGAGACAAAGATGAACGTGCTGCAGGTTTCCTCCAAGGCCATACGCGCGTTGGGCACTCTAAAAATAGCGTACGCGCTCAGCAGCGGCGAAGATAAGGAGAAAATCGGGCGGATGATCCGGCGTATGCAGAAGCTGACCCGGCAGATCCAGAAAAAATTGAAGAATCTGAGTAAGGAGGAACAGCTGGAGCTGCAGAGAAAGCGTGCCGAAAAACGGCAGCAGCAGGAAAAAGAGCTGGAGATCCGCAAGGAGATCACCAAACGAAAGAGAAAACGCCGCAGGGAAGAGAACCACTATGCGTCCAAGGAAGTCATGCAGGACCGGAAGGAAGCGCTGCAGGAGACCCTGGATTCCATTGCGGGCCTGGGCAGTTCTTCCGCGGCAGCGGCAGCGGCGGCGGCAGAAGGTCTGGTTTCCGCGGCAGCAGCGGGAGCCGGGAGCGGCGCTGTTTCCGCAGGAACCTCCGCAGCGGCGGCAGGCGGCGTAACGGCTGGAACCGTCTCCATGGATGCGGCAGCAGCAGATGCCGCAGCGGATGTCGCGGTCTGACCAATGCTGAAAAACGTACCAGAGATTTAAGACAGCCCGTCACGGTTATCCGTTGCGCGGGCTGTCTTTTTCTCTGAAGAGAAGTTCTCAAAAATGGATTATCTGGTCACAATATCAACCGGCACATTAAAGATCTTCGCCACCTTCAGGATCGTATCGATATGCCTTCCTGTCGCCGCCGCGAAGTGGTGAGTCGGTCCGCATTCGCTCCACTGGTTCACGAACTCCCTTGCCCCGCAGGTGAAGCGTGTCCGCATGTTGGTATCACCGAAGGAAAGGATCTTGCCTTCCTCATTGACGCCCTCTGCCACGATGAACTTGAAGTGTCCGTCCCCATCCTGGGTGATGGCAAGGTAGGTCACCGGTCCTGTATAGGGATAGAACTGGGTCAGGTAGCCGCCGCCGGTCTTTCCGTGGAATACCTTCACGATCTTCATGGTCGGCTTCTTGTCGGAGATGTCCGCATCCCCGGAGCCGCTGTGTCCGATGATCGCGATATCGTCGTTGAAGTCGATGGAGTACATTTCCGCAAGCTGGCCTGTACCGGAGATGGTCTTTAAGATGCTCATTGCCATGGCGACCTTCATATCCCCTTCTACCGCGCAGGCTGTTCCCTGCTTGATCAGCATGGAGAATGCCGGGATCAGCATACTGTCAAGGACGCCTGCCTTGCCCTGTGCAAATCCGTCATAGTGGGAAGCAACCAGTCCAAGCTTCTCATCCTTCACCCACTGCTCAAAGGCTACCACGTATTTTGCCATTTCCCATACTTCCTCAATGCTTCCGCCGCCCTCAATGTCGAAGGTATCCAGGATATCCTGTGCCTTTGCGCGGATCGCGTCCTCATCCGTAATGTCGTCGGCAATGGCCCACATCTTCTCCCAGTCAAATTGCTTGGTATACAGGTGCATTCTTCTGTACAGGTTGGACTCGTCAATATAAAGATCCATCATACCCGGATACGGTCTTCCGATCTGTGCGATGTTGGTATCCCGGAATCTCCTTCTGACCTGGGCAGCCCGGCACCATTCCTCGATCTCCGCCTGAACGCCCGGATCTCCGCCTTCTACAACGCCTGTGATCACCGCATGACGCTTGCCATATCTCTCCAGGTCCGCCACCATCTCGCCGACAGCGCCGCAGGCATAGCCTTCACCCAGCCATGACGCGATATCCGTATGGTCGTAGTCCAGTGCTTTTAACTTCTGTACATTGACCAGCACCACCGGAACATCCAGATCCCGGACTGCCGGAAGCATGTTGTAGGATGTCGCGTAGGTCAAAAGCTGCATAAATACCAGGTCCACATCTGCCGCGCGGAACTTATCTCCCGCTTCCTGTGACTGCTCCTTGGTTGTCACCATTCCGCCGTCAATGATCTCTACCGTGTCCGGCAGAGTCTTCTTGAATGCGGCATACTGTGCTTCAAATTCCGGCACCAGTGACGGAAACTGGGGCAGATACGCACCCAAAGCGATGGAAAAAACACCTACTTTTGCTTTTGTTTCAACTAACATATGATCTCCTCCTGTTTTTTGATCTATTCGTAATATTTGATATCAAATGATTCCCCGATGCAGGTCCGCGCCTCCGGCAGATCCGCGAATACACCGTCCTGCAGCATCTGGACCGCGATATTTCCGATGGCCGTCGCCTCTGTCGGTCCGGCCGACACCTTTTTGCCGGTGTATTTTGCGGTCAGCTCGTTCAGATAGCCCGCATTGGCGCCGCCGCCTACAACATAAATGGTGTCATATGTATTGCCGGTGATGTCCTCGATCTCCTTCACCGTCTCGCCATAGCAGTATGCCAGGCTGTTGTAAACCACCGCGGAGATCTCTCCCACCGTCCGGGGCACCTGCTGGTTCGTATTTGCGCAGAAATCCTGGACCGCCTTGATCATGCTCTCAGGAGCAAAGAAACAATTGTCATTGCAGTCTACGATGGAGTCGATCTTTTCTTTGGAAGCACGCTCGCAGATCTCCCCGAAGGACAGATCCTCTTCAAATTCCTTCTTGACTGACTGGATCATCCACAGTCCCATGATATTTTTCAGGAAACGGAACCGATGGTCATAGCCGCCTTCGTTTGTAAAGTTGGCCTGCATGCTTGCCATGGAGCAGTCGGCTTCCTTTCTCTCGATCCCCATCAGCGACCAGGTGCCGGAGCTGATGTAGATCGCGTTGTCGTCATTGGTCGGAACCGCCAGCACTGCAGAGCCGGTATCGTGTGTGGCTGGAAGCACAACCGTACAGTCGAATCCAACCTCATCCTGAATCTCCTTTGTGAAGTTCCCTACCACCGTTCCGGGCATGGACACCGGCTGGAACATTTTGGAGTGATAGCCCAGCATATCGATCAGCTCATAATCCCAGTCGTTGGTCCTGGGGTCTACTAACTGGGTGCTGGTGGCATTGGTATATTCCATCTTTTTCACGCCGGTCAGCAGGAAGTCAAAATAGTCCGGGATCATCAGTATGGACTCCGCCCGCTCCAGATATTCCGGATGGAATTCCTTCACTGCCATCAGCTGGTAAATGGTATTGAAGATCTGCTTCTGGATCCCGGTCCTGGTATATAAAGCGGAAAGTGAGATCGTCTCATAAACCTTGTCATCCATCCCGTTGGTGCGGCTGTCACGGTAGCCTGCGGTATCTCCCAGGATCTGATTCTCCTTGTCAAGCAGGACATAGTCCACTGCCCATGTGTCAATCCCCATGAAGGAAGGAATCCTTCCCAGCTCTTTACACTTTTTCAGGCCATTTTTGATCTCGGTAAACAGCCGCTTCACATCCCAGCACAGGGTTCCGTTCACATTGTCCATCCCGTTCGGGAAGCGGTAGATCTCTTCCAGCTTCATCCTGCCGTCTTCCATAGATGCCAGCATATGGCGTCCGCTGGATGCCCCGATATCTACGGCCAAATAGTACTTCTCCATTTTGTGCCTCCTTTATATTTTTTTAACACTAATGTTATTATAATTAGTAAAAAAGCACAAAAAAAGGTCGCTATTTACTAAAAAATAGGACCTTATTTGCATTTCTATTCTGCTATGGTCGAAAATATCAACGGATATTTCGCTATGTTCTTTAACTTGCACTCATAAACCACATCTTCCGCCTTTGACATGATCTCCTCCAGGGTAAGCTCGTTCTCTTTTCCCTGGATCTCCAGGACGCCGTAGCTGAAGCTGCACTGGTACTTTCTGTAGACCTCCTCCTGAAATTCCTTCAGGATCTCCGCCAGCTTCCGGTTGATCAGCTCTGCCATATTACCGGAAAGAATAACGCAGAACTCGTCCCCGCCAATCCGGGTAAACGTATCGCCGCCACGGAAATTCTTCTTGACGATCTCAACAAAATTCTGGATATAGACATCTCCTTCGTGATGTCCAAATGTCTCATTTACATATTCCAGCCCGTCAAGCTGCAGATAGCAGAGTGTCGCGTCCAGCTCATCCCGCAGGACGATTCCCATATATTCCTCAAAGAACCTGCGGTTCTTGGCTCCTGTCAGCGGATCGTGGTAGGCTTCGCTGTCCAGGTTGCGGGCATTGCGCTTTTCATCTGTAATATCAATCACGACATGTACAAAGGAGGAGCGCTCTTTCCATTCCATCGGAAAAGATGTGACACGGTAGGATGTACCAGCCTCGCCCTCCATCTCCCATACCTTATACTGCTCCCTGCCGTTCCAGTTCAGCAGATCGGAATGGAAAGAAAGACGGCGTTTGCATGTTTGACAGAAGGAACCGTCAATCCCTCCTAACTGCTTTCTCTTATTACAATATATGATCTCCTTGCTGTCTCTATCCACAACCAGAAGCCATTCCTTTCGCCTGCTCAGCATCTCGATCAAAAATTCATTGTAGCCCTCAATCATCTCCGCCCGGCGTTCTGCCTTCTCCGCGACTTCTTTGAGCTGTTCTTCCCTTTCCTTAAGCTGTTTGGTCATCTCGTTAAACGCATCGGAAAAGTCTCCCAAAAAGGCAACATGCTGAGAATAATCTCCCTTTGTGACCTGCTGCGCCTGCCATGTGAGATGATTCAGATTCGCATGGAGATTCTTCAGGTTCTCACACAGGAAATTATACTCCTTCGGAAATTCCACAGACAGATTGCCCTTCGAAAGCTCCGAAGAATATGTCACCAGTTCGTTTACCGCATTCTGCATGATCTGGAGCCCCCGTCCCAAATCCTTAAAAGGCTCGCTCAGCGCATTGACTTCTATGTTCTCAATCCAAGAGTCATAAAGGATCCCCCGCATATATTCAAATAAAAGCTCGCAGTCTTTATTCGTGTCTGCACTCAAGACTATGTCCTCCTTATTCATCAATATCTGCCCGGAACCGGCATACCCTGTCGCCGGTCGCCCAGCAGTTTACTTCCGTCGCATTGTACGGCTTCCCCGTATACGAGGTAAGAATCCCTGCTAAAAATCCCTCGTCATAATTGCATACGGTCTCCCCGAGAAGCGGCAGTCCGGAACAATCGGCATCCTCAGAAACCGTAAGGACCATTTTCCCCGTCTCCTCATCAAACTTCTCAATCCGGAGGACACCCATCTTGAATTCTTCCAGCCGCTTCTGAAGCTGCGCGGTAAATTCGGACAGTTCCAAAGACGAGTCGAGATATTTTTCCGCAAAATATGTTCCCGCCCGATAACCGGCGCTCCGGAAAATATCAATCTGCTCTTCTTTTCCAAGCCTTGATGTCAATTCCTCGCGAATGGAATATTCCAAGAGCCTGTACACAGCAACCGGAAGCTCTGTTCCCAGATTCTCCCTGCCGTTTTCCTGTGCCTCCATATAATCCGTAAGAGAAAGCGCTTTCCTGTTTTTCAAAAAAATATTGTCTTCCATCATGTTTCCCTTTCTGTAATATCGAATAATCGGCGTATTCTTTCCTATCTGTCAGATACACCGACTTTTTATTATAACGTATTCCCTCTGCTTTGCCAACACTCTTTTATTGCAATTCACGGCCTGACCGGCCGTGAATTGCAATAAGCTTTTTTCTTTTCTCCTTACTGCTGCAGCTCCTGGGCAACCCGCTTCATCAATTCCTGCGGCATAAATGGCTTTTTCAGGTAATTCACCGCCCCCAGTTTAATCGCGCTCATGACGTCATCCTCGTCTCCCGACGCAGTCAGGAAGATCACAGGGATATTGATCGAGTTCTTCTTCATGCGTTCAAAGACCTCCATCCCCTTCATACCCGGCATCTCTATATCAAGAAGGACCAGATCGATCTCCTCATTCCTCAGCTTATCAAGCGCCTCTATTCCTGATTCCGCAAGAAGCACCTCATAATACTTCCCCAGGATCATCTTCGTCCTTACCAAATTCATCGAATCATCATCTACTACCAAAATACGTCTCTGCATACAGCCGCCTCCCTGTTTTTTTGTCGGGGACTTCCCCAAACTACATATTCCTTATTGTAAAGCAGAATTTCAATAAAATCAAGCCTGAAAGAACTACTGTGAACAAGCCCCTCCTTCTTTCCGGTACTCCTTCGGGCTGACTCCATATCTTTCTTTGAACTTCCGGTAAAAATAACTCGTATTGTCATACCCCACGGACTCTATGATATCCGCTACAGGCAGCCGGCTGCTGGTGAGCAGATAAGCCGCCTGGTTCATTCTCTTTGCCTGGAGGAGCTCCTTGTAGGTTCTGCCGGTACGTTTCCTGATCTCCCGGCTGAGCCAGTACAGGTCATAATTCATGCTCTCTGCCAGATCGGAAAGACTGCCGTCCTTATAGTGCTCCTCGATATAATTCAGTACATTTCCGGTCAGCTCCGTATCAAAGCGTGAGCTTCCGGTCTCCATCTTATCCATATAATTCAAAAGCTGCAGCAGAAGCAGCCCCATGGTGATCTGGTTGCAGCTGCGCTTATTTCCCATGCCGTAAAAGACCGTCCAGACCATATTTTCCACTAGGTTCTGGATCGGCAGGACATCCGCTACATGGAAATACAGATACGAGGTCTGGTCATTCTTGCCGCAAAGTGTCCCCACCAGAAATTCCCTCAGTGTATTTTCCTCTGTTCCCATCATGGAAAATGCCATATTGAAAAACTCGGGCAGGATGATGAAGTTCACCGCAATATCCGCTTCCCCGGCGGGCAGAATCTCCTGCTCCGAATTCTGGTTCAGAAACAAAAGGTCGCCTGGTTCCAGAACGACCTCATTTCCGTCAATATAATGTGTCGTAGTCCCCTGGCACATGTAGATCACTTCTACATAATTATGCCGGTGCCGGGGAAACTTTACGAAACGGGTGTGGGGTCTCACCTCGATCAGCTTTCCCCGTTTGAGCAGCTTCTCGCTATCTACGACCAGCTCCTTTTTCTCCGTGTAAAGCTGCTGGTCGATGCCCTGCCGCCCGTCCAAAATACTCTGCTCTTCTTCCGTGATGACTGATAATTCCCTGATCAAATCCTGATGCATATCTTCTGGCTCCGTTGTATCACTTTCCGTGTCCTCCCTCGAATCTTCGCGCGATCTCCTCCGTCAATTCCATATACTCCTTCGCGCTGCGGCTGTTTTTCTTATAAGCCATGATCGGCACGTGGTTGTCCTGGGACCATTCCACTCCGCTGTCCACCCGGATATAGGTGTCAAATACCTTCACCCCGTCCAGCTCTTTCAGCGTATCCAAGGTCTGACGAAAATAGCTTTTCCGGGTATCTACCTTTGTGATCACCACGCCGCCCGTCCGAAGCTCCGGAGCGATCTGCCGGACCTCGCCCAAAAATTCGAACATATTTGCCAGGCCGAACATGCCCCATGGACTGGACTCTACCGGGATGATCACCGCGTCCGAAGCGCACAGGATGTTCATCACCCATCCGCCCAGAGTGGGCGGCGCGTCGATCAGGATATAATCGTATTCCCCGGAGGACATGATATTTGCCAGACATTTTTTGAGGATATATTCCCTCTGCCATTTGGTAAACAGCTCATATTCGATGGAGCACATCAGAGTGGAGGAGGGGATCAGATCCAGGTTTTCAAAGGGGGAACGCACGATAAAATCCGTCAGGTCGGATTGTCTGCGGATCCCTTCGTAAAGGTTTTTCTCACTGCGCGCGAAGTTCAGCACCTGATCCTCCTCAAACAGGGACAACGACAGGTTCAGCTGCATATCTCCGTCCACCAGGAGCACCTTTTTCCCCAGGACCGACAGGCCGTAGCCGATGTTGGAGCATGTGGTGGACTTCCCGCTCCCGCCCTTGTTATTTGCAAAACAGATGACGTTTGTACCGCTCATTTGCCTCCCCTCCTTTTCTTTTCCTCTTTCCACTCCAGAGATGCCGGCGCGTCTCCGAAATGCTTCCTCACCAGACGGCAATATTCCTGAAATGCCGGAACATCCTGAAAGTCTTCCCGCAGCGCTTCCATGACACCCTTATAATACCAGCCGATGGCCTGCTTGCTGTGCATCCGAAACTTCATCCACAGACCTTCCCCCAGGACCGGATAGTCCCGGTCAATATCCCGCATGTTGGACAGCTTGTCCGCCAGGGCGATCATCTGCAGCTCTCTGGATTCTGTTTTTAAATGCCGTATCGTCGTGCTTTTGCGTTCCTCCCAGGTTTTGGATTTGTCTTCGCTTTCCCCCGCGACCAGTTCTGCCACACGTTCTCCGAAGCGGCTGCGCAGGATTTCCTCCGTTACCCCTGTGCAGTCCTCAATCGTATCATGCAGGACCGCGGCACAGAGCACCTCCTCATCCGATGTCATGGCCCTGACGATCTCCGCCACCTCGATCGGGTGGACGATATATGGTTTCCTTGTTCCTTTCCGTACCTGCCCTTCATGCGCCTTCGTCGCAAACTCCACTGCCTCCTGAAACATATCCCGGACCTCCCTTATTACTCCTCTTCCTCATAGATCTCTTCCATGTAATCCTCTAAGCTGTCTTCCATTCCTTCTTTCAGTCTTGCCTTTTCCCTCTTTCGGAACAATCCGTATATACAGGGCACCACGAACAGGGTCAAAATCGTGCCGTAGGTCAGGCCACCGATCGTGACCACCGCCATGGGCTGTACCATATCCGCGCCGGATCCCACTCCCAGCGCCATCGTGGACAATCCCAGAATCGTGGTCAGCGCCGTCATGACGATGGGTCGAAGCCTGGTCCTTCCGGCCTCCACAAGCGCCTCCGTCATCTCGTATCCCGCAGATATCAGCTGATTCGTATAATCGATAAATACGATCCCGTTGTTGACAATGATCCCGGAAAGCATTACAAATCCGATCATGGCGATCACGCTCATCAGGCTTCCGGAGACCAGCAGTCCCAGGAATCCCCCGGTAAATGCCAGCGGCACCGTAAACATGACGATGAATGGGGAGCGCAGGGACTGGAACTGCGCCACCATAATCAGGTACATGAACACCACGGCCAGGGCCAGCATTTTCAAAAGCTCGATCATCGTTTCCCGGATGGTCTCGTCTTCCCCGGTCATCTTCACCGTATAGCCCTCCGGGATCCGATATTTATTCAGCTCCTTCTGGATCCGGTTGCTGACCAGCCCCACGTTGTCGTCCTCCGCCACCTCGGCGCTGACATTGATGTACCGGCTCTGGGCATCCCTGGAAATAGCCTGCAGCCCTTCGCCGTCCTCAAATACCGCAACGTCCTTAAGCGCCAGCTTTTCCGTCGTCCCGTCTTCCTTTTTCACATCCAGCACCAGGTTTTGGATCTCCTCCCTTGTCAGCTCCTGATTCTTCTGCTCCGCCACCACGATCCCGATGGTGGCGGTATCCATCTCCAGATTGGTGGAGGAGGTCTGGTCCCGCAGCCTTGCCGCCAGATCCTGATAAACCTGAGCCACCGTCAGATTGTGGGCGATAGCCTTCGCCTTGTCCACCACGATCCGAAACTCTCTGGTCACCTCCTCCATCCCGTCGGACACGTTTTGGGTCCCTTTTACATTTGACACGATCTCCGCCACTTCTCCGGCGATCCTGCGCAGGGTATCCAGCTCATTTCCCTTGATCTGTACGGAAATGCCGGAGCTTCCCAGGGCGCTCATATCCATATTGGACATGCTTACGTTGATCTCCAGACCCTGGTCCCGCGCGGCTTTTTCCAGCTCCTTCTGCAGCTTCTGGTCGGACATGGCGCGGTCCTCGCTGACCAGAGCGTAAAACTGCACCTCATTGGTAGAGGAAGAGCCCATTCCAAGTCCCCCGGAGTCTCCTGCCATTCCGCCCACGTCCTCCACATCGGCGATCTCCCCGATCTGTTCGGCAAACGCGTCCGCGGCCCGGGCTGTTTCTGCCAGCGGAGTTCCGTCCGGCGTGGAAACGCTCATGCTGATCTCCGTGCTCTGCATGGAAGGCATGAACTGGGTCCCCCGGGCGAACAGCAGTGCACCGCTTAAGAGAAACAGGGCAAGCGCTCCTGCCAGTACGACGATTTTTCCTTTCAACGCAATCCGGAGCAGCCTCTCATATACATTCTGGATTCCCGCATACAGGCGGCTCTCCTTCTGCTGGGTCTTCCGCAGAAGCCCCGCGGACATCATAGGCACCAGACTCAGCGCCACTACTAGACTGGCCAGCAGAGAATAGCCGATGGTCAGTCCCATATCCACAAACAGCTGTCTCGCGATGCCCTCCGTAAATACAATGGGAAGGAATACGCACACCGTGGTCAGAGTGGAGGCCGCAATGGCGCCCGCCACTTCCTTTGCGCCCTGGATCGCCGCTTTTTTGGCCGATGCCCCTTCCTCATTGCGCATCCGGTAAATGTTTTCGATCACGACGATGGAGTTGTCCACCAGCATCCCCACGCCCAGAGCCAGTCCGGACAGGGAGATGACATTCATGGTCACCCCGCTGAAATACATCAGAACGATGGCCGTCAGGATACTGATCGGGATGGAGCATGCGATAACGAAGGTCGGCCGGATATCCCGCAGGAATACCAAAAGGATCAGGATCGCAAGCACCGCGCCGAACACCAGGTTCTGCAGCACGGAGCCGATCACCATGTCGATATAGACGCCCTGGTTCATCAGCACTACGGTATGGATGTCCTGATTGTTCTTCTCGATCTTTTCCAGGCGGTCCAGCACCCGGTCTGTTACGTCCCCGGTGGAGTATCCAGTCTGCTTCTGGATCTGGAACAGGATCCCGTTCTCCCCGTTGATCTTTGCGTAGGTCTCGTCCGAATTATCCTTCCGCTCCACATCCGCGATGTCGGAAAGCCGGATGGGATTGATCCCTTCCCGCTCTACCAGTACCAGCTTGCGCAGCTCTTCTATGGAAGAAAACTTATCGCCTACCCGGATCAGGTAATCAATTCCGTCCTCCTTCACATAGCCCGCAGGCATGTTGAAGTTCTGCGCCGTCAGCAGCGTCTGTACGGTCTCGGCCGTCAGCATGGCTTCCATGTCCGCGGCAGCGCTGGCCGTGTCCTTTGCTTTTTTGAGTTCCTCCTCCTGTGCCTTGATGGCCGATTCTCCCACCGCAAGCTGGGCGGATACGCTGCTCATCTCCAGGGCCGCGGTCAGCTGGGCCGCTCCCAGCTGGGCTCTTGCCTGGGCCAAAGACAACGTCCCCGCGTTCAGCTGCTCTTCCGCCTGATCCAGCATCGTCTGGGCCATATCCAGCTCGGCCTGCTTGTCCGAAATGATCTGGCGGTTTGCGCCAATCTGTCCCAGTCCTTCGTTGATCATCCCCATAGTGGAATCGTACTGGTCCAGCAGCGCAAGCTGGGAAGCCAGGGCCGCCTGGGCAAGCTGCAGCTGAGCCAGCTTCTCCAGATCGGTGCCGTCCGGTACGGAAATGTCAGGAATCCCGCCCGGCAGGTTGATATTGGGGATCGTGATGGTGGTGCCGTCCGGCAGGGTAATCTCCGTGCCGCCGATTCCCTGGGAGAAATCCGGAATATTTCCGCCCGGGACCGTCGCTCCGCTTCCGCCCGTCCCGTTTCCGCCTGTTCCCGGATTGATCGTGCCGCTTCCGCCTGCACCCGGGTTGATCGTTCCGGTCCCGTCTGCTCCCGAGCTGCCTGTCCCGCTTCCGCCTGCTCCCGGTGTCACGCTTCCGTCTCCTCCCGCTCCCGGATTCCCGGTGCCGTCCCCGGAGGCATCCCCATTTCCTGAGCCGTCAGCCGGGGGAACCTGTCCCATAGAGGCCAGCAGCTCCTGGATCTCCTTCTGCACCTGCTGGTATTCCGCTTCGATCTCACCTCTCCGGCTGTTAAAATCCTCCAGCTCCTGCTTCTGTTCATTCAGTGCCTGTTCGCTGGCATCCAGCCCCGCCGCCGCGATCTGAAGAGTCGTCCGGGCAAGCTCCAGCTGGCTTTTCTTTTCCTTGATCTCCAGCCGGCCCTGCGTCAGCTCCGCGTCTCCCTGGGCGATCTGCTGCTCTGCCGCGCCAAGCTGGCCTGCCGCCGCTCCCGCTCCGGCCTCCATCTGGTTCTTGCCGTCCTCGACCTGGGCTTTGGCCTCGGCCAGCGCATCCTCCGCTTCCTGGAACTGCCGGTCCAGCTGGTTCTGAACACTGGCGTCCACGCTGCTGACCTTGGCCTTCTTGATGGTCACCTGGATAGTCTCCTCCACATCCCCGTACATGTTGACCGAAGCCACGCCTTCCAGACTTTCCAGCTCAGGCAGGACCTCCTCCTTGATGATCCGGGTGGTCTCCGCCGCGTCCGCTCCTTCCACACTGACTGCGGGAACCATCACGGGCAGCATGGTGGGATTCAGTTTCATGATAATGGGATTTCCCACCGTATCCGGCCAGTACCCTTTGATCTGGTCCAGGCTTTCCCGCATCTCAATGGTCACGGAATCCATATTAGAGGTCTGTTCAAATTCCAATATGACTGTAGACGCGTTTTCCATGGAGGAAGAGCTCACATTCTTGATGTTGCTGATGGTCGCCATGGCCTGCTCCACCGGCCTTGTCACCGTGGCCTCCACCTCCTCCGGGCTGGCTCCCGGATAGGTCGTCATAACCACCGCATAGGGCAGGTTCATGTCCGGCAGCAGGTCTACCGTCATCTTGTCAAAGGACACATAGCCCAGGATCAGAACCAGGACCACCGCAACCACTACGGTATATGGCTTTTTAACGCTGAATTTTGATAGCATGAGTTTTTCTACCTCGAATCTTCATATAGTAAATCCGTAATCGGTAACTCACGGACTCCGTTTTCCCCTCACCGGGATGGTGACTCATTCGTAACTCTCTTCTCTCTTCCTCAGACTCTCCCTGACAGATAGATTTCTTTCGGTACATATGCCTTGACGGCAATTCCTTCCGGAGTATATTCTTCTTCCAAAAGCTGTCCGCTGGCGCGGATCACCTGGACCTTTCCCGCATCCTCAAAGGGATACAGCCGTTCAATATAAACCTGGTCTTTTTGAAGAATCTCCGACAGGGCTCTTTTCAGTTCTTCCAGCCCCTGCCCCGTCCTGGCAGACGCGGATATCGTGTAATCTGCCTGAAAATCCCGGAAATGCCCCGGCTCAGCAAGCAGGTCCTGTTTGTTGAACAGCGTGATCACCGGCTTTCCTTCTACTCCGAGCTGGCGCAGGGTGTCGTAAACCACATACATCTGGGTGTCCATCTGAGGATTGGAGGCATCCACCACGTGAATGATGATGTCCGCGTACCTGGCCTCCTCCAGTGTACTCTTAAATGCCTCAATCAGGTGATGAGGCAGCTTCCGGATAAATCCTACCGTATCGGTCAGCAAAATCTTCTGCTTTCCTTCCAGCTCCAGAACCCGGGTGGTGGTGTCCAGCGTAGAAAACAGCATCGCGTCCTCCAGGATCCCTGCGTCTGTCAGGGCATTTTCCATACTGCTCTTCCCCGCGGAGGTATAACCAACCAGTGCCGCCACCTTCATGTTGGAGCGCTTCCTCTGGGTGCGGATCAGTTCCCGGTGCTGCTCCACTTCCTTCAGCTCCCGTTTTAAACGGCTGATCCTCTCCCGGATCAGCCGCCGGTCCATCTCCAGCTTTTTCTCTCCCGGGCCTCTCGTCCCGATCCCGCCGCCCAGACGTGAAAGGGAATTGCCGAGTCCGGTGAGCCGTGCTGACCGGTAACGGAGCTGGGCCAGCTCTACCTGGATCTTGCCTTCTCCGGAAACCGCATGTGCGGCAAAGATATCCAGAATCAGCAGTGTCCGATCAATGACCTTGCACTCCAGCTCCTGCTGCAGATGATTGAGCTGCGCCGCGGAAAGCTCGTCGTCGCAGATGATGCCGGATGCGTCCTCCTCCCAGATCAGGTCTTTCAGCTCTTCTATTTTTCCTTTTCCGATATAGGTTTGGGGATGCATGGCCTCCCGGTTCTGGATCAGCCGTCCCGCGGCCGCGGCCCCTGCCGTCCTGGCAAGCGCCTCCAGTTCGTCCAGAGATTCCTCCGCAAGCTCATTGTCACCCAGCTGGATCCCCACCAGGATGAAGCGCTCTTCCTCCTGTTTCAAATCATATAATTCCATGGTTCTATTCTCCCTTATCCAAGCGGCAAGCGCTCGGCATATTTTCCTGCATTCGGCACTGATTCAGATAAGCAAGATGCGGCAATTCCTAAATTACAGCGCCTTACCTCAGAGCCGTATGATAAAAGCCGGAAGGGGCGGATCATTTCCGCGGTTGTAGTAGCTGCTGACGATGACCAGCCATTTTCCGGAATCCAGTTCCTTTAAAAACTCAAGCAGCGCGTCCCGCTCTTCATATCCGGTATCCCCGCCGCTGTAAATACACAGGCTCATGACACCGCCCGGCTTTAGCAGCTCCAGACCCTGGCTGACCGCCCGGATGCTTGTCTCCGGCCGTGTGGAAATACGATGGTCGCCGCCCGGCAGATAGCCGAAATTAAATACGATCGCCGAAACGGGCTCTTTTACATAATCCTGCATGTGCTCGTGTCCGTCCCGGATCAGGACGGCGCATGGAAGCAGTCCGGCAGTCTCCAGCCGGTTCCTGGTATGCTCCAGTGCTTCTTCCTGAATGTCAAATGCATAAACCTTACCGCCCGGCCCTGTCATGCGGCATAAAAACTCTGTGTCATTGCCGTTTCCTGCCGTCGCGTCCACACAACAGTCATTCTCCGCGATATAATCCTGCAGGAAACGGCGGCAGAACTCCGTGATCTGATATGATCTCTTCATATTATATTGTCCTTTTCAGCCAGTTTCGTGACCGTAATGAAAGTTATTTTGCAGAGTTCCTTAACGTGTACTAAGAAATTCCGCTTCCTTCTGCGCCTCCGCATCATCCGGATACTGGCTTGCGTACTCTGCCATGGCCGCCTTCGCATTTTCCCAGTCCAGCTTCTTTTCGAAGCAGACGACCCGATTGAATTTCATTTCCCGGATGACCTCGCTGTAATCCGCCTCCGTCTCCTGCTTCGTCCCCCGGGAAACAGTTCCGCTCTCCGGCAGCTCGATCCCTTTACTGAATGCGGCAAGCGCGCCGTCGTAATCTTCCAGCTTCATGGAACTGACTCCGATCAGATTATAGATCACAGGCGTTTCCAGGCCGCCCTCATCCAGAGCCTTCTGAAGATTCTGACGCGTCCCCTCATAATCCTCCTGAGCATAGCAGGCCATTCCGATCCCCCGGTAGGCTTCCGGTGCCCGGTCTCCCTCTTTTTCCGCGTCCTCTGCCGCCTGCTCAAAGGCGGTGACTGCTTTTTCATAGTCTCCCTGCTCCAGCTGTTCTGTCCCTTCCTTGATCAGGTTTTTGGAACAGGCTGTCAGGAGGCAGACTGACGCAATCGACAAAACCAGATATTTTATTTTTCCAGTGCTCATGTACACAACTCCTTCTATTAATACCATGATTGATCGTATCTGCTCAGTACCTCCGCAGATACTCCGCAGTCCCATAAAAACAGCCCGACGGCAATGGGAATCGCTTTTGCGGTTTATATGTTTTCGTATGGATATCCAATGCTCTCCTCATCATTCCGGAAATTTCAATACCCAGAACGAATTCAGCAGGCCGATCGCCAGGACTGCCACGTCGACGATCACCGCGTCTCCCATAGTAACTCCTCCGAAAAATGCAAGTCCCAGCAGGATCACTTTGATGAAAAGGGAAAAGTACAGGTTTTCTTTCACCGCCCGGACCGTCCCCCGTGAAATCCGGATGGCATTGATGATCCGCGAGGGTTCATCCTCCATCAGGATGATATCTGCCGCCTCCAGAGCCGCGTCCGATCCCAGGCCGCCCATGGCGATCCCGATATCCGCCCGCGCAAGCACCGGAGCGTCATTGATCCCGTCCCCCACAAATGCCAGCTTTTCCGATTCCAGCTGGGCGCTCATGATCTCTTCCAGCTGGGCAACCTTATCCTGGGGCATCAGATTCGCATAGACATATTCAATACCGAGTGACCTTGCCACATCATTTGCCACATGCTCGTTGTCTCCCGTCAGCATCATCACTTCCATGCGCTGCTGACGCAGCCACCGGATCGTATCGTTGACGTCTCCTCTGACCCGGTCCGAGATCAGCACATAGCCCACATATCTCCTGCCCACGGCAGCATGAACCGCTGTACCGCTGCCCTTCACCTTCTGCGTCTGAATCCCCAGCGCTTCCATGAACCTGACGTTGCCGGTATAGACCCGCATCCCGTCGATCACAGCCTCAATCCCCAGACCGGAGCGTTCCTGTATGTAGCCAATTCTGGACGTATCAATTCCTTTTTCGTAGGCATCCCGGAGAGACAGCGCGATAGGGTGGCTGGAATAGGCTTCTGCGTAGGCTGTGATCTCCAGAAGCTGGGCCGCAGTGATTCCCTTGGGACAGATTTCTTTTAAGCCAAATGTCCCTTCCGTCAGCGTCCCTGTCTTATCAAAAATAAATGTGTCTGTCTGAGACAGCGCTTCCAGATAGCTGCCGCTCTTAATCAGAACTCCCTGCCTGGATGCCGCGCCGAGGCCTCCCAGAAACGCAACGGTCACCGAGGCCAGCAGCCCGCTGGGGCAGGCAGCCGCCAGAAATATCAATCCCCGATAGAACCAGGTCTCCGGCTCCTGTCCTGAAAGCAGCACAGGCGGAAGGAGCATCACCAGGATTCCAAGTATTGTTACAATGGGGCTGTAGAATCGGGCAAACCTTTCCGCCAAACTCTGGCTTTCCCCTTTATTGCTCATTGCGTCTTCCACCATACTCAGAATCTTTGCAGCCGTAGACTCCTCATAAACCCGGGTCACCCGGGCGTCCAAAACACCGTCCATGTTGATGCTGCCGCTGTAGATCCTGCTGCCCATGCTGACGCTTCTGGGCTGAAATTCTCCTGTCAGCGCCTTTTCGTCAATATTGCCGAGGCCCCGCATGACCACCGCGTCAACCGGAATCTTCTCCCCTGGCCGGATCACGATGATCTGTCCGATCCGGAGCTCCTCCGGGCTGACTGTCTCTTCCCCCAACCCCCGCTTCCGGTTCGCGAAGGCTGGCCGGATGTCCATAAACTTCGCGATGGACCGCTTGGTATGATCCAAAGTCTGCGACTCGATCAGCTTTCCGATATGAAAGATCAGCATCACAGCTGCTGCTTCCGTATGTTTTTCCAAGTACAGCGCACCGCCGGTTGCAAACAGCATGAGCAGATTTTCATCAAAGAGCTGCAAATGCCTGAGCTTTTTTGCTGTCTGCCAGCATGTGTCCGCCGCAAGTATCACGTATGCAGCCATAAACAGTACCGGCTCCATCTCTTTCGTGACTGCCAGATTCCAGTAGTCATACCACCCTCCGATCAGAAGGCCGAGATACAGTACGGAACCGGCGGCAAGCTCGACAAGCCTGATCTTTATTTCCTTTGACATTCCTTACTCCTGTATATGCTCCATACCCTGATTGATGATCGTCCTGATATGTCCGTCCGCCAGGGAATAGAAGACCGTCTTGCCTTCCCTCCGGTTCGTCACCAGCTTCATCTGCTTCAGCACACGGAGCTGGTGGGAAATGGCGGACTGGGTCATGTCCAGGGTCTGCGCCAGATCGCAGACACACATTTCGCCCCGGAGCAGGATGCACAGGATACGGATTCTCGTAAAATCTCCGAACACCTTGTAAAAATCCGCCAGCGCCTGCAGCTGCTCCGTATCCGGCATATGCTCCCTGACATCCTTCACAATGTCTTCATGAACATGCACAAAGTCACAATGCTCCACTTCTATCTTATCCATAGTTGTAATCTCCTTTACAAGTTTTTATTATACGTGAAATACGCAGGCGGGTCAAGAAAAGCCGCGGCTTTTTCCAACCGCGGCTTTCATATCTTTTTCACATTTCCTGTCGAGCTTACTGTTTTTGGTAGCTATGAGCACTTAGCGGATGTTCTTTATCCGCTTACGTGCGATGCATCAAGAAACAGTTAGCGAGGTCTTAGCGAGCTTACTGTTTTTGGTAGCTATGAGCACTTAGCGGATGTTCTTTATCCGCTTACGTGCGATGCATCAAGAAACAGTTAGCGAGGTCTTAGCGAGCTTACTGTTTTTGGTAGCTATGAGCACTTAGCGGATGTTCTTTATCCGCTTACGTGCGATGCATCAAGAAACAGTTAGCGAGGTCTTAGCGAGCTTACTGTTTTTGGTAGAGGATGCGGATGGAATTTAAGATGCACAGCATCGCCACGCCTGTATCCGCAAAGACCGCCATCCACATATTTGCCAGTCCTGCCAGGCCCAGCACCATGACCGCTGCCTTGATGATCAGGGCGAATATCACATTCTGCCGCGCGATCCGTCCGGTTGCCCTGGCGATGGACAACGCCTGCGGGATCGCATTCATAGCGGAGGTCATGAACACCACATCCGCCGCTTCAATTGCCGCGTCCGCTCCGCTTCCCATAGCCGCTCCCACATCGGCCCCGGCCAGTACAGGCGCGTCGTTGATGCCGTCCCCGACAAACATCACACTGCCGTGTGTGCTGCGGATGCGGGTCAGCTCCTGAACCTTTTGTTCCGGAAGCAGCTTCGCGTGGACTTCATCGATCCCTGTCTCAGCCGCAACCGCGCGGGCTGTTTCCGCCGCGTCTCCGGTCAGCATGGCGGTCGCGATCCCCTGCCGCTTCATTGCCTGAACCGCAGGCTTCGCGTCTTCCTTCACCGTATCCGCAATGACCAGGCATCCGGCATACTTTCCATTGACTGCCAGAAGCACCTCGGTTCCATAGCTGCCTGCCTGCCCCTCTTCCAGTGTGATGCCATCCTCCACGAGAAGGGACCTGCTTCCGCAGAGAAGTGTACCGGCTTCCGTGACTGCTTCCACACCCTTTCCCGCAATTTCCTTGACAGAGTCCGGGCGGGGGCATGTAATCCCCTGCTGTTCTGCCGCCGCCATAATGCTGGCCGCGATGGGATGGGTCGAGTTCTGTTCACAGGTTCCTGCCAGCGCAAGTACCTGTTCTTCCGTAAATCCTTTTGCCGGGATCACTCTTTGAAGTTCAAAGTTCCCCTCCGTAACGGTTCCGGTCTTATCCATGACAACCGCCCTGACATCCTGCAGTGCCTCGATGGCAATGCCGCCCTTGAAGAGAATCCCCTGCTTCGAGCCAGCTCCTATCCCTGAGAAAAAGGCCAGCGGTACACTCAGGACCAATGCGCACGGACAGCTGATGACCAGGAAGGTCAAAGCCGTATAGATCCAGTACTGCCAGTTACCGGTCACCAGGGACGGCAGGATCGCCGTTGCCGCCGCCAGACCTACCACGATAGGCGTATAGATTCTGGAAAACCGTGTGATAAACCGGTCGATCTTCGGTTTGCTTGCGGCCGCGTTTTCCACGGAATCCAAAATCTTCGTTACCATGGAATCTTCCAGCGCTTTTTCTACACGAATCTTTAAAAGTCCGGAAGTGTTCACACAGCCGGAAATCACCCTGTCGCCCGTTCCTGCCGCTACAGGAACCGGCTCCCCGGTCACAGGAGATGTATCAATTCGGCTCTCTCCTTCCGCGATCGTACCGTCCAACGGGATCCGGTCGCCGGGGCGTACCAGCAGAAGGTCGCCGGGCTTTGCCCGCTCTGCCGGAATCACCTGTATTTCCCCGCCATGCACCAGATTGACCACCTCAGGCCGCAGGTCTACGGCATCCATGATCTGGCTTCTGCTGCGCGCAACAGCAATGTCCTCGAACAATTCCCCGACGCGGTAAAAGAGCATGACTCCCACTGCTTCCGTATAATCCTGTATGGCAAACGCGCCGAGGGTGGCAATGCTCATCAGAAAATTTTCGTCAAACACATGGCCCTTTATGAGATTTTTTCCGGCTGTTAAAAGAACATGCCTGCCCAGTATCAGGTACGCAATGATCAAAAGAACTGCCGATGCCGTCACGGAATAACGCTCTGTCACGACTCCCGCAGCCATAAGCACCGCGCCGATGCCGAGCTCCCAGATGTCCTTTTTGTTCTCTCTGGCTTTCTCCTTTTCTGCTTCCTTCCGTTCCGACGCGGCCTGCTTGGTCTCCTGCTTTGTTAGAGTCACACCGTCTTCGATGGAAGCACAGATTTCCTGGAATACGGGAAGGAGTTCCTCGCTTGTATTCGTCACGATCTGGAGCTGTTTGGTGGCATAGATCAGGTTGGCATAATCCACCTGGGGCAGCTCCTGGATCTTTCGCTCCATCTTCGCCGCGCAGTTGGCGCAGCCCAGGTTCTCGATGATGTAAATCTGCTTTTTCACACCGTCAAACGCGTGATTGACCGGGCGGCGCTCTATCGGCTCGTGGTGGTGGCCCTCGTGGTCGTGATGACCATCATGACCGTGATCGTGGCCGCAGCCGCAGCGTTCTCCGTGGTCGTGATGATGCTCATGGAATTCGTGAATATGTTCCTCATGATCATGGCCGCAGCCGCAATGTTCTCCATGGTCATGATGATGCTCATGGGATTCGTGAATATGTTCCTCATGGTTGTGGCCGCAGCCGCAATGTTCTCCATGGTCATGAACATGCGACTCATATATCTCATGATTGTGATTCCGATGTTTCCTGCCTTTTTTTATGATTTCTTCATTTTGAATTGCTAATTCTCCCATAGTATCCCTCCCAAATGATATCGCAATACATATGAGCAATTGCTCATATGTTCATGTAAGCACAAAAGGAGGAATTTGTCAAGAGGTATTGTGAAATAAGCCTAAATTACTGTAACACTACGTAAGATATGATGCTGCTATTTCAACTTGTTTTCACAATCCTGCAATTCATAAACTATACGGTCTGCAAAGACAGTATGACCTTCCACTCTATACAGCAGAAAATACCGCTGCCGCAAAAAATGAGTCCGCTTGTATCCGTTCTTTTTTAATGCAGGGCTTTCGCAGTCCTGTAAACTGTCCGCCGTAACAGGGCAGTCTCTGAATCGTTTCTTCAAAATCATTCAATACATTATAGTCCATATTTCGCCCTCATATCCGCAACCGCGTCTTCGGCATCTCTGTATTTTCCCTGGGCAGCATGTTTTCTTGCAGTATCAAGCCGGGATAATAATTCCTTTTCTGAAAAAGGCCGATATGGATTATCTGAAACTTCTGAGACGCGCATGATTTCAAATGGAATACCGTTTCTCATAACTGCCTGTGTCAAAAACTTTCTGATCGCAGTTGTAGTGTCAGTTCCCAAATCTTTAAATAACACATCGGCCTTCATTTTTAAATCTACTTCCTGACTTGACCCTCGCGGCAGTCGCCAAATATCCATGCAAGCATGTCTGCTTAGCTCATTGCTTCGCAGGAATAAAAAAAGGATGCATCTGCTTATCACGGCTTTTGCATCCTTTTAACTAAGGAACTCTACGGAAACAGCTTATACAGTTCCTAAACTCAAAACTTCGACAATTTCAATTTCTCTTCCAGATACTTCTCCAGCCGTTCCTGCACGAACATGGGAACCTCCAGCATCTTCAGCGGCCTTCCGTCGCCCTCAGTCTTCTTCACATATTCCGTCACCGCGTCATAGTACACGCCCAGGAACTCGGTCCCCACATTAAACTTATTGATTCCTTTTGTAAATGCAATCTCCAGCTGGTCGTGAGGGATCCCGCTTCCTCCGTGAAGCACCAGCGGCACATCCGTCGCCGCGTTGATCTCCTCCAGCCGGGCAATGTCCAGATGGGGCGTTTCCACATAGACGCCGTGGGCATTTCCGATAGCAATGGTCAGGGAATCACATCCGGTCTCCCGGCAGAATCGTTCGGCGGCATCTGCCTTTGTATAAAAATCACTCTTGTCGCCGTCGCAGTCCTGAGCAAGTCCTACGTGCCCGATCTCCGCTTCCACATCCACGCCGAAAATGTGCGCCGTCTCCACTACCTTTCTGGTCACGGCGATATTTTCGTCCAGCTCATGGGCGGACGCATCGATCATCACAGAGTCAAATCCCCCGCGGATGGCCTGCATCACAGATCTGTAATCATAGCTGTGGTCCAGATGCAGTCCCACCGGAACCTTCACCGAGGCCGCCAGTTCCTTTGTCATCTGTGCAAATCCGCTGACATTCATGGTATTGTTCATTTCCACATGCTCCGGCAGCAGCATCACGATGACTGGTGTATTCGTCTTTTCCGCAGTCGTCACGACCGAATATACCATATTATAATCCGTACAGATAAATGCAATCGCAGACGTATTGCACTGATCCGCAAGCTTCAAAATATTACTGACCTTCTCCAACATAATCCTTACCTCTTTCTCCTACACCTGAAATCCAACCGATGACATTGCGTCAGTTCCCCAGCACCTCCGAAAACGCCCGGAACAGATAGCTCACAGACACTGCTCCCGGATCCGGAAGCCCAATCGCCTCCTCCCGGAAGTTCTTGCTGCGTCCCACCTTGGGCAGGATGCCCTTACTCTTCTCCGCGCCTTTTGCCGCCGCCTGATACGCCGCCGCAAGCATATCGCCTGCCTGTGTCCCCGCATGCTCCTTCAATGCGCAGACAGCAGGATACAACGCATCCAGCATGGTCTTCTGCCCCGGCTTTGAGCGGCCCCTGCGTTCAATGGCCTGCTCGCCGTCATAAAAATAATCCGCCAGTTCTTCCGTTGATACCGCGTCTCCATGCGGTAGTCTGCCGATCCCGCCGAAGAACATGGTCCCGAAGATCACCCCCGAAGCTCCGCCCATGCTTTTGATCAGTTCCAGACTGACCGCCTGGCAGAGCTCATCTACATAGTGAAATTTCCTTTCGCAAAGCATCATTTTCACTGCGGAAAATCCCCGCTTCATCCCGGTTCCGTGATCTCCGTCCCCGATCACCGAATCGATTTCCGTCAGCCGCGGTTCCTTTTCGATGATCAGCTCTGCCCCATGAAAAAACATTTCCTGAAGTGTTTCTACGTTAATCTGCCCCATCCTTATCCCCTCTCTCAGACCGTAAAATCATAGCCTGATGCTTTTCCCAGGCAGGCTTTCATCTCCTCATCCACAGCCAGCAGCGAGATCATGCAGCCGTTGGAATCAAACACATCAAAATACGTGCCCACTGAGCTGCCGCACACGGCAATCCCTTTTTTCTGCAAACGCCGAACCGCCGCGCGGAGCACCACAAAGCCCTCGGTAAAGCACATCCGCCGCAATCGGTTGACGCACAGGAACACCTCCTTCGGGCCGTAAGGCTCCAGCTCCGCCAGAAGCCTGTCAACCGCCAGAGAAACCAACTGGTCCGCCGATTCAAAAGGCACGCTCTCCACCGGAGGCTCCCCGGAAAATCCCGGTCCAACCAGGAGCTTCCCCTCTTCCTCCACCTTCATCGTGACAGAGCGCAGCCGTTCATTGCCCTTTTTCGCCAGACGCCACACCTGTTCCAGAGAATCCCCCCGGCCCGCGGCCGCGGATGCCAGCTTCGCAACCTGGGCGATGCCGTGAAGTCCGCCCCTTGACTCTTTTTCCTCGCCGATACAGCTGCACACATCATCGGAAATATAACAGGCCCTTGCCCGGATTCCCTCATGCGCCAACAGCTCCAGCGCCATGTCATTATTCAGATAATCTCCCATGAAATGATTGCACAAAAACAGTACTCCTTTCCCCGCGTCAATTGTTTTTGCCATCTCATAGAGCACATAGGCATTCGGAGCGCAGTTGAACTCACCATGCACCGCCGCGTCCGCCAGCCCCTGCCGGGCGAAACCGGCCCACATGGGGCCATAGCCGCCTCCTCCGTCTACAATGACCCGCACCTGATCCTCCGGCAGATGTTTCCGGAACAGGCCGCAGCCATATTTTGTATCCAGCTTCTCATATATTCCGGGCTCCGCATACAGGATCCCTTCCAGCGCTTCTCTAAGCGCTGTTTCTTCACTGTTCCATATCCACATACGCTTCTCACTTACCCCTTCACCGCGCCGGATGTCATACCCTTCACAAACTGCTTCTGCACAATGGAATAGAAGATGATCATCGGGATCGTGATAATGATCAGAATCGCAAACAGGACTCCTGGCTGGCTGTTGTATACGCCCTTGTACTGCTGCGCGATCAGCGGGAGGGTCTTTGTCGTGGCCTTCGTCATCGTACACAGCGCCAGGAAAAACTCATTCCAGCAGGTCAGGAAGGTCCAAATGGAAACCACCACGATACCGGATTTCAGCAGCGGCAGCACGATCCGCACATACAGTCCCGGCGTGGAACAGCCGTCGATGATGGCCGCCTCCTCCAGCTCCTTTGGAATTCCCGACATAAACCCCTGCAGGATCGTCACCGCATAGGGGATATTCAGCGCAATGTACGGAAAGATCAGCCCGAAATAATTGTCCAGAAGTCCGAACCTGCTGTTGAGCTGCGTGATTGGAATCACCAGCGCGCTGATCGGAACCATCAGGGCACACATGATCATGTTATACATGAGCAGCTTCCCCTTCACATTTTCCCTGGAAAACCCGAACACGGCCATGGACGCGAACAGCACCGTCGCAACCGTGGAAACCGTAGAGATCACAAAGCTGGCCAGGAAATTATAAGGAATGGTTGGATTATCTTTCATTGCCTTGATATAATTGCCGTTGGTCAGTTCCGTCACAAACAGGCGCGGATCATAGATAGAATTCTGCGTCCGAAAGGACAGGCTGAGCGTAAAGATCAAAGGCAGCAATGTCATGACCGTCGCAATAATCAGCAGCAGAATCCATCCTGCCTGCCCCATCTGCGGACGAGACCCGGATTTTTGATTTGAATTTGCCATGGTCAGTCTCCTTTCTTCATAAAATCACCGGAACCAAGGAACCGAACCTGTATAAAGGTCAGGATCAACGCGACTAACAGGATCGCAACCGAAATGGTACATGCATAGCCCATCTGGTTCTGGGTAAAGCCCTTGAGGAAGATGTAGGTTCCCGGCATCTCCGTCGCATGGTTCGGTCCGCCGTTGGTCATCACGCCCACCAGCGCGTAAGTCTGCAATGAACCGATCACACCCAGCATCAGCAGCGACTTGTGCACCGATGCCAGAGAGGGCAGGTATACATACCTGAGCTCCTGCCATACTGTCGCTCCGTCGATCCGCGCTGCTTCCTTGATATCATCGGAAATCTGCGACAGGCCGCCTACATACATGATCATGGACCATCCCGTCCACTCCCAGATATTGGCCAGCATCACTCCGAACAGGGCTACTTTTGCGTTGCCCAGAACGTTGATGGTCGGGGACATATTGAACCACTGGTTCAGATAATACCCCAGGATCCCCTGATAGGGCTGAAAAATCTTGCTCCACACGATCGCTACGACCGTAACAGAGGTAACGACCGGTATAAAAAAAATGGTACGGAATACCATCTTCGAGATTCCTTTTCCATTGCGTTTTTTCCGTCCGAGCCGCTCCTCAATGATGTACGCAAGGATAAATCCGAGACAGGCCTGTATCGGTACTGTGACCAGAATCCAGACCGCCGAGTTTTTGATGGTCGTCCAGAACGTAGAATCCTTTAAGAGACTGAAATAATTGGCCAGTCCGACGAATTCCATTTTTGACAGGGTTGACCATTTATAAACACTGTGTGTCGAAACGAACAAAATGGGGTACAAAATATACATACAGAAGAAGAACATCGCCGGAGCGATAAACAGATATGCGATCCAGTTGATCTTCTGCTTTTTCTTGATCTTTGTATTCTCCACTCCACACCCTCCTCTCCGATGATTTTTAATGGTGTACAAAACGCCTGACGCTTTTATGCGCCCCCAGGAATAGAAATGAGGGGAACCCTCAAAGGCTCCCCTCCGATCCAGGCACTCAATCAATGATTTTTTTCATTCTTATATAATTTAGTACAGAAACATTTTTTACTTTTCTTTTATAAGAGCATTCTGCCCTTTCAGATATATTTAGTGTTTTTTACATTTACTGTTTTTTACAGAGTATTCTGCCTTTCCAGATGGATTTTCTGTTTTTTACAGAGCATCCTGCGCTTCCTGAATGTGAGCCGCTGCCGCGTCTACATCATATTCTCCGCCGACCAGTCCCTGCATTGCTTCCTGAACCGCCGTCTCGATGGTGGATTCCGCAATACGCTGGTTTACCAGTCCACCCGCGATATCCTTACCGGATCTGTTGAACTCGTCAACCGCATTCTGCAGGCCGTCTCTCTCGATCATCGCACTGGTATCCGGCTCCATATTCGGATAGGACAGATGGTTGTTCATATCGTTCGCGATCTCCTGTCCGCCCGCGCCTGCCGCGAAGCTGGCCAGAGCTTTCCATGCCGCTTCAGGATTCTTGCAGTTCTTTGTGATGCCGTATCCGAAGTCTACGCCGCCGATGGGTTTGGAGTCTTCCACATCGTCAGAGATTGCCGGGAGATAGAAGTAGTCATAATCCCAGTTCGCAACCGCATCCGCCACATCGTCCGCTGTATATTCCTGCGCCCACCAGGAACCCAGAGCCATCATTCCCGCCTGGCCTGCGAGGAACAAAGTCGTTCCGTCGCTGTAGCTTGTGGAGGAAAGCGCGCCGTCCTGGATCACGCCGTCGTCAAACAGTTTCTTGTAGTTGGTCATTGCTTTCTTCATCTCGTCGCAGGTCCATTCCTTCTCGCCGTTCTGACATGCGTCGAAGAGATCTTTGTCGATCTGTGAGGTACACATAATCAGCAGGTTTACATGCTGCCATCCGTCAGCGCCGCCGAAGAATAACGGAGCATAGCCGCCGTCCCTGAGTTTCTTTGAGCAATCTACCAGCTCTGCGTATGAGGTCGGAGCCTTCAGGCCGAGACTGTCAAAGAGGGTCTTGTTGTACTCGATATAGATTACCTGCGTCTCAATGGGGAGAATGTAGTAACTGTCGTCCCCCTCCTCATTTCCTAACTGGAGCTGACTCTGGGTTACATTGTCGTATACGGATGTCCAGTCATCGCCCCACTCTTTTTTCGCATATTCTCCGAGATCGATCAGATAATCGGAATAAGTCTGAGTCAGAGAACCCGGCTGCAGTCCCATGATATCCGGAAGATTGTCCGCAGATGAAGCCGCGGAGATCGCCTCTAAGTATTCGGGATTATAGTTGTAATTCGTATAGTCAATCTTGATATCGGAATTTTCCTTTTCAAATGCCGCAATCATCTTTTCCGCAGTACGTGTCACCGGTGACCAGGTCCACAGGGAAATGGATCCGCCCGCTTCACTGCTGCCGCCCTCATTGCCGCTTTCTTCACCTTCCGCCTCGCTGCCGCTGTCTGCCCCACTCTGGCTGCCGCTCTCTCCGCCCGCGTTGCCTCCGCCGCAGGCCGCAAGACTGATCACCATAGCGCCTGCAAGCATTACACTTACCATTTTCTTAAACATGTTTTTCCTCCTTTATTTTTTGATTGATTGACTGGACTCCAATATTTGATACCTTGCAAATTCCTCTCTCCACCGCGCCCCCTGCTCCGGCTCATACACCTTCAATTCAAAGGACTCCTTTGAAAGCTGCCGCATCTGCTCCACTGACGTCACCTCGCCCTGAGCATACAGCTGTGTCAGCAGATTGCCGGAGATCGTGGCATAGGTCATTCCCGCATGGATCTCCATATCCAGGGCGTTGCTGATGAACTGCATCAAAAACCCGTTTCTGGAACCTCCGTTGATCACATAGACCCTTGAAAAATGCTCTCCCAGCTCCCGGAACGCACAGGCATAATGCCGCGCCTTCATTGCAATGCTTTCATAGATACACCGGATAAACTCGCCGTCCTTTTCCAGCAGCGGCTGACCTGTACGCCGCAGATAGTCATTGATCTTCGCGCACGTATCGCCTCCCGCGGTGCCGAGCAGCGCGTCCTCCACATCAATGTAAACACGAGGGGACGGCGTATTCTGGGCAAGCCAAATCAGATCCGGGTGGGTATAATCCTTTCCCTCTTCCCGCTTTGTCCGCAAAAATTCATTGATATGCCAGCTTGCCGAGAAATCCCGATAAATGATCTTTCTCCGGTCGATTCCTCCGGTATTCTTGAAGCCCTTTTCATAGGCCTCCCTGGTCAGCAGGCAGTCCTCTCTCTCAATGCCCATACTGATGCTGGTTCCCACGCTGATGTACAGATCTTCTTTTCCGAAATCCGGAATAGCCGCCACTGCCGCGGCACTGTCATGGCTCACTGCCGCAATGATCCGGGTCTTCTGCATCCCGGTCTTCTCGGTCACCCAGGCCCCGAAGCTTCCTTTCGTGTTGCCCGGCTCCACGATGGGCGGCAGCATTTTTTCCGGAAGGGCGAAGCGTTTCATCACCTGGCGGCTCCAGTCCTCCTGCCGGTTCTCCAGAAGGCAGGAGGTTCCGGCGATGGTCATCTCGCAGCTGATCTCCCCTCCCAGGAAATAGGACAACAGATCCGGCAGGAACAGCATGTCCTCCGCTGATTCCAGGATCCGGCTCTTCTGTACCACATACGAATAGAGCTGCGGAAGCGTATACGTCCTGTTGCACTGGCATCCGGTGAGCTGAAACAGCTCCCACTCGTCCATCACCTGCTTCATGTCCTCCATCGTTCCCGAGGTCCGTTCATCCCGGTAATGGTAGACTGGCTCCAGAAGCCGTCCGAAGCCGTCCAGCAGTCCGTAGCTGGCGCCCCATGTGTCTATGGCAAATGTATCTGCCTGTCCGTATTTTCCCCGAAAGAGGGCGAGCCCGTCCAGAACGGAATGATAGAGTCCAAACGCATCCCAGTAAAGCGCCGTTCCGATATCCGCCGGGCGGTTCGGGAAATCCCAATATTCATTTATGTGCATCTGCCTGCCGTCAAACACGGCGGCGGCCATCTTTCCGCCGCTTGCGCCGATATCGGCGGCAATCATCAATCTTTCCTTCATAGCATATATTCTTTCATGTAAATCATTGTTTCATGTATCATACCAAGGGCATCCCACCATGGCCATTCGGCCGTTTCACAAGGTATACCCAAGGGCACCCCGTTATGGCCATCCGGCCGTTTCACAAGGTATAGTCTGGTAAGTGTATTCTTTGCTTAGATGGTCTCTTCCAGAAATTCGAATGCTTCCTGCAACACCAGCGCCGCGGCGCCCATGGCTCCCAGGTCCGGACCAAATTCGGAAACTTCTATATTTAATATATCCGTATTTTCCGGAATGGCATCCCGTTCCACACAGGCTCTCAGACGTTCCAGGAAGGGAGTTCCGATAGAAGCAAGTTCTCCGTACATAACGATCCTGCTGGGGGCGAAGATATTGACCAGGATGCCCAGAGCTTTCCCCAGATACTGGCTGGCCTGCTGCAAGAGCCCCAGCGAATCCTCATCTCCGGCCAGTACGGCTTCCCGAAATACTGCCATCGTAATTTTCTCCGTATCTCCATGGATCATATCCGCGATCCCCTTAAATCTTCCGGCCAGTACACCGTCCCGGATCTTACCCATAATGGCCACATCCGACACCTCGGAATTCAGGCAGCCATAGCGTCCGCAGGAACACATCCTGCTCCCGGTGCCGACCCGGATATGGCCCAGCTCTCCTGGAAAACCGTATCTGCTGCTCACCGCCTGGTTGTTGATGACCGGCATGACCCTGGCGCCGGTTCTGACAGATATGAACAGCATATCGTCACAGGAGCCATGGAACACCAGCCATTTATAGGCGTAGATCATCACATCTACGTTATTTCCCATATAACAGGGAATCTGAAATTCCTCTTCTATGATCTGTCTCACCGGGATATTCTTCCACCCCTCAAAGTAGGTGTAGGATAGCGCGATCCCCTTCGTCTTGTCGCTGTAGCCGGGCACGCCAAGCCCGATCCCGATGATCTTCTCTTTCCCGCCCTCGGGTATCCGGATCGCCTCCCGAACCATGTCCTTGATCAGACCGAGCAGCCCGTCCGTGCACCGATGCGCGTCATCGAGCGCCTTTCTCTGCCGGTGGACCGGCTGTCCTGTAAAATCGAGAACGACGCAATGCATCCATGTGCGGTTCCACTCCACTCCCACGAAATATCCTCCATGCGGATTCAGACGGAGCCAGACCGGTTTTCTTCCGACCCTTGCCTCCTCACATTCCTCCTCGTAGATCAGGCCGTCCCGGATCATGTCCTCCACGGTATTCATCACGGTGGTCATGCTGTAGGCCGTCATCTTCCGGATGTCGTTGCGGGAAACGTCCGTGTTTGTCCGGATCACACTTAGCATCTTGTTGCGTTGGTAGTATTTTCTGCTTTCCAGAATTGATTCATTTTCCATAAGTCCTGTCCGCCTTTCCTGAAACACATGCAGTTTGTCTGCATCCTGCTGGATGAAAATTGCCCTTGCCTTTGGGCTTGCCTTTTGTACCTCCTGCATTTTCGTATGGATCCTGCAGTAAATACGCACTCCCTTATCAGACAATTATAAGCGTTCACAGGGTAACGAATCAATCATTAAATCGAAAACGGTATTATTTTTTTACCCGCTTTGCCCGGTTCTCCTTGTAGATCTCATAGAATCTTGCGATCTCCAGTTGATCAAGCGCTTTTTCCCCGCCCAGAATGTAATTCGTGATCAGGATCTGCTCCGCGATGGCCTCGCTTGCCTCCACGATGTTCATGGCATCCTCCACCGTCTTACCCACCGCCAGGCTTCCGTGGTTCCCCAGCAGTACGATCCGATAGCCTTCCGCCAGATAGGGTTCTGCCATGGTGAGGATGTATTTTGTTCCCGGCGCGCCGTAGGGAGCGCATGGAATCTTGTGGAAATTGCCCATCATCTCCGGAAGCGCCCCGGTCTCAATGTCCCGGCAGGCCATGGAAAACGCGGTCAATACTTTGGAATGGCTGTGCACCACGCCGCCTACATCCCATCCGTTCTCCTCGCAGATATCGTATGCCATGGTATGCATGATGATCTCGGAAGTCTCCTTCATGCCCCAGATCCGCTCTCCCGCTTCATTGATGACCGCAATCTTCTCCGGGGTCAGCATCCCCTTGTTCTGTCCGGTGGGGGTGATGTAGATCTTGCCGTCCCTCTTTGTCGAAATATTGCCCGCAAAGGAATTTACAAGTCCTTTGTCATCCATCCGCTTTGCCACAAACAAAACTTCCTCGATAGCCTCCTTTGAAATACCAAGCTCTCTCATCTTTGTACTTGTGTCTGTCATGTCCTTCCTCTCCCTTTCCCTCGTAAGTTTATTATTTTTTCGATTATATTTGTAGGCATAATCTACCAATTTTTGAATTTTTATCAGATTTTTTGTGCTTTTTCCTGATTATTTTGTCTTTATTTATTATTTTTTCGATATAATTAATTATAGACATTTTATCTCATTTGTCAATAGGTTTTTGGAAAATTATTTCGAAAAAAGAAAAATCTTGTTACAGGGCACGCCTGGTCAAGGTGTGACCTGCGGCAAAATCTTATCCGCACATCTAAATAAAAACATTTACGGGTGATGTATGAGTTGTCAGGAGTAAATAGATATGGTAAAATTTTAAGGCAGAGTGATCGTTTTATAAGGGAGGCATAATACAGTGAAAAAAACAAAAAAGCTTCCAATCGGAATTGAATTTTTTAGGGATTTCAAGAGAGATCATTTTTACTATGTCGATAAAACAGGCTTTATTCGCAATCTGATAGATACCAGGGGGAGCGTAAACTTATTTACAAGGCCCCGTCGGTTCGGGAAGAGCCTTAATATGGATATGCTCAAAACATTCTTCGAGATTGGTACGGATCCTTCCCTTTTTGATGATTTGGAGATCGCGCATGAGACTGCGTTCTGTGAGCAGCACATGGGGAAGTATCCTGTGATTTCCATCAGTCTGAAGGATGTGGAAGGAAAGACTTTTCAGACGGCGTATGATATGTTGGGGATTGAAATCAGCAGGGAAGCCAGACGATTTAAGTCTCTCTTAGAAAGCGGCAGATTGATGCCATTTGAAAAGGAACAGATGATTCGCTTAATGAAAGGTAAGTTTGAAAAAGAAGCTTATCTTCACACCAGTCTTCGGCTTTTAACAGAATTACTTTTTGAGCATTATGGGATTCCGGTGATCGTTTTGATCGATGAATACGATGTGCCTTTAGATAAAGCGTATCAAAACGGCTATTATCCGGATATGGTCAGTCTAATCCGTTCTTTATTCAGCCAGGTGCTTAAAACAAACAGTAATTTATATTTTGCCGTGATTACCGGATGCCTCCGGATTGCAAAAGAAAGTATTTTTACAGGGCTTAATAACTTTAAAGTCCGGACAATCTCAGATATCCGCTTTGCAGAGTATTTTGGATTTACAGAAGATGAAGTAAAAGCGTTGCTTGAATATTATAATCTGGAAGAAAAATTTGATATACTAAAGGAATGGTATGACGGTTACCGCTTTGGTCAGACGGATGTATATTGTCCATGGGATGTGATCAATCAATGTGATAAGTTTCTGGAGGCAAAAGATGCCCCCATGGAAGCGCATTGGGAGAACAGCAGCAGCAACGCGATTGTACAGGACATTCTTGAGACAGCGACAGAAACAACGAAAAGCCAAATCGAAGCACTGATTTCCGGCGAAGCAGTGGAAAAGATACTGATTCCGGAATTGACCTATACGGATCTTGGCAGTAAAAATAAAAGTATACGTGAAACCTATCTATGGAGTGTCCTTTTCGCGGCAGGATACCTGACGGATGCCGGCAAACCTGAAAATGGAATTCACAGGCTGGTGATTCCCAACAGAGAAATATTAGGAATTTATGAAAAACGGATTCTTTCCTGTTTTCAGGCAGAAATCACAAGCGATACGACCAGATGGGAAAAATTTTGTGAGGCATTAAAAACAGGAGATTCTGTGGAACTCCAGAATTTATTTAATGAATTTATGGCTGTTTCCATCAGTATCCGAGATACATTCACGCGAAAGGAAATGAAAGAAAATTTTTATCATGGCATGATATTAGGGCTTTTGCAGGCAGAAGGAAGCTGGAGCCTGAAGTCAAACGCGGAATCCGGGGTAGGATACACGGATATTCGATTGGAAATCCCTTCGGCAAAAATCGGCTGTGTAATTGAAGTTAAATACGCTGAGCATGGACAATATGAGCAGTCCTGTGCCAAAGCAATGAAGCAGATTGAGGAGGATGGATATGCCGAGATACTCCGGCAGGATGGTATGCAGACAATCCATAAGTATGGGATTGCATGTTATAAGAAAAGCTGCAGAATAGCGTACTGCCGGGAAGAGTGAAACAAGAGTATAGCCTATCGATAGAGTCGTCACTATTCCTCGGTAGTGACGGCTTTTTCTGTTCCTGATATTCGTTTCCTGATGTTACGCAGTAACGCGCCTGCTATTTCAGTAATTCCAGCACCACATAAGTCCTTCTCCCCAGATCCTCCTCCAGCGGCACCCGCCAGGTCTGATCCTTGACCTCCTTCGGGAGGTTATATAGATTGATCACTTCCAACCCTTTGGCTTCATAATATTTCTGCAAATAATCTTTTTCCGCGTGCACACTGCTGGATACGAAATAATTCTTGTGCATTCCGTCCTTGAACCGCATTTCCTGGGCAATATACTCAATCCAGCTTACAAAGGTTTTTAGATTGTAGTCGTTCAGCGAATACCCCACGAACAGAAATACATGGTCGATGAGCAGGGATTTTAAAAACACTTCCATCAGGCGGTGAGTCTCGGAGTAATAGAGGTAGTCTTCCTCTTTAAAGACCAGCTTTTCTACCTGGTCAATGTCTCCGTGCATCTTAATCAGGTATTGATTCGCTGTACCCTTGAGCAGCTCCCGGTCCTCGCGGATCACCTCATAATTGTCCGCGATCTGATCCAGCAGTTTGTCATAGTTGGTGGTCACGAGATGCCTGGGATTCAGGGATACGATCAATTCGTCCAGGATATTGGACTTCGCGTCGACAGCGATCAGATCTCGAAGGAGCTGGTAATAGTTCTTATGGCCTTCACTTTCATCCATACAGTAATAGTATTGCGGAATCCGTATGTATTCCTCCATCGCAAGCCGCTCTATGGATGGATAGCCGATCCGCTCCGCAAATGTCTGCACCATCTGCCCCCAGGTCGGCAGTCCGGAATTTCTGGATACTCCGGCTCCGACGAATATGACCAGCTTTTGCCTGGCAAGCGCCTGTTTTAAGTCTTCGATTCTTTTATAAAATTCATTCATGATCCATCGCTCCCTCTGCAGCCTTATGATATGTAGTATACCTTATATCAACGGCTTTTAACACCCCTATTTTTTGTGTACCGCTTTATCGGAAAGAAAAAAAGACGGCCGCAGCCATCTTTTCCTCTCCGCCACGATTTCCTGTGCCGGTCGCATTTCATGTCTCTATAATATACTCCTTATTCCTCTGTCACAAATACGAACTTCACTTCCCCGTCCATATCATCGGAGATTCCTGAGAAATTCTTATATGCTCTGGAAGCGTCCAGCATCTCGTTCATCTTATCCAGCAAGTCTTCAACATCCCCGCCGAACGCGTCTACCAGCTTCTGGATTCCATCCCTGTCGAACCGGATCATACCATCGTTGAGTTCGGCCGCTCCGTCATCCAGCTGCTGCACGCCGTCAATCAGGGCACCGGAGCCAGACTGCAGGGTGTTCAGACCATCTTTTAATGTCAAGGCGCCATCGTTGAGCCGGGAGGCTCCGGAGGCCAGTTCGGAAGCTCCAGAGTTCAACTCGGAGGCTCCGGAAGCTAATTCCGCCGCACCGGAGGCTGCGGATCTGGCACCCTCGTTGGCTTCGCCCATTTTTTCGGAAAGTTCGGCGCTTCCGGCATCCAGTTTCTGAGCGCCTGCGGATAACTGAGCCAGGCCGCTGGCCAGGCCGTCTTTGCCGTCTACGCCGTTGCGGAGAGCAGTTGTTCCGTTCTTCAGCTGATTCACTCCCTCTGTCACCTTGCTGACCATACCGCTCTGGTTTACTTGCTGATCCAATTCCGCCAGCCCGCCAGCCACCTGATTGATTCCGGCATTCAAGGTGTCTGCTCCTGTTTGTAATTTCCCCATTCCGGACTGCAGCTCTTTTGCCCCCACTGCAAGCAGCTCAATTTCGGAAGCCTGGCTCTCTATCTTCTGCACTTCTCCAAGCATCTGCGCGGTTACTTCCTGGAGAATTGTAATCTGATCTGCAGCGGCCGTATTTGTGTACGATGAGGTATTGCTTTCCGCAATGATCGCATTTGCATCATTGGCAATTGCCTGCGCCGTTGCCATTGCCGCTTCGGCATATGCAATCGTTTCGGCGGACGTATCATTCTGTACCACGCTTTGGCCTCCCCCCGCATAGAGGTTTGCGCGCGCACTCTCCACATAACTCAATGCACTTTGCACAGCGCCGTTTACAGACTCATCTTCTGAAACGATTCCGCTGAGCACAGAGGCGATCGCATTCAGATCAGATTCTGCAGCTGCATTTCCACCGCCCGATTCAGAAATAACTACAGGTGTATTCGCACTGCTTTCAATCGCTGCCAACTGTGCTTCCAACGCGCTTGCGTTTGCTGCTATATTCTCTGCTGTCTGCGCGGACGCCGTATCTGCACTGGTCGTAGTTCCTGACGCAAGGCTGTCTGCCGCCGTTTTTAATTGCGTCAGTCCCTGTTCCAACTGGCTGATCGCTCCCAGCTTTTCCTGCAATTGTCCAATACCGGCCGCTAATTGATCCGCCCCTGCTTTTAATGAGTCTGTGCCTGCCTTCAGACTTGCAGCCCCGTCCCGAAGGCCGCCCTGACTATTCACTCCTGTACTTAGCTGCGCAATCGCTCCGCTAAGAGCCGGCAGCGCCTCCCCAAGCTGACTCTGCAGGCTTCCGATCCCGTCATCCAACGCGTTCACCCCAGGAAGCAGTACCCCCTGTGTCTTCTCCGCCGCCGTCTTCAACCCCAGATTCAATTCCCCGGCCCCGGAAGCCAGCGTCTTCGTTCCGTCATAGAGCTGCCCGGTGCCGTCTGCCAGCTTTGCGTTTCCATCCGCAAGCTCCTGGCTTCCGTCTGCCAGCTTATGGCTTCCGTCCAGCAGTTCGCTGCTTCCATCCGCCAGTTCGCTGGTTCCGGACTGCAGCTCCCCGCCTCCGTTTACAAGCTGATTGATTCCGTCTGTCAGCGTGCCCGAGGATGCCAGCAGCGTGTCGATCCCGTTTTTCAGTTCCCCGCTTCCGCTGACAAGCTGGCTGGAAGCGTCCTGCAGTTCGCCCATGGAATCATTCAATTCATCCAGGCTGTCAAACCCGTTTGTATCCAGGTCATTGAAAATGCTGTTGGTCGCGATGGTCATCCCCTCTACCGGTTCATACTCTGTCACATCCGCTTCCATCTCAAAATAATCCGGAATATCCAGATCCTTCTCCTCGATTCCAAGAAGGTGTTTCATGGACGGGAAGCCGTAACCGATCACCATATTCCGTTCCCCGTCAGAGATCAGCCTGCCGTTCTCCACGGTCACATTTTTAAAGTTCTCCCCATCCAGGATCAGTCCCGTTGCCATCATAAACGGGGTCGAAGCCTTGCCGCTCCCTCCGCTCTTATTTTCATATGTGTAGCGGATCACCACATGCCCGCTCTTCCCTTTCAGGTCTGCGGCGGAAATCTCCTTTCCGTCCAGTTTATAGGAAATCCGAACCCCTACCGGCAGTTCCTTTGACGTGGTGCCCTGGTAGCAGATATCCGCGTCCGACGTATCCCAGACGACTCGTTTGCCCATTGCGGAAAAAGCCTCGTCGCCCTTGACATTTACAATATCCTGGAGGTCCGAGATATCTTCCAGCTTTGACTGGTCGGAAATGTTTCTGAGCTGGTCGGACACGGTTACGGATTTTACGGAGCCGCTCCCATCAATTTTTGCATATACAGTTTCTTCCTTTGTCGGCTTTGCGGAAGTTTTGGAGGCGGATGCGTCTGTCTCGGATGACTTCTCTTTCGAAGACTTCTTTTCCGCCGGCTTTTTCTCCGATGATTTCTTCTCCGAGCCGCTTTTTGCCGTTTCTTTATTTTCCGCCCCCGCAAATTCTACTTCTGTAACTGTCGCATTCCCTTTTTCCGGTGCGTGAAGCCAAGCCCCATCCAGGCTTCCCGCTACCAGGCTTACCAACATCATACTTGCTATAAATACCCTTACTTCTCTGTTTTTCATAAGTCACAACCTCCTGTTCAATCCATTTATAACTCTGATTTTCGTCTATAAACCCGCTTTTCATTTATAAATCGGATTTTCATTTATAAATTCAATTTTTCTATTATAAATCCAATTTTTGTTTATAAATTCATTTTTTGTTTACGTATCCATTTTTTATTCCATGCTCTGACTTCCACTTATGAAGTAGCCGCTGTTTTCAGCTTCTCCTTTTTCTGATGCATTTCCCTCGTCGTCACGCAGATCACCTTGTCAAATACCATCAGCATGGATGGCAGGACGAAGATGACTACGAACATACTCACGATCGCTCCCCGTGCCATCAGGGTACACAACGCAGAGATCATATCGATATCCGAATACAGTCCCACCCCGAAGGTTGCGGCGAAAAATCCCAGCGCCGATACAATGACGGAATTGATTGAGGATGACAGCGCAATCCGGATCGCTTCCTGTCTTTCCCTGCCGTTTCCCCGTTCCTTCTTGTACCGGGTCGTCATCAGGATCGCGTAGTCCACGGTAGCTCCAAGCTGGATCGTCCCGATAACGATGGATGCGATAAACGGCATCTTCGTCCCCGTATAATAGGGGATTCCCAGGTTGATGAAGATGGCAAATTCAATCACGGCCACCAGGATCACCGGTAGGGAAACGGACTGGAATACCACAGTGATGATCAGGAAAATCGCAACTATGGATACCGCGCTTACTACCTTAAAGTCTTTATCCGTGATGGTGATCAGATCCTTGGTGCAGGGCGCTTCCCCGATCAGCATCCCGGAGCTGTCATATTTTTTGATGATGGAATTCAGGATTTCACACTGCTCATTGACCTCATCGGTGGCCACCTTATATTCTGACTGGACCAGAATCAACTGCCAGTCGCCCTGTTTGAGTTTCTCCGTCACCTCCGCCGGGATGAAATCCCTTGGAACCGCGGATCCCAGAATGCTGTCCAAGCCCAGAGCAAACTTGACGCCCGCCACATCCGACATTTCATTCAGCATGGCTTTGGCGTCTTTCGAGGGAAGCTTTGCGTCTGCCAGAACCATGTGCGTGGCATTCATCCTGAATCCGTGAACCCAAAAGGTGAAAATGTGCTAAAAATCGAATAACTGCAAGGGTTTTAGGATTATATGATTCCAAATATTTTTTCACTATTGGGTGAAAGCATTGTAGGAAAACATATCGCCAAAGGCATAATATTTTCAAATTCTCCGAAAAAATTTCACCCAAATGGTTCACGGATTCAGGTTCATGTCAAATTCATCCGCCAGCTTTTCATTGGCCTGAATACTCTGCAGGTATTTTGGAAGGGTGGCATCCAGGTTGTAGTAGACTTCTGCTCTCCTGTAACCCAAAAGCGCAGGCGCCAGCAGGATCAGGAACGCCAGCACAAACGCTTTATAATGCCTGGTGATCAGCGCCGCCGTTTTATCCATCTTCGGGATCATAGACTTATGGGTGGTCTTTTGAATCACTTTGTCAAACACCAGAAGCAGGGAGGGCAGAATGGTTACGCAGCTAATCACCCCGCAGATCACGCCCTTTGCCATGACGATTCCCAGATCCCGGCCCAGCGTAAAGCTCATGAAGCACAATGCGATAAATCCTGCCACTGTGGTAACGGAGCTTCCGACCACCGAAGAAAATGTATTTGCAATTGCGTGCGCCATAGCCCTTTCCTTGTCTCCGTCATAGTGCTGCTGGTTCTCCTGATAGCTGTGCCAGAGGAAAATGGAATAGTCCATGGTTACCCCCAGCTGCAGCACAGCGCTGAGCGCTTTTGTAATATAAGAAATCTCTCCTAAAAAATAATTGGTGCCCATATTGTAAACAATGGCCATTCCGATGCTCAGCATGAAGAAGATGGGAAGCACCCAGCAGTCCATAAATACCGAAAGCACGATGCAGGTCAGGATCACGGCGATCAATACATAGATCGGTGTCTCCTTCTCCGACAGATCCTTGATATCCGTCACCACAGCAGACATGCTGCTGAGATAGCACTGCTTGTTCGTTACACTGCGGATCTCATGAATGGCATCCATGGTGCTGTCGGCCGATGTAGAATCTTCAAAAAAGATTGCCATCAGAGTGGCGTTGTCCGTATTAAATATTTCCCGAAACTTATTCGGCAGAACGGACATGGGAACCGACGTATCCATCAGGGAATCGTACCAGATCACATCCGCTACGCCTTCCACCTCTTCAATCCGTACTTTCAGGTCCGCGCTTTCCTTCGTAGTCATGCCCTCCACGACCTCCATCGCAAAGGCGCCTTTTCCAAAGTCGTCCATCAAAATGTCCTGCCCGATCATCGTGTCGATGTTGTCCGGCAGATAATACAGGATGTCGTAATTGACCCTGGTTTTAAAGTATCCCAACGCAGAAGGGATCAACAGCAGAAGGCCAAGTATCAGAATCACAATCCTGTACTTCACAATCTTTTTACCTGCTTTCACCATGTTAAATGCCTCCTTCTTTCAGAATGACCTTTGGTCATTTTCTATCACAAAAGTACTATATAACAGAAATGACCAAAAGTCAATATCATTTTTAAAAATTGTTGACTTTTGGTCATTTTTATTTTTGTACCGCTTTTAAAAAATCTGTCAGGGGAACTTGCAGACCAGAAATATCCAAACACATATTTTATAACATATACACAAAAACAATCTGAATTTTTCGTGAAAAACATGTATGGATAATCCTTTTCAAAAAGTATATAATAAAATGGAATACAGGTGTTCGGTACATCTGCGGAGATAGAATTAAATACAGTGATCGCTGATATGTATATCCTGGGGATTGGCCCAGAGTTTCTACCGACTGCCGTAAGAGTTGACTACATAGACATTCGTTTGTTGTAGTTAATTCTTTTTTTATCGGTTTATATGCGATATTGGCAGTCGCAGGCCGCCCGTTGCCCCAGGCAATTCAAAATGGCAGCCCGCAGCAAAAGCAGAAGGAGGAGATGCATATGCGCGAACATTCATTTATTTTAAAAGGTAATATCTGTTATTCAGAGATGAAGAACCGCCTGTCGGTGACTGAGCAGGGCTATCTGGTCTGCCGCGAAGGAATTTCCCGGGGCGTTTATCCGGTGATCCCGGACGAATATCGGAATCTGCCGGTGAAGGACTATGGAGACCGACTCATCATTCCCGGCATGACCGATCTGCATATCCACGCCCCCCAATACCCTTTCCGGGGCATCGGGATGGATCTGGAACTGCTGGAATGGCTGAATACCCATACCTTTCCGGAGGAGAGCCGGTACTCGGATCTGGAATATGCCGAAAAAGCTTATCGGATTTTTGTCGAAGATCTGAAAAAAAGCGGGTCCACAAGAGCTGTGATTTTCGGCACCATCCATCTTCCGGCCACGGAATTTTTGATGAAGGAGCTGGATGCTTCCGGCCTGTCCACTTATGTGGGCAAGGTCAATATGGATCAGAACTGTACCGACGACCTGCGGGAAACGGATGCCCGGGAATCCCTGGAAAGCACCGCCGCATGGCTTCGTGAGACCTCCGGAAAATATCCCAATGCCCGTCCCATCCTTACCCCCCGGTTTGCGCCTACATGCAGCGGACCCCTGTTGGAAGGGCTGGGTAAGCTGCAGAAGGAATATGGTCTTCCGGTGCAGTCCCATCTGTCGGAAAATCTGTCGGAGATCCAATGGGTGCAGGAGTTGTTCCCCTGGTCTGCCTGCTATGGAAATGTCTATGAGCATTACGGCCTGTTCGGCAAAGAGGCGAAAACGGTCATGGCACATTGTGTACATTCTTCGGATCTGGAAGTGGAACTGATGAAGAACAACGGCGTGTACGTGGCCCATTGCCCCCAGTCCAACACCAACCTTTCTTCCGGGATCGCCCCCATCCGCAGATATCTGGATGCGGGAATCCCTGTCGGACTTGGAACCGATATCGCCGGCGGGACAAATATGTCCATGTTCCGCTGCATAGCCGACGCGGTGGGCGTTTCCAAACTTTACTGGCGGCTCATCGACCAGGAGAAAAAGCCCCTGACCATGGAGGAAGCCTTCTACCTGGCCACCAGAGGGGGCGGATCGTTCTTCGGGAAAGTGGGAAGCTTTGAAGACGGCTATGAACTGGACGCGCTGGTGCTTGACGATTCAGGCATCCGCACGGCAAAAGAACTGAATACAAAGGAACGTCTGGAACGGTATCTTTATCTGGCAGAGGAAGGCGGACGGCTGGCCGGAAAGTATGTAAACGGCAGGGAGATCCTCCTTTCCTGACAGAAATCCAAACATCAAATGTTACAGTTCTCGGCCTAACCGGCCGTGAACTGTAACCAGTAAATGACCGGAAGTCGAATTTTAGCGATAAAATTATTGACTTTTGGTCATTTTTTGTTTATAATGATGTGCATCATCAAAATGGATTCTATACAGACCAGACGGCAGGGGGCCGGATGCCCGCAGCCGCTGCAGCGCACATTGTCTGTGATCAGGAGGAACACACTATGGGAAAAGTCGAAGAAAACAAACAACTAAAGCTGGACGCGCTTTTTTCCAGTGCGTATGATTTATTTTTATCACAGGGAATTGTGAAAACGTCCATCCACGATATCGTCCAGAAGGCCGGCGTGGCAAAGGGCACGTTCTATCTTTACTTTAAGGATAAGTATGAGATCCGGGACAGGCTCATTGCGGAAACCGCCAGGAAACTGTTCCTGGCGGCCCACGAGGAGCTTCAGAAAGCCGACATCCCGTCCTTTGAGGACAAGATGATCTTTATCGTGGATTATGTGATCGGCAAGCTGGAAAAGAATAAGCCCATCCTCCGGTTCGTCTCGAAAAATCTGAGCTGGGGCGTCTTTAAGCAGGCTATGACAAAAAGCGAAGACGATGCGGAGCTGAATGCAGAGCTGAGCAGCATGGACTATTTCCAGCAATTGATCCAGGCGGACCCCGCCCTCCGGCTACGTGCCCCGGAGACCATGCTCTTTCTGATCGCGGAGCTGGCAAGTTCCGCCTGCTACAGCACCATATTGGAAAATGAACCGGTCAGTTTCGAGGAATTGAAGCCGGATCTCTACAATGCTATCCGGGCGATCATACGGGCCCATGCGCTGCCTGCGCCCAGTCTTCCATGAAAACGGCCTTTTTCAGGAAGGCCGCTGCCGAAAAGCGTTCTTTCTGAAATGCTCCCTTCCAGGCCACAGGTCTTTTTATTTCACTTGCCTGAAAGGGAGCATCTCGTTTCCCGACAATTCTTTTGTAATAAGCGGTTTTTATTGATCTTCGCCTGACATATTTTCCAGAGCAATCCCTTTTTTCTCCAGTCTTTTATACACGTCCCCACGGAACAGGATATACACCACAGACACCAGCGGGATGAATACGAGCATTCCCACAACGCCCATCAGGCTGCCGCCGATGCTGACCGCGGCCAGCACCCATATAGAGGGAAGCCCCACGGAATTGCCTACCACCTTGGGGTAGATCAGGTTGCCTTCCACCTGCTGCAACACCAGGAACATGGCCACAAAGGTTAATGCTTTCACCGGATCCACCATCAGGATCAGAAATGCCCCCACGACGCATCCGATAAATGCCCCGAAGATCGGGATCAGCGCCGTAAACGCAATCAGAACTCCCACCAGCAGGGCGTAGGGCAGCCGCAGTATCCACATTGCCACCAGGAACATCATCCCAAGGATCAGCGCCTCCACGCACTGTCCGGCCAGGAAGCTGGAAAAGGTCCGGTAGGTCAGGGAGCAGATATCCAGTATCTTCTCCACGATCTTCCCTGGAAGATACGCATAAAAGATTTTCTGCACCTGGACGCGCAGCTTTTCCTTCTGCAGCAGGATGTAGCATGAAAATACGAATGCGATGAAAAATGTAGTCACACTGCTGATGATGCTTTTTGCCGCAGACATAGTCGTATCCAGCACGCTTCCCGCGCCGTTTTTAAAGAAGGCCGCAACCCCGTCCAGTATCTTGTCCCAATCCATGTTCAAATCCTCCAGCAGCGCCATGATCCCCTGGTTGTTGTGGAATATTTCCTCAACCCACGCCATGGCCGCCGGGGTAAAATCCTGGATCGTCTTGCCCAGGCCCATAAAGGTGGAACCGAGCTCTGGGATCACCACAAACATCACCAGGACAATCACGCCGATCACACACAGGATTGTCAGCGTCAGGCTGCAGGGCCTGGCATATTTGAGACTGGGCCTGCCATCTTTGCCGTCATTTCCGAATATTTTGCTTTCCAGAAAGCTCATGGGCACGTTCAGGATAAAGGCGATCGCGCCGCCCAGCAAAAACGGAAAGATGATATTTAAGATGAATCCCAGGAAATCCGCGATCAGGGTGTATTTCCACAGCCCGATCAGAATGACAATCGTAAAGACGATCAGTTCCCTTATTTTCCGCATGTTTTCTTTGTTTAAGTCCATAGATCCTCCTTCGGGTTTCAGTGCTTTGTTATGTTTATATCAATTCATGCATGATTCAGAATACATTGTATATTCTGATTCTCTTCCACGGCGGTGCAGATGACTTTTTTCAGGGCCCCGGCATAATTTCCCAGATGCTCCGCCAATGCCTGTTCGTTCCGAAACCGGATCTCCGTCTCCTCCGCCAGATCGGTCAGGCAGTCATACAGAGCGTCCAGGTTCCTGCCGTACCAGTCGGGAAAATCCAGAGCCGCGGTCAGTGTGTCGTGCAGCATTTCTCTATTCAGGATGTTTTCCCCGTCTAATATACATATACGCATATTTATTCCTCTCCATACAAAAGTTCAAAAGATTCATAGTGGTCTTCCGTATAATAAATCAGTCCGTCGTTTGAAAAAACGATCCGTTTGGCGCCGCGCCTGTCAGCCCCCAGCGTGTCGATGTCGCACTCCGTATAAACACGTCCTTCCTTCTCCGGCAGCAGTCCTTCGTAATTGCCGAAACGGCTTCCGCCGATGCATTTGCCCGGCGCATAAGGTTCCAGGCCCCCACCTTCCCATCCCAGGGCTTTGGCCTCTTTTTTGGTGATAAAGTTGGACGGGAGATGGCCGTACGTAAAGATGTATTGCGCCACCTCATCCCTGGATGTGTAAACGCCGTCTTCCTGCAGTTCGGAGTCTTCGTCTGATGTAGTCTGATGCGGAATATCATCGGATGCCTGGGAAGATTCATCTATCTTCGGATTTTCTTCATCTTCGGACCGGGCTGCATCTAAAGTTTTACCTGATGACGCAGTATTGCCGGTTTTTTCGGCAGATTCCGGCGAAGCGCCGCAGCCTGACAAAGTAAATGCCAATAAAAATACAAGGAAATACTGCAGCCATTTTTTCATTGTTGCATGCTTCCATAAAATTCGGTTCATATACATTCATCCTCCATACTGCAAAATTCCAATCATAGACCGGAAATTGATAAAGGTATTGTAGCATGTTGGAAATGTGGTGTAAACAGCGATGTGACGGTTAAGAAAACATTTAGGAAATATTTAGTTATTTGTTATGATTCATGCGGCAGCTTGTACTGTGCTTCTCGATGTTCGGCCGGCAGGATGGGCGAAAAAGAGGGAAGAACGATTTTAAGTACGCTCTTCCCAGTCTTTTAATCCGCTTTCTTTTCTCTTGGTTTTGGTTTGTATTGTTCTTCACCTGATTCGATATAAAGCATAAAATCATTAATTTCTTTTTCTGACCATCCGGCAGCCCTCAAACCCAAGATAAATCTGGCAACTTCCGTCATATTCATCCTTGTCCTACTTCCTTTACCAAAACTTTCTATACGTCAGATCGTCTGTGTGTATGGAATCAATTTTTTATAGTTCTCGCTGCAGTTCCTATTACATCTAAGCTTATTTATATCATATAGCAATTAGACAACAATATCAAGAAAAACATTTCCACGATTCATTCATATATATATAAAATCATTTAGTATCACATTCCTGCGGCAACATAATTCACCTCTCTGCATGTATACCCAAAGACGCTCCATCACGGAATTGGCCGTATTTTAAGCCTGAATACCGCCTTTTATGTGCATCCTCCCGACCAATCAGCGTAGCGATTGGTCGGGGCGTAACCAGTAACTACTATTCACAGTAAATTCTAAAAAATCAGTCTCAACTGCTCCACCCTGTAAGCCCTCTTATACTGACTGATAATATCCTCCATCCGGTACGCAATCCCCCGCTTCTCACACTCCCCCGCAAAATACTCCCACAACCGTTTTGCCTGGGGGCTCCGGCATTCATAATAATTGCCGTACCGTTTCGAGTACTTGTCTGCCAGACCTTTCCCCGGAAACAATTCCTCCAGTTTCGCAAAATACCAGTCCCGCTGGTTTCCCCGAAGAGTCATGCCGAAGGCCGGATAGATAAACCTGGCTCCTGAGGCTTCTGCACGGCGGATGATCTCCCCGATGTTCTTCGTACTGTCCTCCAAAAAGGGCAGCACCGGCATCAGCAGGATACCTGTATAAAGCCCGTTTTTACTCAGCTTCTCAATCATTCGAAACCTTGCATCCGGCCGGGAAACATGAGGTTCAATCTTCCCGGCCAGATCATCGTCCGCCGTTGTCACCGTCACTTTTAAGAGTACCGGGGAGTGCTCCGCTATGCTCTGCAATATGTCGATATCCCGCTCCATCAGCCCGCTTTTCGTTGCGACCGCCGCGCCAAATTCGAAAGCGTCGCATAGCTCCAGGGCATGGCGTGTCAGTTCCAGCTTTTTTTCGAAGGGATTATAAGGGTCGCTCATGGCGCCTGTGCCGACTACACCGCTTTTCGTCTTACGTCGGAGGTCGTCCCGAATGATCTGCAGCGCGTTTTCCTTGGCCCGCACACGGTCAAAATCGTCGATCTGATAACAGTCGGATCGGCTGTCGCAGTAGATGCAGCCGTGACAGCAGCCTTTGTAAATGTTCATATTATAGTCAATCCCAAACCACTGGGACGGGGCTTTCGTCTTTGTTACGATTGTTTTGGCAGGAATGTATTCCATCCGTGCTCCTCCTCATTACAGCCGATCTATAAAG